>Ga0299912_10004015_pt1 | contig 12021 bp, 9 predicted proteins | sample RVTome_2_FD_207667 | JGI IMG/M metagenome (GOLD analysis project Ga0299912, IMG submission 207667) | Soil microbial communities from uranium-contaminated site in the Upper Colorado River Basin, Wyoming, United States - RVT95D214 (version 2) ... | reverse complement strand
ACGCGTTTCTCAAAAACATCGCTCATGGATAGCCTCCCCCAGTAAAATGATAGTATCGCCGTCCACTGCCCCAAGTCAAGTTGTTGACATCGGCCGGCAGCCAGGATTATTCTTTTTTTGAAGGGCGGTACCGATGCCGAGCTCAGCGGGAGGAAAATCTCCACAGCCCGAAAAAGCAAATTCTAACCCTTCTCCATCCGCAGAAATTCGGATCCAGATCTGGAGAGAAGAATGAAGAAACTAGTCAAAGTTATCATCTGTCTTCTGCCAATAATGTTTGGCGACATTCTCTGGGCCGGGCCGCTGGCGTTCATGCAGGAGAAGGCGCGCTTAGACTTAGCGGAGCAAGCCCGCGGCGCGACAGTGGAAGGCATCGTTCTAAGCCGACTCAAAAAGGATCCTCAGGAGGACATTCGTGTATATCTTCTCGTGGATGACGGAACAGGAGGATACTGGCCAAGCAGTCTTTATACAATGACTGATAAGTCTGGGCGCTTCCGATTTATCGAGGTGCCTCCTGGAACTTATTCCATTGGCTATAAGAAACGAATTGACCAAATCAATTACGATCAATTAGAAAGGGCTGATGGAAGTTGGTCCAAAATCGTTGTGTCTAAAGGCCGCGGGAGCTACTCTTTTGGACAGGTTTTCCTAATGACAACGGCAGAACTTGCCAACGTAGCGAGTCTCCTTGATGAATCTTCGACAGATTCTTGGGATTACCCGTGGGGAGAAAAACTGATCGTGCTATTCAAAATAGGCAAGGAGAATCCATGGGAATATAGGCCTGATATCCTCTGCGAACTCTTAAAGGACTGTGTTCCTGAATCAGAAACAATGGTTTGTATCTGTGAGGAACGTGAATTAATGGGATTTTACAGTCCCAGCGGATCTCCGGCCTACAAACACATATGGAACGTAAAAGTAGTTCGGCTCTATGATGGCACGTCCTGGAGTATAGAGTTCGATATAGATCCGCCACGGATAGAGGGGACAGGGATAAATCCTTGGACGTGGCTACCCGGCGAGCTCAAGAATTGGCTCAAATCGTGGATTAGAGGAGCTGCCAAGCCCCCCGGCAGTACGTCCGGTAGGATAGCCTGGGTGAGGCGCGCCACAGATCAGGGCGTGCTCGCCAAGATTGCCAAGACCGCCAGCGATCCATTTGTTCGCGAGATCGCAGAAAAGAAGCTCCTCAATACGAACCGTGCCGCGATACTTAGCTGGATCGATATAGAGGCAACAAAGAAGCTGGAAGACCAAAGGTTACTGGCAGAGATCGCCACGACAGCCGGAAACTGGAAAGTCCGCGCGACCGCCGTAGATCGCCTCGCCGACCAAGCTGTCCTCGCTAAAATCGCCATGACCGATGAATACTTATATATACGTCTGGAAGCCGTGAAGCGCCTCACGGATCAAGCTGTGCTCGCTGAGATCGCTAAGATGGATAGCGAATCGGACCTGCGAGCAGCCGCAGCCGCTAGGAATAGACTCGAAGAGATAAAACTCGAAGAGATAAAAAGAGAACGCCAAAAGAAAGGACTTGAACTGCCGAGCCATCGGTCAACTCGTGATACCGAGGTATCCGTCGCATATACGGCAATGCCTGGTGGAATCGTTCTCGAGTACAAAATGCCGGTCGGCCGGATCCTGAGCTACAAAGATAACACGGATTCCTTGGAGATCACCGAGGCTATGGGCCAGTCGATGGAAGCTTATTCGACCATGACGAACGTCTATTCCTTCAAAGGGAAAGGCCTCAAGGAGCAGAACCTGCTCCTCGGTGTGACGATCGACGAGATGGCCATGACGGTCACCGGCGTCCAGGGCGACTTACCCCCTAACATGAAGGATCTCAAGGGGAAGACTTTCGACATGGCCCTCTCTCCCCTCGGCACAGAGGTGGACGTCTCCGGTGCCGAGGCCATCACCTACAAATTCGCAACCGTAGCGCGTAATGTTGCCTCCATCTTCAAGCTGTTCTTCCCGGACCTGCCGGGAACACCCCTCAAGATCGGGGATTCCTGGCCTTCGAGCGGCGTAACCGAAGTTAAGGTCGGGACGCTGACCATGCGGCTCGACATCCAGAACGTCAACACGTTCGAAGGAATCGAGAGAGTCGATGGAATGGAGTGTGCCCATATCTCCTCCAGGATCACCGGAAGCATCTCCGGCTCCGGAAGCCCGATGGGTAAGGACATAACCTTCTCGGGAACGCACAAGGGGACGGACCTCTGGTTCTTCGCGATCAAGGAAGGGATCTACGTCCAATCAACGTCCGAATTGACGACCAAGATATTCATCAACGTCGGCTCAGAGGGCATGACGATCCCTTCGACCCAAATGCGCAAGAGCGAGATCAAGCTGGTCGGGAAATCATAATCCGGATCCTTGGCGCCAAGGATTTCAAGGGAATCACCAAGATTCCCGGCCAAGGCGATACGGCCAGAACATCGACGCCATCATAAGCCCCGAGGCTGCGGGTAAACAGGTCGGTAACCCGGTCGACTCCCATAGATACGCTCCCCGGGCCGTTGAGCCGAAGCCAGGTCAGGGAATCCCTGTTTCCGACGCAGAGGACAAGGGTTGTTGTTCCGTCAGGAGTAAAAGCTATAGCTGGGGAATGCGGAGAGATTGACGAAGGCCAGGTTGTTCGACAGGCTCGGCGTATCAAAGGAGAATCCGTCCGACCCCAGATAATTCGTCAGAGGCCGCTGTCAAGCAGCCCGCTGCTTGGGCAAAATCTGATATCCTTGGGTCCTTACAGGATTTATCATTTGTCAGGTTAGTTGTATACTGAGCCGGACAAAAAGGAATGGTTTCGGCGGTCAAAAGGCATCGTGTATATCGCCAAGATAGTTCCCGCCGGAAAAATTGAACTCATCTAAGGAGGGGTTCCGCGGATGAAAAGGGCAGTCAGCATAAGCATCGGATCATCAAAACGGGACAAGTCCGTCGAGATCGAATTCCTCGGGGAAAAGGTGGCCATAGAGCGGATCGGCACGGACGGCGACATGGAAGCCGCCGCCCAGCGCTATAAAGAACTCGACGGAAAAGTGGACGCTTTCGGGGTGGGCGGCGCCGACCTGGGATTGATGGTGGACAACAAGTGGTATCCGCTCCACTCCGTCCGACCCATGGTCCGCTTTGTCAAGGAGACGCCGCTTGTCGACGGGGCCGGCCTGAAGAATACGCTTGAGAACCGGTTAGCGCCGTTCATCGATGCCCGCATCGGAGAATATGTCAACTCCAAAGGGAAGAAGGTTTTCGTCGTCATGGGCGCCGAGCGTTGGGGCATGACCAGCTCGTTCGTTGAGGCCGGTTACGAGCACACGTTCGGCGATTTAATGTTTGCCCTTGGCCTGCCTTTCGCGGTCCATTCTTTGCGGTCCGTGAAGAGGTTGGCGGCGGTGTTGATGCCCATTGCCGGGCGCCTCCCCTTTGCCTGGGTCTACCCCACCGGTGAAAAACAGGAGAAGCGCGTCCCTAAATGGGAAAAATGGTATCAATGGGGGACCGTGATCGCGGGCGATTGTCATTATATCAAACGCCATATGCCCGAGCGCCTCGACGGCAAGGTGATCGCGACCAATACGACAACCGCCGAAGACGTGGCAATCTTCCGCGCGGCGGGCATTAAATACCTGGTGACGAGCACGCCCGTATGGGAAGGGCGCTCCTTCGGGATGAACATGATGGAAGCCGCCCTGGTCGCGGTGGCCGGCAAAGGGCGGGCCCTAACAAGAGATGAGCTCAGCCAGATGCTCGATAAGCTCGGCGTCGGGCCGCAATTACAGGAGTTGAACTGAGATGGATGCCGCGATTATTGCGGGAGGCGTCACCCAACCGGGCGAGCCTCTCTATGAAGCTATGCCTGGCGGCTACAAGGCGCTTCTGGACATCGCCGGGAAGCCAATGATCCAGTGGGTGTTGGACGCGCTCGGCGCGGCCAAAACGATTGAACGGGTGGTGATCGTCGGTCTTCAGCCCGATTGTGGCGTGACTTGTTCAAAACCTATCACTTTCGTCCCTGACCAGAAGAACTACCTCGATAACATTCGCGCGGGCATCCTCAAAGCGCTCGAGCTCAATCCATCGGCCAAACATGTCCTGGCAACCGGCGCCGACGTCCCGGCGATCACCGGCGAGTTGGTGGACTGGGTGGTCAATACCGCCATGGAAACCCAGGATGATCTTTACTACAACGTGATCAAGCGGGAAGTGATGGAAAAACGCTATCCGGGTTCGCGCCGCTCGTATTTGCGCTTGAAAGACGTGGAGGTGTGCGGCGGGGATGTCTATGTCCTGAGCTCCTCGGTCATTTCGGGAAGGGAAGATTTTTGGAGACGCCTCGTGGACGCGCGCAAGAGCGTCCTCAGGCAGGCCTCATTGATCGGCTTTGACACCTTCTTCCTGGCGATGTTCCACCTCATCGACCTGGAAGGCGCGGTCAAAATGGTCAGCGAGCGTCTGGGATTGAAGGGACGGGCGGTCATCTGCCCATATCCCGAGCTCGGGATGGATGTGGATAAGCCTTTTCAGCTCGAAATCATTCGCGAGGACCTGAGCCGCCCGAAACCGGGATGAGTCAAAAACTTGCGGATTTGGATATCCGGCTCACCTCGCGGCTGAGGGTGGCGGAACGCCCGGGCCGATTGCGTTCGCTGGCGGCGATCCTGGCTCATTCGGGCGATTCATTGCTCTGGTTGCCGGGGCTGCTCTTGCTCTGGTGGCGGGGAACAGATTTCTGGCGCAGCCGCGCGCGCACCTTAATCATCGCCATTTTGATTACCGGGGCGGTGGTGACGGCGGTCAAACTCGTTGTTCGCCGGCGCCGTCCGGCCGGAGAGTGGGGAGCGCTTTACCGGAACACCGACCCGTTTTCGTTTCCTTCGGGGCATGCCGCGCGGGCCTTCATGCTGGCGGTAATAGCGATCGGATTAGGTCCCGCCTGGTTTGCGGTTGCGCTAGCAATCTGGGCGCCCTTGGTCAGCCTGGCGCGCGCCGCGATGGGCGTCCATTATCTTTCGGATGTACTCGCCGGGATAGTCCTAGGGCTGGCGATAGGGGTAATATTGATAGTTCTTTGAAATTGGTATGAAGGGAAAAAAGCCCATGGAACATCCGAGCCTGTTTCGATTATGGTGGTCAGGAGTCACGGCTCCCTCTCGAGCTTTTGAAGAGCTGAAAAGCAAGCCCGCGCCGAAATGGGGATTTTGGGTTGTCCTCGTATTCAATCTGCTGATTTCGCTGACCACCCTCCTGGCTCAATACTTGCTCCAGCAGCCGCCATTGATGGAATCGTGGCTGACTTTCCTGCCCACGGAAAAATATCTGCTGCCCGAGATGTTTTTCTTGCCGCCGCTGCGCATCCTGGTCTGGCTCTTGGGCTCGGCGATTATCCATCTAGGATTGCGCCTGGCCAGGCAGACGAGCGATTTTGACCAAATTCTCAATATCGGCGGGATGGGATACCTGATCATTATGCCCTTCATCCTGATCTCGGATTGGGTGTTTGTCGCCCTTAATCAATACTCCATCGCGGAATACACCCATCCTTTTGCCGCTATCTGGAGCGTGGCCCTGACCTACATCGGGCTAAAAACAATCTTGGGCACAAGGAAGCGGCTGGCCTTCGGCATGGTATTGCTAAGCGAAGTGCTCACCATCCCCCTCCTGGCCATCTTCGCAAGATAATAGAGCGCGGAGATATTTGTTACGGCTCAACGTGTGGACAAGACGTCCGTTTCAGTAATATTCCATTAATGGCATATTATTGCCATGAAATGGATTAAGCTTTTAGAACTTGTCGGGCAAAAAATCCCCGGCAATCCTTGACATCTTTTCGAGTCCTAACCTACAATCCACCCCGATGTTTGGACAGGAGAACGGGGACTCGAATTCTCAATCTTTGCCGGCCCGAACGGAAAATAAATTCTTATTAATCTAAAGACAAGGAGATCTGTCATGAAATCTGAAATGTGGAGTCGAAGAGCATTTCTGCGTTTGTGCGGCGCCCTGGGGGCTGCCGCATATGCGGTCAAGGCCGAGGGCCTCGAGCGCATCGAAGCCGCCGCGCAGGGGGTTGCGGACCGATCGCCATTAGAAGTGGCCAAAGATGAGTTTTTCTGGCGGGAAATCCAAACGGCCTTCAAGCTGGACCGGACCCTGATCAACCTCAATAACGGCTTCACCTGCCCGACTCCGCGGGTCGCGCTCGAAGCGGTCTGGCGCTACATGGACATGATCAACATGCTCCCCGTCCATTACCAGGGCATGGTCGCGAATAACGTCCAGACGATCCGCCTCCGGATGGCGGCGGAGTTCGGATGCGATCCCGAAGAAATGGCCCTGACGCGCGGCGCCAGCGAGTCGCTCCAAATCGCCCAAAACGGGATCGACCTCAAGGCCGGAGATGAGGTCATCACGACCGAGCAAGACTACCCGAGGATGCTGACGACATGGGACCAGCGCGTTCGGCGCGAGGGAATCCAGGTGACGCGCCTCCAGTTCCCTGTGCCGACGACGCAGGATGATCTCTATCAGCGCTTCGAGAAAGCCATCTCCCCACGGACAAAAGTTTTCCATTTCTGTCACGTCACCAACCTGACGGCTCAGATGTTCCCGGTGCGGCGCCTTTCCCTCCTGGCCCGCTCGAAAGGGATCGTCACGATCGTCGACGGCGCGCACGCCTTGGGCCAATTCCCGTTTAAGCTCCGGGACCTCGAGTGCGACGCCTACGGCGTCAGCCTCCACAAGTGGCTGCTGGCGCCGATCGGCAACGGCTGCCTATACGTCCGCCGGGAAAGCATCCCGAAATTCTGGCCGCTCCAGGCGGCGCCCGAACGACAGGCGAACGACATCCGCAAGTTCGAAGCGATCGGCACGCACCCGTGGGCCATTCGGGCGGGACTCGGCGAATCCTTGGCCTTCCATCAAGCTATCGGAGGCGAGCGCAAGGCGGCCCGGCTGCGCTACCTGACGCTGCGCTGGGCCAACGCGCTCAAGAGCCAGCCGCGCGTCAAGATCTTGTCGAACCTCGGGGAGCCGGCCGAGACATGGGCGGTCGCGGCGGTCAATATCGAAGGCATCGACGTCAGGTCGCTGGCAAAATTTCTGATGGACAAATACCGGATCGTCGTCGTTCCGCTTGTCGGCGGAGCCCCGCCGAACCAAGTCTTCGACTATCAGGCCCTCCGCGTGTCGCCGAACGTCTACACGACGCTCGAGGAGATCGACACGTTCGTGGCGGCCATGAAAGACGCGCTCGAAAATGGCGTTCCAACTGCGGCGGATGCGGAGCTCGGAAGCTTTGACGAGGGCGTGGATTAGGCTTTGATCCGATCCGCGTCCGGGGCCGGCGGGCGCCGTCGGCGCCGGGCGCGGTTCATCGGACTTTTCACGCCGGACTGAGAGCGGCGAGAAAAAGGAGAATTCAGATGAAACGAAAGATCATTATGGTTGTCACGGCACTTGCCTTCTCACTTATCGCGGGCAGCGCCATGACCTATGCCCAGGGCACTTTTAAAATCCCGTTCAAGTTCGAAGCGGGCGGCAAGAAATTTGCGGCTGGTGAATATTGGGTCGCGCGGAAAGGAGAAGGGCAGCTTGTTCTTCGCCTGGAATCGAAGGGCAAGGAAGTCTCGATACCTTTTATCGAGAAATTGGCCCAACCGAAACCGCCCATCGAGGAGCCCCTGCTTGTATTCGACATGGTCGGGAACTTCGAGCCGTCGTATTCGGAATACATTACGGACTATCTTCTGGCGGAAGTGTGGCTGCCCGGGGAGGACGGCTTCCTGGTGCTCACCACAAAAGGGGCGCACCAACACCAGACCGTCAAGGGGCAGAGAGCGAAGAAGTAGCGTAATGAAAATCATCCTTTCCGAAACGCTGAGCTATTGCGTCGGCGTTAAGAAAACCCTGGACCTCACGAATAAGCTCCTCGCCGAGCATCCGGACCGAACGTATTTCATGCTCGGGGAAATCGTTCACAATGAGCACGTCATCGAAGCCCTCAAGGCCAAGGGCCTGCGAATCGTCCACACCGTGGACGCCGTCCCCCGCGACGGAGTCGTCATCCTCCAGAGCCACGGCTCGCCGCTCAAGCGTTATCAGGAAATCCAAGACCGCGGCCTGGAACACATCGATGCGACCTGTCCCATGGTCAAGATCATCCACCGGAAGATCCGGGAGGTCGAAGCCCGAGGCTACTTGCCAATTGTGATCGGGCAGGCCGGGCACGAAGAAGTCCAGGGCATCGTCGGCCAGGTCCAACGGGCCCTCGTGATTAAAACGCCCGAGGAAGTGACGGCGGAGCTTTTGCACGGCGTCAGCCGGGCCGGAGTGGTCGTTCAATCGACATTCATCGAGGAGGACGCGCTCCGCGTCCTGGCCCGCATCCGCGAGATTGTCCCGGACGTCATCTATCATGACACCATCTGTCAGCCGACGAAAACCCGACAGCGCGAGGTCTACGTCCACACCCGGAAGGCTGACTGTGTCATCATTATCGGCTCGCGGCGGAGCGCCAACACCATGCACCTCTTCCGCATCGCCCAAAAAATCAACTCACGCACCCATCTCATCGACAGCCCGGAAAAGGTGGAGGACATTGTCATTCCGCCCGAGGCGACGGTCTTCATCGCTTCCGGAGCTTCTACGCCCGAGGAGCTGATCGTCGAAGTCGTCCGGAGGCTGGAATCCCGGGCGGCTAAAGGGTGATGAGGTCCGGGACTTTGATCGGGGAGAGATAGCGCCGGCAATATTCCTTGAGCGACGACTCTGTCGCCGCGCTGCCCGGCCGGAGGGTGATTTTGGTTTGGATCAATTCTCCGAAAAAATCGTCGGGCGTGCCCCGCGTCGCGGAGCGGAGAACATCGGGATGGGTTTCGAAGACCTCGTCGATCTCGCCGGGATGGACGTTAATTCCGCCGCGGATGATAAGCTCCTTCTTCCGGCCCGTAAAATGAAAATACCCGTCGGCGTCTTCGATTCCAAGGTCGCCCGTGAGAAACCAATCGTCCCGGAAGTGCGCCGGCCTCAGCCCGGGATTGATCGCATAGGCCGGGAAAACGTTGTTTCCCCGGATTGCGATTTCTCCGCTTTCGCCCGCCGGACATCGCCGGCCGTCTTTATCAAGAACGCGGACTTCATTGCAGTCCAGCGGCTTGCCGATCGTTCCCTTTTTCCAGCCCGGCGACCAGACGGCGTCGGCGTGGGTCGGCCCGGTCTCGGTCAAGCCGTATAGGTCGGCCACGGGAAGGCTGAATTCCCGCTCAAACTCTGTCCTGGTTTCGGGAGAAAGAGGCGCGGATCCGCACGGCATAAAAGGCAGGGATTCCAAACGACCCGGCCGCGCCCTTTGATGAAGAAGAACATAAAGCATGGTCGGGACGACTTCGACGTAGTTCACGCCATAATTCCGGACAATCTCCCAAAACTGTTCCCTCTCGGGCCAAAAATCCCGGGCCAGGACGACAGTCGCGCCGAGCCAGGCCGCCGGCAGAAGCGAATAATTCAGCGCCGCCGTATGGGCGAGCGGCAGAACGATGAGGTGGACATCCCTCGCGCTCAGCCGGAATCCGCGGATCACGGAAGGAATGAGGGTGGACATATTGCCCTGGGAATAGAGAACGCCCCGGGGATCCGCGCGCCGGCCCGCGGTCTGATAAAGACAGGCGAAATGCGCTGGGCTCGCCCCGATTTCAGGAAAATCCGGAGGAAAAGCCCGCAGCGTCTCGAAAAAACAGTCCGAGGGAATGGTCGGGAGGGCGGACTTTTGTTCACCCGCGTTCCGAAACTCCTCCTGGCGCGCTTCCGGAAGAAAGATAAATTTGGGCCGGATGAGATCCGCATCCCGCAGAATATCCCAGGCGCTGAAGATCGCCGGAAACGGGTTCAGGACGATGTTTGACCGAAGCGCGGCGAAAAAGAGAAGGCAGAACTCAGCCGAATTTTCAAGGACGGTCGAAACGATATCTCCGGGCCGCGCCCCTAAATTTTCCAGGTAGCGACAGGTTCGATTGACGAGGCCGTCGAACTCGCCGAAGGAAAGGGCCCGGCCCGAGCGCAAATCGATGAGAAATATTTTATCCCGATGGCGGACGGAGTGATCCGCCATCCGTTCGGTCACTTTTTCGAACATGGAACATCCTGCATGTGTGTTCGCCACGGCATCTGAGATGCCTCGCGACGACTTCGTCGGATTGCCACGCCACAAGGCTCGCAATGATCTTTACTGTATCACCGCCACGCAGAGGTCGTCCCGTTCTTTACATGCGCAGAAAGCGGTTGAAGAAGTCGTCCGAGGCGTTGAAGGTCGTGAGCCACTTCTTGAATACGAGAAAATCGTGGACCTCGTCGGGAAAAACGATCAGCTCGTGATAGACATTCCTCGCCCGGAGCAGCTGGACAAGCCCGGTCGTCTGGGAAAATGCCACATTTCGGTCGTCATCGCCCTGAACAAGCAGCACGGGCGACGTCCATTTATCGATCGTGGCAATGGAGGACGCTTTGAAACCGGCGTTCTGCGTGTCGAGCGAGTTGCCCCAGAGATGGACGCCGGCGATGTCCACGCCGGCCTTGAAGATATCGGAATTTCGCGACAAGCCCATGGCCGTCAGGAGCCCTCCATAGGACAGGCCCCACAACCCGATCCGGCCGGGGTCGACGTCGGGCCGGGATTGGAGGTATTTGGCCGCGGCGACGATGTCCTGGTATTCGGACGAACCCTGGGCGCCGCAATTGGGAGCCATCCGGAACTCGCGGCCGTAGCCGATCCCCGACCTGTAGTTTACCGAGATGACGACATGCCCTTTATTCGCAAAATACTGATTGATCGCGTAGGCCATGTGGTAGAAGTACATGTAATGATAGCCGAGGAGCATTTGCCGGCCGGGACCGCCGTGGGTGAAGAGAACGGCCGGCCGCTTTTCGCCGGGCTTGATATCTTTCGGGAGAAAAAGCTGATTGTTGAACTTGAGGCCGTCCTCGGCCGTGAGGATGATCTGTTCCGGGACGACATGGGCATCTAAGGGAAATCCCGCGGGCAGTTTGGTTATCACTTGGGCTTCGCCGCCCTTTGACGAAACGAGGGCGACGGAGCGCGGTCGTTTCGCGTCGGAAAAAAACACCGCGATTTTTTCTCCCGAAGCCAGCGGGGCCGGTTCGGTTTCGATGCCGTCGCCCTTGGTCAGCTGGACAGGACCGCCGCCCGAGGTCGGCGATTGCCACAGGTCGCGATGGTCGATATCGCCCGTATTTGAGGTATAGAAAAGGGTTTTCCCGTCGGCGGAATATCCGATGAATTCGGCCTCGCCCTCGCCCGGAGTGAGATTGACGGGGACGAAATCCACTCCTCCCGAAACAGGCAGGGAATAACGGTGGCGCCAGTTGTTGCGCTCCTGAAGAAAAACGAGATTGTCGCCCGCCCAGGTGATGGCGTTGATGTTGCGGAACGTTTCGTCGGCGAGCGGGTCGTGCCAGACTTTCTCGGCATTGCCGCTCTCGCTATCCGCCACCCAGAAGGTGAGGACATGGCCGTCGGCGAACTTCGCCGATTGAAAACCGGGCCCGGTCGCGAGCTGCGGCGGTTGAGACGGCGGGACTTGCGGCGCCGGTTGGGGAATAACCGTCGGCCGGAACGTCGGAAGACGGGAAGGCGCGGGAGTCTGGGGTTGAGTCGTGATCTGGCCGAAAGTCCAACCCGGACGGCGGATGAACGCGATTTTTGTTCCGTCGCCCGACCACGTCGGACTCGTGTCCCTATCCACGGAGGGCGCGAGATACAAGATTTTCCGGGTCGCAAGCTCATAGACTCCGATGAAGCTGTGATCGCGGCGGTCGCTGATAAAGGCGATCTTCGTGCTGTCCGGAGACCAGCGCGGCGCGCTTTGGGCGCCCCACGTCCGGAAAAGCGGTTTGAGGGTTTCCTCGTCTCCGATATTCGTTTTATCGCCGGCCGCCGGAATGACGACGCCGTAAATCTGGTCGTCCTTCACGAAAATGACCCATTTTCCG
>Ga0299912_10004013_pt1 | contig 12023 bp, 9 predicted proteins | sample RVTome_2_FD_207667 | JGI IMG/M metagenome (GOLD analysis project Ga0299912, IMG submission 207667) | Soil microbial communities from uranium-contaminated site in the Upper Colorado River Basin, Wyoming, United States - RVT95D214 (version 2) ... | reverse complement strand
ACCTGGTGTTGTCAAATCCGCCTCAACAAGCATGCGATGCAATGGTCAATCTCGCGAACGAACGCGGTGGCCAGGATAACATCACTGTTCAGGTGATTCACCTGCAGGGGCCTCCTTCAGTATTGGACAGCGTCAAACGTCTTCTCAGTCGATGAACGCGATGGGTATTCTTCTGGTGCGGGAGAAACGAAAAAAGCGCCGGTGAAAGAGTAATACGATGTTTGCTGAAGAATGAGGCGAATCCGGTGTAATGATCAAGCATCTAGTGAATTCAATGCAAAACTGTACGCACCTATGGAAATGGCCCTGCTGGTTCCCATTTTCGATATGCCAACGCCAATTCGCATTTCAGAATCAAAGCTGAGTTTTCTTTTGGCTCCATACACGGTAATTTCTTTTGCAGATCCCCGCAAGAATTCTTGCAGTTCACCTCCCTCCTCCAGATTATAAACCTTCGACACAAGTCTACGGAATTGAGTTCCATCTGGTTTTGTGAAAGTACCATTCATTTCTTGAACTATGTATGGAAGGAATAGTTCGGAAGCCCCGGAAAGTCCCCCACCGATAACAACAATTCCATCGATCAAAGTGATTGCATTCGAAATTGCATCCCCGGTGGCTTCAGCCATTTCCTGATAACTCTTCAAAGCAGCCCCCTTGTTTCCTTTTTTCTTCCCAATGCCGATCTCGTAAATATCCCTTGGTGAGGGAGCATCTTCGAAAGAGATACCTGTTTCGCGTGCATATATTCTTCGTATCCCTCGAACACTCGCATGTTCCTCAATGTTCGTATGCGGATATAATTTGTCTCTGAGGAGCCAGATTTCGCCGGCAATAGAATTATCTCCCAGAAACAGATTTCCGTCGCGTACTATTCCTGCACCAAACCCTGTTCCTATGGTCAATCCCAACAGATTCTTGTATCTTTTCGGATTTCCTGCCTGTTCGAGCAATTTATTCAAATAAGGGAGGTATCCGGCAATCGCCTCGCCATATGCAAATAGATCGCCGTCGTTATTGATGAAAACCGGTAAGCCAAATTTATCTTCCAGCATCGGACCCAAAGCGACACCACCACGAAAAGCAGGTAAGTTTGGCAGATCTCCGATAATGCCATGAGGATAATCTGCAGGTCCCGGAAAGGCAAAACTCAGGGCGACAGGCGCATTCTGGAGTTCCTGTTTGGCTCTACTGAATCCTTCAACGATAGTAGACAGGCATCTGTCCAAGTCGTCTGCATTTGAAGGTAAGGTGATTTCTTCAAGAATCTGTTCGTTCCCTTGGATAGCCGTAAAAACAAAGTTTGTGCCGCCGGCATCAAGAGTCATTACAGTTCTTTTGTCTAAGTTGTGATTCATTTGTATACCACAATGCTCATGATACTCTAAGATTCCGTAGTGCCGTCCAACCGATGTAGACCAGAGCAATCAAAGGAACAATGAACCCGGCTGTCACGGATGTGTGATCAGCCGCTAGTCCCATAACCGGCGGGATAAATGCACCCCCAACAATTGCAGTGATCATCAAACCCGAGAGCTCGTTCGTTTTTTCGGGCATTGAATCGACTGTGATTGAGAATACCAACGGGAAAATGTTCGCGAAACCCAATCCGACGAGTATGACACTTACCACGACGACAGCAGCAATTCCGGTAAATAGCCCCAGCACGGCTATGAATGAAACAAGAACTGTCACTATAAAAAACCTTTTGGGCGACACCCAAATCAAGGTTATACCTCCCAGGAAACGCCCTATCATCAAGGATGTGAAGAATAACCCTGTTCCCAGAACTCCCAGTTCTTCAATTCTCATTCCGAACCGGGACTCAAGGTAGATGGGAATACCCGAACTCATACATACTTCTGCACCGACATACAAGAATATTGCAGCGACCATCATGAAGACATAACCGTTTCTCAACAACGCCAAACAAGATCGGAGAGTGACCGGGGCATGTTCTTCAGTTCTTTTCTCCACAACGTTTAATGAAGCGACAGATGCAATCGTAATCAGCAATGCAATCGCATACAAGGGGAATACTACCTTCCAATCCGCTCCGAAGAATGATGCTGCAATTGCCGGAATCACGGGGCCGGTCAATGAACCGATAGCTTTTACGAATTGAGCCAGGGACAGGTTTCTTGAGTACTTTCCCTCGTCAGAAACGTCTCTCATTATTGGGTTTCCGGCCACTTGGAGGATTGTTGCGCCGGCTCCCAAAAGCAGGACAGTTATGAGCAGAAGATAAAATGAGGATAATCCGAAGATTGGAATTGAGATCCCGAACAACATTACGGTGAGACCCAACAAGAGAACAAACTTCTTCCCTTTTTTTGCCTGAAATACTCCCATGGGGACAGATAACAAACCAAACATGATGAACCCCATAAAAGGGATCAAGTACGCCATCGTGTTACTTAACCCAAATTCGTTCTTTGCCAAACCGACAAAGGGACCAACTGCATCGCCAAAACCCATGACAAGAAAAGCGAAGAAGACAGGGAATGTTCTAGTCTTCATAAAGAACTCCGTTCATATTCCGAATGAGATTCTCGTTTTCAATCCATGATGGCATCATAAGAATACGGCCATCCATCACCCATCTTCCCAGCCTACGATCTTTCTGATACAACGATCTTTTCCAGCTCTTCCAGAGATTTCCCTTTTGTTTCCGGCATCATTTTCCAAACGAAGAAGAAAAACGGAATCATCATTACGGCGAAAAACAGAAATACGTTTCCACCGCCGAACGTCGACAGCGCGAGCGGAAAGGCCAGACCGATCATGGCATTCATGATCCAGTGCGTGAAAGATCCGAGTGCCTGACCCTTTGCCCTCACCTTGTTGGGGAATATCTCAGAGAGGAATACCCAGATAACGGCTCCTTGGGAGAAGGCAAAGAAGGCAATGAAGCCGACGATGAAAATCACGATTCCAAATCCGGTCAATAGATTTTGGAAATAGTAATGCAGCGCGGCACCGGCCAGGGAAATGCACATTCCAACCGCCCCCACCGAAAGCAACGTCTTACGGCCGAATTTGTCAATGAAAAACATGGCTATAATGGTGAAGACCATATTGGTCACTCCAACAGCTACAGCCTGCAGCATGGCTGTGTTCGTACTCTCACCGGCTTTTTCGAAAATCATCGGGGCATAGTACATTATTACGTTAATACCTGACAGTTGATTGAAGATGGCTAACAGCACAGCACACATAATCGCGAAACTATATTTCTTCTGGAACAGTTTTGTGGCACCCTCGCCGGCTTCCTCCTTCAGTGACTTGACAATATCGGCAAGTTCTGATTCCAGATGCTCCGCACCTACCTTCTGCAGAACGGACCGGGCTTTGTCGACAAGGTTCTTCTTCACCAGCCAACGCGGGCTCTCGGGAACAGGAAGTAACAACAGGAAAAAAAGAGCGGACGGGAAGGCCATGACGCCAAACATCCAGCGCCAGTTGTTCGCCCCGGTGTCCACCAGCAAATAATTAGAAAAGAATGCGACCAGAATACCGAGAACGATATTAAACTGGGCAACAGCGACTAATCTACCCCTGAGTCGGGGCGGTGCAATTTCCGCGATATACATGGGTGCCATTACGGAGGCGGCCCCAATGGCCAGCCCTCCCAGGAACCGGGAAGTCAACAGCAGGTACCAGTTGCCGGCCAGGGCGCAACCGATGGCTGAAATGAAAAACAATAGGCCACATGTAGAAAGCATGACGCGTCTTCCGAATACGTCTCCCGGTTTTCCGACGGCGATCGATCCGATCACCGTTCCCCAGAGGGCGATGGATACCGTCATCCCAAGTGTGGCATCGGTAAGACCAAAGTGCTCTGCAATGAATTTCGTTGTTCCTGAAATGACAGCAGTGTCAAAACCGAACAGAAAGCTGCCCAACGCAGAAACCACAGTTGCAAACAAAAGGCTTTTGTTCATTGTGTTCCCCCGGGGTCAGAATGATTCCCTCTGCGATCCAGGATGGAGGTCGCCTGCCTGAGGCTGTCCAAAAGGTGGCAATGAAACGCGCTCGCCATCCCACACTGCTCTCTTTTTCCCCCCTTTTTTGAGGGGAGAATCCCCGCCAGGGGGGTCGACGACTCCCAACGGGTCTATCGACCCATCGGGTCGTAGACGGCTCGTCGAGCGCATGCCTGCCCGCCTCGTTCGAATCAATGAGGGGGGCGGGGCGCCTTTGGCGCAAAAGAGGCCTGCACGACAGGCAGGCGGATGGTCAGAGACAAGCGGGTAAACCCAGGCCCGCCTGTTGCGTTTGTTGAGCGATAGTATACTGACTCCGATTATGGGAGTCAAGCGGCGGTCATTCAGGTTGGATTGGCATCATAAGCATTCGTTGACCGGGCACGCTCAGGGTTCTCCAATTCGGGTGCAGGCTCTCGCGGGGCACTCTGTCGCAGAGGCAACAATCATATATTCATGCCACAGCCCTGACGCCTGGAAGTTGAATTCCACTTCCTACTTTCCTACCTTAACACGAACACAGAAGCAACGCTGCACAATCACATCGCTGAACTCCTTACATGATTGTAATGAAGTTTGGGGGCACTTCCGTTGAAGATGCCCGCTCAATGCAAAGGGTTATCGACATCGTTCGGCGGGAAAAGAACCGTACACCGGTTGTTGTCCTGTCTGCTGTCGCAGGCGCTACGAATACGCTGCTGAAAGCGGCACACCTTGCGGGCGATGGCAACCTGGAAGAAGCGATCCTCCTCCTGAATCAGCTGTTGGAGCGCCACGTGTCCATTACTGAGAACCTGATCGACGACCGGCCCACAATTCAGGAGATCATCTTTGGCTGCAGGCGTAAGATCGAGGAGCTGCGCAATCTATGTCACGGTATCGCACTCCTGCGAGAACTGACAAACCGCTCGCTTGACTCGATTGCCTCCGTGGGTGAACTTCTTTCGTCTCTCATTCTGAGCAAAGCGATGCGTTTGGGAGGGTTGAACGTCGAGCTGGTCGATGCACGGAAATTCATGATGACCGACGAGAATTTTGTGGCCGCAACCCCGCTTTTCGATCAGATCAACGAGCGTGCGACGGCCGTTCTTTCGCCGCTTATTTCGGCAGGCGCGATAGTGGTCACACAGGGCTTCATCGGTTCGACCACGAAAGGTATCACCTCGACTCTCGGACGTGGCGGTTCTGATTACTCAGCATCGATCCTGGGGGCCGTATTTAACGCCGAAGAGATTCAGATTTGGACTGATGTGGATGGGCTCATGACCGCTGATCCGCGGATTGCACCCCTGGCACAAAAAATTAACGTGATCTCTTTTCGCGAGGCATCGGAGCTGGCGTACTTCGGGGCAAAAGTGCTGCATCCAAGCACGATCCTCCCGGGCGTCTCAAAGAACATCCCGGTCATCGTCCTTAACTCCAAGCGTCCGAACTCCAGCGGCACTCGAATCGTCGCCAATCCTCCAAAATCCTCTGTGGTGGTCAAATCGGTCGCAGCGAAGAAAGGAATCACCGTTATCAACATTCAGTCGTCGAGAATGCTGATGGCCTACGGTTTTCTCGAATCGATGTTCGGGGTGTTCAGCAAGCACAAAACCCCCGTTGACCTCGTCAGTACTTCCGAGGTGGCTGTCTCGCTTTCGATCGATATGACTGACAAACTCGGCGAAATCGTCGAAGAGCTGGAACACTTTGCAGAAGTATCGGTTTTTGACGAGAAGGCAATTCTCTGCATCGTGGGTGATCGGATGCACGCCACGGCGGGTGTTGCACATCGAATTTTCCGGGCGCTTGGCGACATCAATGCCATCATGATTTCTCAGGGGGCATCAGAGAACAACATGAGTCTCGTGATCGACGAATCGGAAGTCACCCGCGCTGTGCAATCCCTTCATAAGGAGTTCTTCGAGCCAATGCCGGCAAGCGACATCTTCGAGCCGGTCGGAAATACGTAGGGGGGAGATGTTGGTTTTCAAAAGGATCTGACCGTGGAGTGAAATTACAGTATTCGGAGCATCCCAAGAGAGGACCAATTCCATGCCCACGCTGAAAAAATTCCAGGGTACTGCGACGGCGCTCGTTACGCCATTCAGAAAAGATGGCACCGTAGATGAGGCGGCGCTGCGCAAGCTGGTGGATTTCCAGATCAAGGGAGGAGTGGAGGCTCTCGTGCCCGCCGGTACCACAGGAGAAAACCCAACGTTGAGCAACGAAGAGCAGCAGCGCGTGATCGAAATCGTCGTCGAAAGAGCCAGAAGCCGGGTGAAGGTCTTTGCAGGTGCTGGGAGTAATAACACCAAGGATACAATCCAAAAGGCGCTTTCGGCAAAGCGTGCGGGAGCAGATGCTGCACTTATCGTCGGCCCATATTACAACAAGCCGACCCAGGAAGGGTACTTCCAACACTTTCGCGCAGTCGCCGAGGCGGTCGACATCCCGATCATCGTCTATAATGTGCCCGGTCGCACCGGGGGGAACATTGAGGCGAGAACAATTCTCCGTATGGCGGAGGAGATTCCCGCCGTTGTCATGGTGAAAGAGGCATCCGGCAACTTGGCGCAAATCATGGATATTGCGCAACACAGGCCAAAACATTTCTCTCTTCTCTCAGGTGATGATGCGATTACCCTTCCCCTCATGGCTGTGGGAGGCGATGGCTGCGTCTCAGTCGTCTCAAACGAGGTGCCGAAAGATTTCTCAGACATGGTCCGGCTGTGCCTTGAGGGCAAATGGGAGAAGGCCCGTGCCCTGCATTACAAGCTCCTCCCTCTGATGAATGTAAACTTCATCGAATCCAACCCCATCCCTGCCAAGACAGCACTGGCAATGATGGGAATGATTGAAGAAGTCTTTCGTCTGCCTCTCGTCACGATTTCAGCCAACAATCGTGAAAAAGTGAAGGGCGTTCTCCAGGAGATAGGCCTTATCTGAACAGCTGGGGTCATGGATTTACAAAAGACCATAGAGCATTTTTATTCGTGCGACGTCGCGTCACTTGATCGCGCTGCGGCCTTGGAGGTGTTCAAAGAGCTGAAATCCTTGCTGAACACTGGAGCGCTGAGGTCGGCCTATCCTTCAGGTACAGATGCCAGCCGTGGAGGATGGGTGGTGAATGAGTGGGTGAAAAAAGGAGTTCTGCTCGGTTTCCGGCTTGGACACATTGCTCCTTTTTCAATCAATGATCAGTTCCGCTTCTTTGACAAACACACATACCCGTTGAAACAGGTCACTGAGGACCACCAGATCAGGCTCGTTCCTGGCGGGTCGTCGATTCGGGACGGGGCATTTGTCGGGAAAAATGTTGTGATCATGCCTCCTGCATACATCAATGTTGGCTCATTCGTCGACGAAGGGACCATGATAGATTCTCACGCTCTTGTGGGTTCGTGTGCTCAGGTCGGCAAGCGGGTCCATCTCAGCGCAGGATCTCAGGTTGGTGGGGTGCTCGAGCCCATTGGGGCCTATCCTGTGATTATTGAAGATGATGTTTTTGTGGGGGGAAACTGTGGCATTTTCGAAGGCACAATCATCAAGAGGCGTGCAGTCATCGCTGCAGGGGTGGTGCTTACAGGATCCACTCCACTGTATGACCTTATCAAGGAAAAGGTCTATCGCCGCACGAAGGACGAGCCGCTGATCGTTCCGGAGGGCGCGGTTGTTGTCTCGGGTGCTCGACATCTTTCTTCCCCGTTCGCCCGGGAGCATGACCTTTCCATCTACGCACCGGTCATCATCAAGTACAGGGATGTGAACACCGATACAGCAACAGCATTGGAAGAAAGCTTGCGGTGAGGGGATCGGTCGTTAAGCTTTTCTTCGAGGCTCCTGCCTGATACACGCTGACCCAAATCGGCACTGGATTGGGTAGGGACTCCCTCCGCCCACTCCAGCCGCTTTTCGGGAATTCCGCTCGTTTTCTGCTCATGGATCTTCGATTTGCCATTAGTCACCCCCGGCGCTCCATTCGCCGCGGGCTGCCTCAGCCACCATTCAGGTTGATTGAACCGAGGAGAACCCATGCTTGTGACAGTGAGTGATCTTCATCTCACGGATGAATCCACATCGATCAATGTACGCGAGAAAGCGCTGAGCAAAGTGCTTCTTCGAGAGATTGTCCAGAATGCCAAAGAAAACGCGAAAGAGATACGTCTCGTTCTCCTTGGTGACATCTTTGATCTTGTCAGAACTGATTACTGGATGAAAGAAGTCCCGGCAAACGAGAAGCCATGGAATGGGGAGTTGAGTTCCAAAACCGGAATGAATATCCACAAGAACGTGGAGATGCACTACCATAGGGTTTTGGAACGAATCCTCGCGACCAGGTCGAGCAGGGCTCTCTTCAAAACGATCAACTCCCTGAAAGAGAGATCTGGAAGGGTCAATCGACGGAGATTTCACACAAAGATCACGTTTGTGGCCGGGAACCATGATAGGGCGCTGAGGGCTTTTCCATCTCTGCAAAGCAGGATTGAACAGCATATCAAAAACGTCGATGAAGTCGAGTTCCTTACAGAAGTGGTTGCGCCGGAATACGGCGTCCTCGAAAGACATGGCCATGAATGGGACGAACATTGCCATGGCTACGAATTCTACAGCAAAGTCCTCAAGAAAGGCGCTCGGGTAAACAGGTTTGATGAGGCCTGCTACAAGGTCCTGACGATCGGCGAGGTCGTGACCGCCGAGCTCATGTCTGGTCTGATATGCAGGGTGAATGAGAAGATTGGTCGCAGCCATCCTGAATTTGCACGACAGCTCCTTGAGATTAACAATGTCCGTCCCCAGGTGGATGTCTTTTGGTGGCTTGAATGGTTCGGTCGGACATACCTCAACTCAGACACGAAGGCCATGTTATTGCAGGCTCTCAAAGAGTCAATCAAAGCAGTTCTGAGCACGGAATTCGCCAAGAGATGGGATGATCTCATCAATGAGGTTTCGATTTTCCGGGGTGATCTTACGGATAGACTCGATCAACTTTTGGATTACATTGGGGAAAAATCCTTCGACGAGTTGAAACGTGACCTGGAGCTGTTTCAGTTCTTCAAAGGGATATTCGGCAGCTCGAAAGACGAGTTCGTCGAGGGAGCGAAACACGAGTGGGAGCTTGGTCTACCGAACGAGATTCAATACGTGGTGTACGGTCACACTCATGAAGCCCGGAGTGATTTCTTCTCTGGTCTACCCGACAACCGGGTGAGAATGTATATCAACACGGGTACGTACCTGCCGCTCATTCAGCGCGCAGCGGATAACGGGTTTGCGATGGCGAACCAGATGACAATGTCGTTCTTCTATCGGGGAGATGAGGATACAGAAGGAAAAAACGGAAAGCTGCCCTCGATGGAGTTGTGGAACGGGATCAAGAGGAAGGCCTACTTGCAGTAACACGAAAGTCCGCTGTCTCGCCTGTAGCGTGTGTCGCCAGCAGGACTTCAATACGTAGAACGGGATTCTCCATGTCCCTCGCACGCCAGGAAGTAAGCCTGTCGCGGGGGGATCGTTTCATCGTGGTGTGCCACCCTTGCCCAAAGGCACGAAACTCCACTGCCACCATTGCTCCGGTCGTTGCAGGATTTCCTGGTATAACAATGTAAGCCATCGCCGCAGGAGATTCTCGGTATCGGCATGCAGGTTAGTCATTGGTGGAGGTGAAGGCTCCGGTACGATGGTGATGCACTCATGATCGTGGCTCACCTTCTGGCAGCTCACGCGAAGGATTGGGACTCGATTGCGCAGTGCGAGGACGGCTGAACCCCTGTCGACGGGTATCGTTGTATGTCCCAGCGGGAGCCACACGGTGTGCCCGCGTCGGAGGGAGACATCAAAGAGGAGGAAGAAAATCTCGTTTCGTTGGAATGTACTCTGGGCGGCTGTCATGCTCCGATCTCCAATGAATGCGAGGTTGATATTGAAACGTTTGGCGGTGCGCAGGAACAGCTCAACCATGCCGGGTATCTTCTCCGCGACCGCCGAGATTTGATAGCCGCGCGTAGCAAGGATCGGAGCAACGTACGTGAAATTGCCCATGTGACTGCCCACAAGCAGGACGCCCTTTTTTTCTTTCAGCGCGCTTTGGAGATGCTCCTCTCCTTTGAGTGAGACTCGCTTCGAAAGCTCCTCGGGAGAGAGCGTGATCAGTCGCGCGATTTCAGCGCAAACAGAACCCTGATACCGTGAGTGTTCGAGCTTCAGTCGGGAATACTGCTCTTGAGTATATCCTAAAGGTCCGAACACCCTTTTCAGATTGCGGGCCCTCTGTGACCGGAGAGGCAGAAGGGCTTTTGGGACTACGGTCTGTGCAATTCGGATGGCTTGTGTCTCTTCCATCCGGGACAGTATCAGCGCTGCTCTCTTAATAATCGGCGAATAGAGAATGTGTACTGCCTTGAGGAGAGGAACCGCGGCAGACCTGGTCTTCGAACCGTATCGGACCAGTTTGCGTCTTATTGTATTGGGTAATCGCAATGGTTCCTCATCTGCATCGCGGAAAACACATCGAATTTTCTTCCCGTTGTTCAGCAGTCCTGGGGACATTGCAGGAGTCTGCTTTTCAGTGGCAGGTTCGGCAAGCCGTTATCCTCCCCATTACCACACCCGACATAGCGGAGGGCCCGCAGGGATGACAGAGGCGCCGCTGTGGCCAGGACCCAGGGGAGGTCGAGGAATGACCACACTCTGGAACCCTGAGGGTCAGCGATCTTCTGCAGCAAAGCTGCAGGTTCCCAGTGAGTCAAGGCGACTGTGAATAGTAAGCAATTCACACTTTTGTTCCAACAGTGGCTCGATGCCTTCTTGAGGTGTAAGTTGTGCCTTGACGTGAGCCGTGTCTCTGCGATATTCATATTGGACGGCTTCGGCAAGCGGGGTGTACTGACGGGAATCAGATCAAAAGGTCGACCACTTGCAGCTAAAAGCCGCCTTGAAACTGCGAGTTGGTTTCTCTACATTGTTGGAAAGCAACCCAAGCTCATTCAATCCTCCAGTTCTCACAAGTACAACTCTTCCGTGTGTGCCTGAAGGGCTTGCGAACCACCTTCGGGAGACACGCACTGCTCATCTCACAAAAGGAGGTCGCCATGATACTCCAGAGACTCATGGAATTCCTGGATCAGCAGAAAGTCAAGTACGTCGTTGTCAGTCACTCACCAGCCTTCACAGCTCAAGAAGTCGCCGCAACAGCTCACATTCCCGGCGAGGAAATTGCGAAAACCGTCATGGTCAAAGTCGATGGCAAAATGGCGATGGCAGTTGTTCCGGCATCGTACATGGTCGATTTCCGGTTGCTGAAGGAAGCGACCGGGGCCAAGAAGGTCGAGCTTGCCCCCGAGTCAGAGTTCAAAGATCTGTTCCCGGAATGCGATGTTGGAGCCATGCCGCCGTTTGGTAATCTCTACAACCTTGGCGTGCTCGTCTCTGACACGCTCATTGAGGACGAAGAAATCGCATTCAACGCCGGAAGCCACAGAGAACTTGTCAAGATGGCATACAAGGACTTTGACCAACTGGTGAAGCCGAAGGTGTTGAAGTTTTCTGTGAAAAAGAAGATCCGTGGTGAAGATGAGAAGCCGGAGCTGAGGTATTAGCTGCGACCTCTCACGAATGCACATCTTCTGCGGCAGCGCTCATCCGGAGACCGTCCCCCTTGCGAGCGCTGTTTCAACCGGATCTTGCATCTCATTCACTGGGCAACAGGTTGTGAATCGAGTTCCCGACTCATATTCTCAACATTTCGCCTGATGATCACTATTTCCCATCCACATATCAGATTCTGATGTCCAGAAGATATCTCGCGATCATAGCTGCAATTACTGTCTCGGCGATGATACTTGCCGGCCTCTCATTCGACTGGAACATCTTTTCTGTCGGAGATCACGTTGATGCGAGCAAGGTGTACTTCGCCACCCATATTTCGCCTGCGCACAAGCGCGTTATCGAGCTCTTCAACAAGGAATACAAAGGGAGAATCGAAGTCATCCCCGTCAATCTGCCGTTCGAAAAGTTCACCACGAATGAACGAAAGGAACTCCTCGCGCGATCACT
>Ga0299912_10004012_pt1 | contig 12023 bp, 7 predicted proteins | sample RVTome_2_FD_207667 | JGI IMG/M metagenome (GOLD analysis project Ga0299912, IMG submission 207667) | Soil microbial communities from uranium-contaminated site in the Upper Colorado River Basin, Wyoming, United States - RVT95D214 (version 2) ... | reverse complement strand
GGGGTTCTGGCCGGGTCACCGCCCGTGGCGAAGGGTTTGTAGCGCGACCCCAGAAAGCCCGCCTCGGAAAAACGCCCCTGCAGATCGGTCAGCACAATGTAGGGCGGAATCAGTCCGCTGTATCCGGCGTCGGAGCCCTTGAACAGCGAGACAACCGCGCCGACGCACGGATAGACCTGCCCGTCGCCGGCCATCCGCCCGGTCTGAACCATGTAGGACGCCGTCTCGTGGGAGTTCACCCCGTGGGTCATGCTGCGGATGATGGAATACTTGTCCGCCTGCTTCGCCAGCAGGGGCAGCAGTTCGCCAATCATGATCCCGTCCACGTTGGTAGAGATGGGCTTACCCAGCGGACCGCAATAGTCGTTGCCCGCTTCGGGCTTCGGATCGAAGGTATCCAGGTGCGACGGACCGCCCCACATCCAGATTTGGATGACCGCTTTTGCTTTTAGCCCTGCCACCTGTGGGCAGGGCGTGCCCCCGGCACAGGTCCGGGGGCTAACCGTAGGAAGCGCGGCGGCCGGCGCAGAAGAGCGCATTCGGTCGGCCAACAACAGGCCGGCTGCGCCGAAGAGGCCGCGGCGTATTGCTTCACGTCGAGAGATTGTTGTGCTCATGTTTGATGCCCACCTATTTGTCTCTAAACAGCATCTGCGAGAACAGGCCCAGGTCTTTTTTCCAGACCGGCCATTCATGCCCGCCGGAATCCACTTGCCACACGTGAGGAACCTTCATCGCCGAAACAGCATTGTGGAACGATTTACTGATATTCATCAGCCCGTCCCTGTCGCCGCAGGAAAGCCATAGCAGTCGAAGCTGTTTGGCGGCGCTGGCCGGGTCGGTGATGAGGGATTCGGCCTTTTGGGTGTTAGGTGCGCTGGAGAAGCCGCCTACCCACGCGAACGCTTCCAGATATTTGAGGCCGAAGTTCAGCGACTGGCCTCCGCCCATAGATAGACCGGCTATCGCCCGATGCTCGCGGTCGGCCTGCACGGAGTAGTGCGACTCGACGTATGGAATGACATCTTTTAGCAAGTCGTTCTCAAAGAACGCATAAGCCTCAAAATTGCTTGGATCAAATATGTTGGCCGGGGGCGGCTCGGCACTGGCCCGACCGTTGGGCATCACTACTATCATCGGCACCAGCTTTTTGTCGGCGTACAGGTTATCGAGGATGACGTCTGCTGAGCCTTTTACCCTCCAGCCCGTCTCGTTGTCGCCGATACCGTGGAGCAGGTAGAGAACGGGGTAATTTACGTCTTTCGAATAGTCTGGCGGCGCATATATCAGCATCTTGCGCTTCACGCCGACGGTCTTTGAGTCGTACTCGACTGTCTCGACTTTGCCTCGCTCGATGCCGTCTCGGCGGACGTCAAAGTCCGGCGGCAACTGTAAGACTTTTGTGAATAGCTGCGGGGCGAGTGTGTTCAGATACTGACGCCAGTTGATCCAGGTGTGGCCGCCGCCGCTGATGTGCAGTTGGTTTTTGATTCCGTGCTTATCCAGTGTTTCCGCGAGGGCCTTGGACCCCTTGACGGTGAAGTCCTTGTCCCCGACGCTGATAGAGAAAAGCTTAACCCACTGGTTGATCTGGTCGGCCTTGCTTAGGAATTGCTCATTCTGCTTCTCCCAGTCCGTGGCATTCTGCCAGATACCGGCGCTCCACACCGCGACGTAGGCAAATTGTTCCGGATTTGTGGTTACGGCTTGGAGCGTCTGGCCTCCCCCCATGGACAGTCCCGCGATGGCCCGGTGTTCTCTGTCGGGCACTACGCGGAAGTTCTTCTCTACGTACGGAATGACCTCTTTCATTAGCTCGTTTGTGAACCGTTCCTGAAGGGCGGCCATCACTTCGGGCGAAGGCGCGGCGCCAGGTGTAAACGCCGGCATGTTCGCCGGGGCAGGGAGGCTGCCATTGGGCATGACAACTATCATCCGCTTGGCCTTGCCCGCCGCGATCAGGTTGTCTATGATGAAGCCCGCCCGCCCAATCGTACTCCACCCTGAGTCCTCGTCGCCGCCGCCGTGGAGCAAATAAAGAACCGGGTACTTATCGCCGCTGTCATCGTATCCGGGCGGTGTGTAGATGTGCATGCGCCGCTGCGCGTCGAGTGTCGCCGAGCGATACCAGACCTGACGAACCTGGCCATGCGGGACGGGCTTGTTGTCCTGGAACGCGGCTTCCTCACCGGCGAGGAAGAACATATTGTCCAGGCTCCTGACGCCCTGCTTGACCACGGCATTGAGCGGATCGAGAGTCTTCACGCCGTCAACGGTGAACGAGTAGCTGTAAAAGTCGGGCGTGAGCGGCCCGACAGTCACCGACCAGACGCCCTGGTCGTCTTTGGACAGCTTCTCGGATGCAATTCCCTCCATCCAGTCGCCTCGGAGGGTGACTTCGGATGCCTTGGGGGCTCGGATGCGAAACGTTACGCGGTGGTCGGCCAGGACCTCCGGTGAGACGATCTCCGGCCCGCGCTGGCGCATCGGAGCGGACGGCGCTCGCTCCGTGGCCTGGGCCATCGCCCTCGGCGCCGCCATCCAGGTTAAGCACCAAAGCAAAACCGTCACTACCAACTGGAATGTCGATGTGTGCCTCATGTGCATTCTCCTTTACATACTCATATTGCTCTGTCTGCAGACGGCGTCATCAGACGAGTCCGAACGGTGTTTGGTGCTTGTTGCATTCATAGGCTCACTCCCGGCTGTAGCCTTGCTCACGGCAGCGGTTGAGAATTGCGGTCAGTTCTGCAACCACGGCCGGATTTGACTCTCGCACGTCCGCGGTCTCGCCGATGTCATTACCGAGATGGTAGAGCTGGGGACGGAACTCGTCGCGGCGGGCCTGGGGCGGTTTGGGCTTGGCGGGCTTGCCCTCGATCCACTTCCAAGGACCCTTGCGGATGGCGAAAACACCGTCGGCACTGTGGACGATCATGTGTGGACGCAGTGGTGATTTGTGTTTCTCGCCCAGCCATGCAGGCAGCACGTTGAAGCTGTCCTCCGCAGCATCCTTCGCAGGAGCAATCGCGACGCCCACAAGCGCCGCGACGGTTGCGAACGTGTCGGTGAGATTGATCATTTCATCGCAGACTGTGCTCGCCGGCACATGGCCCGGCCAGCGCACGACATACGGGACACGGAAACCGCCTTCCCATACGGTATGCTTGTCGCCTTTGAACGGGCCCATCGGTTTGAGCCCCGCGGCCTGCGCGATGCCCTGCTCCTGGCCGAAGAATTCGCCGCCGTTGTCGGAGGTGAACAGCACCAGTGTGTCCTTTGTCAGGCCCTTTTCATCGAGTGCCGCCAGCACAGCGCCGACTGAGCGGTCCAGTTCGTGAATCCAGTCGCCGTAAGTGCCTGCGCTGCTCGTGCCTTTTGTCTTGGCCGACGGCGTGACGGGGTTATGCACCGAAACCGGCGCGTAGTAGAGGAAGAACGGCCTGCCTGGCTCCTGCTGCTTCAGCCACGCAACGGCTTTTTCAGTCAGTGTGGGCATCACCTCCTCATCCACCCGCTGTGGGGCGTCCAGGCCGAGCTGCTTGGCGCCTCTGAAGTTCTTGTACTTGGCGGGACTGAGCGTCTCAGACCGTAGTCCCATGACCCGGTCGCCCTCGACGTAGACGCCCGTAGCATCCCCGTGGTTTGACGGGACGGCAAATTGGTAATCGAAGCCCACGTCCTGCGGGCCCGGACGCAGGGGCCTGGTGTAGTCAGTCTTTTCCGGCTGGTAGCCCAGGTGCCACTTGCCGACAATCGCCGCGCGGTAGCCAAGATTCTTGAGCATCGATGCAATGGTGGGCCGCGTCGGCTCGATGTGCAGCGGCGAGGCAACGTTGAGGACCTCGTACTTGAGCGACGTGCGCCAGCAGTATCTGCCGGTCAGCAGCGCGTAACGGGTGGGCGAGCACACCGAAGACGCGGTATTGGCGTCCGTGAAGCGGCGGCCTTCTTGTGCGAGCCGATCGATGTTCGGCGTACGCACGAGCTTTGGTTCGGCGCCGTAACAGCCGACACTGCCCCATCCAAGGTCGTCGGCTAAAATGATGACAATGTTGGGTTTGGCACCAACAGGTTTAGGTTTGGCGGCAGGTCGTGACATCGCCGGGACGCCGAGCCCCAGACCATCGGGCAGGAGCAGTCCGGCCACACCGAAAAGGCTGCGGCGTAACGCCTCACGTCTGGAGAAGTCGTATTCGGTGCTCATATTTTCGCCTTTCAATGCCGGTAGAGAAACTCCGGGCTGTTAATCAATGCCCAGGCGAGGTCTACCGCGGCCTCGCGTCCCCCTGCTTGCGCAGAGCCTGCCCTGAGCTTGTCGAAGGGGGCAGGCTTGGCGCCGCGCTGGCGGGGCACGCCGGACTGGGCCGCTAGACGCGTGGCGGGCTGGGAATACGTCGCCACGGTCTTTAATTCTTCATCTGTCGGGAAACGCGAAAGAATCATTAGATACAGTCCGGTTACAACCCCTGCCTGCGCAGGGGCAGAGCCTGCCCCCGCGGGAGCGGGGGGCGGCTTGGCCTTGGCTTGCATCAGAGATTGCAGCTTCCGGCTCTGTTCAATCTTGCGCTGAATATGACTGGAGTTCAATAGGTGCAGCCGTTGGGCGGCGGAGGGACGATTATTGCGCTCCGATTCCAGGCCGGTGTCGCGAGGCGGACGCCCGAACAATTCCAGGAAAGAGCTGGTGGTGCTGCCGTCCGCCAGCGCAATCGAGCGCTGCTCTTCCGGGATGAAGGTAAACGGCTCCGGAATGGCGCTGGAATACTTCTCCGTCGTGCCGGTAATCTGGTTCAGGGCGTCAATCAGCACCTCGGCCTCGAGCCGGCGCAGCGGATAGAAGGCGAAATTGGCTTCGGCCTCTGCTTTGTCGGATCCTTCGGCTTCGCTCAGAGCCTGCCCTGAGCTTGTCGAAGGGACAGGCTTGGGAATGGATGAAAGCTGGTACGTCTGCGAGTTCAGAATCAGCCGGTAGAGGTGCTTCAGGTCGTAGTGGGCGGCGATCAGCTCCTGCTCCAAGAAGGCCAGCAGTTCGGGATTGCTCGGCGGATTGTCCGGCCGGATGTCGTCTGGCTCATGAATAATGCCGCGCCCCAATAGCCAGGACCAGACGCGGTTGGCGATGTTGCGTGTGAACCAGGGATTCTTCGGGGTAATCAGCCAGTCGGCAAAAACCTCGCGTGGGTTTTTGTCCGGCGACAGGTGGGCCGGGGTCCCATCTGGGAAAATTGCTGCCTGCGCCACGCCGGCGGTAGCCTCTCTATCGGCTTTGTTGGGATCGAACCAAACGATCTCCTCCTTCCATTCTGCGGTCTGCTTATAACCAACCTGTGAGAAGAAAGCCGCCATGTCTGACAGCCGGTCTTTTGGCCAGTTTTCTGCCCGCACGCCCATAAACGTCAGCGCAACGGCCTGAGCGATCCCCTGTGGCTGTTTGCTTTGGATGGCGCGGTAGAAGTTGACCTGGGGCACACGGAAATTGCTGCCGCTGGATACCAGCATCTCCCGGACGAACCGATCATACGGCAGATTCTCCTTGATGCTGGTCCGAATCCAGCGGTGATACGCCTGCACTGCGTTGGGCCATAAATTGATGGGGAACTCCGCCTTGACCCGCAGCAGATCGCTCCATTTCATCGCCCAGTAATCCGCAAACTCCTCGCGCTGAAGCAGGTGGCCAATCAGGGTGCTGCGTTTGTTCGGGTCTTGGTCCAATATGAAGGTTCTGGCCTCCTGCGCGGTGGGTAATGTGCCAATCACGTCTAGATAGGCGCGCCGGACAAACACGGCATCCGAGCAGATGTTAGCGGGCTGAATACCCAACTGCTCCAGCCTGTCGAAGACCAGTTTGTCGATTTGACTGCCGGGCGTCGGAACAGCGCGGCTTTCAAAAGGGCTCAGCACTTCATTTGTCGCCGCAGTTCCGAACCGGGCCGCCAAGAGAACAACCGCCGAGATCAATGGCATCTTCATTGTTTTTGCCCACTCCGAAGCGGGTTAACCGCAGAGCACGCGGAGACCGCAGAGGAAAAATCAAAACTAAAAATCTCAGCGTCCTCTGCGCTCTCGGCGGTAAAGACTTTAGACGCATACGTCAGGACACACGAGCGTAACGGACTTCACTCTTTTAAGTATATCCTTTCAACGCTTCCGAACGCAAGAAAATTCCGCCTGTCAGGTACGGCCGCCGAGACACAAGGGACGAGAGACAGCTTGACCTCCTCCAGTGTAGCCTGTTAAATGGTGATAATGCACTGCGAAAAAGGAACATACTTGGCGCTGGTAATAATCGGCTTGGCGGGGTTATGCACCGTCATCGGGCAGGCGACAGAAGAGCCGGTAAGAACACAGGCAACGGTGCCGCCCGAATCGCTCAACCTTGACCAGTTCTATAAGAAATACGTTTCTGCCGAAGGGCTGCCGATCACCAGCTCCGAGCAGGTAGCCGATGCAGCTTTGCTCAAGGCTCAGGAGCTTATCAATAAGATGCTGGCGGACCGGCCCGATATTCGAAAAGCCCTGATCGAAGCCGGCGTGCGTTTTGTGGTAATAGGGGCGAACGAGCAGACGACCGACGTTCCGGAATACGCCCACATGAAGCCGAAGGAATTCTGGAACCAGCGAGCGCGGGGCTTCGGCGGTCGCGTGGTTAGCTGCGGCGAAGAAAACTTGCTCTGCTATCCAATCGACCGCTACGACGATGAAAACATCCTCATCCACGAGTTTGCCCATTGCATTCATCTGATAGGGCTCAGGCAAGTGAATCCGGATTTCGATAAAAGGCTCAAACAACTTTATGACAGGGCGTCAGCGAAAGGGCTGTGGAATGGAACGTATGCCGGGTCCAATGCCAGCGAATACTGGGCTGAGGCCGTACAGTCTTATTTTGATTGCAACCGCCAGAACAACTACAATCACAACCACGTCAATACGCGAGAGGAATTGCAGGCCTACGACCCGGAATTGGCTGCGCTGGTGGCGGAAACCTTTCGGCATACCAGCGAAACAGACTGGCGGTATAAGCCCATCGCCCGCCAGCCTCGGGTCACGTTGCCTCCTGTGGCGCTCGAGTGTAACCCCTTCTACAAAAAATATATCTACGCACGAGGCCTGCCCATCCTCAGTTCCGAAAAAGTTCCTGACGAAGCCTTGTTGGAGGCGAACTACCTGGTCAGGCAAATGTTCGCGTACCGGCACGACATTTTCAAGGCAATGATTGACGCGGGCCTGCGTCTTGTCGTGGTCGGCGTAAACGAGAGCATAAGCGATGTCCCACAGTGGAAGGACCAACAGACTACGGAAAGCGACGGCAAGCCTCGACGGTTTCTAAGCTGTACGCCAGAGCGATTGATGGTTATCTGCGCTGAGGAGAATCTGCTCTGCTACCGTGATGATCCTTATGCCGGCGAGAGTATCCTGATCCGCGAGTTTGCCCGTGCCCTGCATACAATAACCGGCCATAGACCCGTCGGGCAAGAGCCTGATAAGAAAGCGCAGCAGCAGTATGAGCTGGGCGTCAAACGAATTGACAAAGAATTTGACGAGCAGTTGAAGCAATTATACCAAATCGCTATCCAGAAGGGGCTATGGAAGGATATGTATGCGGCGTTGAGCCGGGAAGACTATTGGGCCGAAGCGGTGCAGTCGTGGTTCGATGCCAACCGACAGAACTGCCAGGGACATAATCATATCAACACGCGCCAGGAGCTGGAGGCTTACGATCCGAATTTAGCCGGCTTGATAGCTGAAGTTTTCCGCCACTCCGTCCGCACCGACTGGCGTTATAAACGGCCCTGTGATCGTCAGTGCACACAACCTCAGGGTGAATAGTAATTGTGGCACTGTTTCAGCCGGCGGTAGTTTCGCTCCGTCCACAGACGGGGCCGGTCGGCTCTGGGGTTGGGGGCGCTGTTTTGGTATACGTGCAGCTCATTGCCGTTCAGGACGATTATCTCTTCGCGCCAATCCCCGGTGACGTCCGCCACATACAATCGGTCGGCCTTCTCCTCAAAGCGCGCGATGAATCTGCCCGTCAGCGGCTCGAATATGCATACGTCACCGCTTTCGTGTCGTTCTTTGGCGCAGGCCAACTGTTGCGGATTGCCCGTCCAGTCGATGGTGTGAATGACCTCGACTCCCTTGGTTGTCCAGCCGGCAGGAGCAAGGTCGTCCATACTGTAATCGAAGACCATCTTGCCTGACGAGTCAAAGACAAAGGGTTTTTGATGCTCATCGTAGCGTGACCGGCACCAGATGAAAATTTCGTCGCTATCCTTCTTGAATCGGCCAACGGCGGCGTTTTGGGGTTCCTGCTTTTTGAAGTGCGTCCGCCAGATAGGACCTGCGCTGCCGATCAGTTGAACATGATTGCTGCCTTCTTCAAGCAGGACGACCTCCAGGCCGGGTTTATCGGGCCGAACATCCGCGACAAAAACACTGTCAATGTGATAACGGTCTGGGACAGCCTGGGCCAGCAGCTTGCCATCCGCAGAAAAAACCGTTGCGCCGAGCACCTCGTCGCGTCCGTCACCATTTATGTCGGCCAGGCGTGCGGCGTTATGGGCGCAGCAGACGAACTTGTCAGTTTGCCACAGTTCTTTGCCGCCCTTTACAAGGTCATGCGCAGAATAGGCCGCGAGGAATTTTCCCATTCGGTAACCTTCTTTGTTGGTGGCCTGCAGCAGGATGTCACGGCCTGCCCCGGTGCCGCGAAGGTCGGCGATCATAGCCACTTCCCAGCCTTGAGCTTCGTTTGGATGCGGCGGCTTTGCAGATGCCTTCTCAAGTCCGGTTTTCCCCTCCACCACGTGCAGAACAGAATCTTTGGTCAGGAACACCACTTCGCATTTGCCGTCGCCGTCTACGTCACCGGCAGCAACGCCTGCACCGTGATGGCCCGGCAGGCCGTCGGATTCGCTGGAGCTACCCACCACAATGTCAACCTTGAGCAGCCACAATTTTCTGGCGTCGTTGGCGTAGGCCGCGAGGTGTCCAGGCACAGTGACCAGATAATCCATATTCTGGTCGTTGTCGATGTCCGCGACGATTATCCCGCCGGCCGAATCTTGCGGCGCAGGAATGTCCAGCTTGATAGTAAACGGATTGCTCTGGTAGCCTTGAACGGCTGCATCTACCAATAGCGCCAAGATGAGGGCTTTTGACATTGCTCTGCTGAGATTCATAATCTTCCCCTATGAGAGAGTCTGGTGTTGGGGACTGTCTGCTGCGCAGTTCTGCTGTTGCTGCTTACCCACCGCTTGCCCGCCATACGTCTGGCGGGTAAATCTGGCGGGCCTGCGTTATGTCTTTTCTACTTGTTTCGTGCTGTCCTGCTGTTGTTTCGAGTCCCCGTGGAGCGGGGTCCACCGTAATATCTTGCGCCGGAGGGTCCGTACAGCGTGCCTATCATGTTGCCCAGCGAGCCGCCTCTATTGACCCCATAGCCGCCTGTGGAGCCATACGGGTAGCCGGAGTAGTTGCCGTTGCCGCCGCCGCCGTAAGGCCCGGCTCCGTAAGCTCCCCCATAGGAGCCCGCCCCACCATATCCGGATCCCTGCATGCCGGGGCCGTAGCCTCCGTAGCCCATGTTTCCATAAGACCCGCCGTAAGAGCCCATAGGCCCCATCATGTTGCGCCAAGAATAATTGGCAGGCTCAGCAACCAAATCGGTAATATCGTAAACTCGGGTTTTCGCTTTATTAGGCAGAGACTGCGTTGTGGCAATGATAATTAGTCCCTTTTCGACGACGTACCCTAATTTTGCGGTACTGCCGGCAGAAACCGACATCAGCAGAAGCTCCAGATGCTGCCGAAGTGGAATGCCCGAGACGCCATCCATTCCGATGGGCGTGGTTTTGTCGATGTCTGCCTTTTCTGCCAGGTCACGCCAGAGCACCACTATGTTCAATGGAGGGTTGGTCGAATATCGCAGAATATCAATTGCTTCGCCAAAGGGCATATTCTGCGAAAACCTCGAAGGATCCGTAGTAATCCTGCCGGTTGAGGGGCGGTTTTCCGGTTTTGGGCTTTGAGTTTTGAGTTTTGAGTCCTCGGTGGTGCCTGCCGCGCACACTTGCCCGAAAACCAGCAAACCGATGGCTGACGTTAGGACTAATCCCGCGATGACTTTAACCGCAGAGGACGCCGAGGCCGCGGAGCAAAAACCAAGATGAAAAAACTCGGCGTTCTCTGCGCACTCGGCGGTAAAACCAATGATTTTCGCAAATCTTTTTTTGCTCATCTTCTTTTCCTTTTTTGTGTCTGCTCTATAAATAATGATACACAGACATATCTATTTGTTACAAACAAATTTCAGTTTTTCCCATTTTTCTGCCAGCAGAGGCCGTTTTTTCGCAGGGCGCCGATATTTTTTACAAGAGGCTTGCCCTGGGCCTGTCGAAGAAACGGAGTCCGTGGCTTTTTTGCGATGCGGTCTGCCTTGCCCGCCGGACGTATGGTAGACCGCGTTGCTGCCAGTCAGTATGAAGGATTGGGCCGCAATCGCCACTCATTAGCTACGAGCATTGATGCTAATGCGCTTGTTTGCGTTTTTTCAGTAATGCCTCAATCTTGCTGTCGTACTTCGGATTTCCGTCATAACCATCATCGTAGTACCAGAGCCCTGGAATAAGCTGTTTGTGCCCATACTTGAAATTCGGCCAGGGCTCCTTAAAATCCTCAGGATACGCTAGTGCCCCCAAATGGCCGAACCCTCCAAGCATTTCCACCCTCACGAATCCGTTCGTGTCATCATCGATGTAGATGGAGCTTGGGCGTAGATCGAGGATCGGTTGCGGGAACGTAGACACCTCTGGATCGCGATTGATACGGACCCAATACTTGCCGGGCTTTAGGTCTCCTCTTACAAACCGCCTTGACAGTTCTCTGCAGGCCTGCAACAAGGCCTGATGGTCCGTCTCACAGAGCAGACGTACCCGCATTCGCTCGGCGTTGAAGGCCGCACCAAGAATTTGTACCGGAACCCATGGGCTGCATGGTAATGGCAACACCAAGCTAACAGCACAGGTGATCGCTACCACGAAACGATTTTGACAACCATTTTCTTCCGCTTGTTCATCGGGATGTCCTTCGGTACACATCACACAATGCCCAACCGCGCTCTCTCAACGTAGGTGTTTGACTCGACATCAAGTGACCGTGCATCCTTTTATTCTACCAGGTTCTGAAAATCAGGCAACTTCTACTCTGCGGTGAGTTCTGCCTTGTCCGGATTGCACCTGTGGCGGTCTGCCCGTCACTTATCGCAAATCCATCAAAAAATCTTGTGGTGAGCCTGTCGAATCCAGTTGCACTGCCGATAATTTCAGTTAGGATAATCCGCAAGCTCAGATAATTAGCCCCGCAATCCTTCGACCTTGCTCAGGCTTGCCCTGAGCGTACCGAAGGGACGAGTTTATTGCGGGGTCCGTCGCCCCGTTCGACAGGCTCAGGGCAGGCGTACCGGCGACGGCTAAACAGCGGCGTTATTCGTAAAATGTTGGAATAGGAGGATTTATTATGCTGGGTCATCATTCCAGTTGGTCTTTGAGCGCGGTTGCTGTAGCCTTGAGTTTTGGCTTGGGTTACTGGAGTTCTGCAGGTCCGGCTATGGCCGGTGAGCCAGGCGGTCTGAGGTTCTCCAGGCGCTGTTTAATGGTCAGCCCGAATGAGGGTTGTGCCGTCGCAGACGTCAATCGGGACGGTAAGCCCGATATCGTTGCCGGGACACACTGGTACGCGGCTCCGGATTTTATCGCCCGGCCGGTTCGTGACATCCCGCAGGTATCGCTCGGATTCGGCAGCCTGGACTTCTACGCCAACAACGGCGATCATATTTGCGATGTCGACGGCGACGGTTGGCTGGATGTAATATCGGGCGGCTGGACGGAGGCAGAGCTTTATTGGTACAAAAACCCCGGCAAGGACGCTCTTGAGAAGGGCTGGAAGTGGGAGCCGCACCTCTTAGTCAAGGCGCGGGCGGAGAATGAGGCCTTTAAGTTGCACGACATAGACGGTGACGGCGT
>Ga0299912_10004011_pt1 | contig 12023 bp, 10 predicted proteins | sample RVTome_2_FD_207667 | JGI IMG/M metagenome (GOLD analysis project Ga0299912, IMG submission 207667) | Soil microbial communities from uranium-contaminated site in the Upper Colorado River Basin, Wyoming, United States - RVT95D214 (version 2) ... | reverse complement strand
CTTGCCTCCTACCGCCCCGGCATCAGTCGCTTGAGCAGCTGAATCTGGCCCGTGTGGTAGAGGTCGTGCGCCGCGACGCCGTGGATCTGTTCGGCGTTGGTCCACGTGCCGCGTGGCGTCTTCGCCGCGAGCCTGGTCGGCGGCAGCCGCCGCACGACGTCCCTCAGCAGCACGTGCTGCAGGTCGAGCAGCGCGACGTCCGCCTTCCACGCATCCGCGTCCGGCTTCGCCGGCGCCTTGGGCCAGTTGCTCGGCGTGCGCGGGAAGCCGGCCCGGTCGGCGCCGAGCAGCTGGCGGCGCACCGCGTACTTCCAGTAGGCCGTGTGGAGCGCCAGCTCCCAGATGCAGTGCCGCTTGGGGCCCGGCCGCCATAGCGCCTCGCGCGGCGAGAGGCCGCGCAGCGAGCCCCGCAGCGTCGTGCCGTGCCACGCTTTCTGGTCGTAGGCCTGGTCCAGCATCTCGAGCAGCAGAACAGTGCGTGCGTCCGCGCGTGCCATCATCGCTCTCCTCCTTCGATCCGACCGAGCAGGCGCAGCAGGCCGTCGAGCACGGTCAGTGGATGGGGTGGGCAACCGGGAACCCACAGGTCGACGGGGATGTTCGGCGGCACGCCGTTGCCGACTTCGGGGCTGCCGCGGAAGGGACCCCCGTTGATGGCGCACGCACCCACGGCGATCACCAGTCTCGGCTCCGGCGTCGCCCGCCACGTCTTCTCGAGCGCCAGGCACATGTTGGCGCTCACCGCGCCCGTGATCACGATGCCGTCCGCGTGCCGGGGCGACGCGACGAACTGGATGCCGAAGCGCGCCATGTCGAAGACGACGTTCCCCAACGCCACCAGCTCCGACTCGCACCCGTTGCAGCTCCCGGCGCTCACCGACCGGAGTCGAAGCGAGCGAGCGAACAGCCGGCGACTCGTCCGCTCGAGCGCTCGCGCCAGGTCCACTTCGCCGGTCGGCGACACCAGGCCCTCGCGTTTCGTGCTCGCCATGCGGTGGTCGGTCGTGAACATCACTGCGCCCGCGGGACACGCGGCCGCCTCCTCGGGGCTGAACAACGAGGCCCCGACATCCACGCGCACCATCCCGTCCGCGCCCACCTGGAGCACCGCTGCCGGTGCGCGCGCGGCACAGTCGCGGCAGGAGCCAGGGCACTTCGCGTCGTCCCGGACGGGCCGGCCGCGGAAGCGCGCCGGGAACTCCGCGCCGCCGTGCGGGAACGGGGAGGTACGCGTCCCCTGTTGCAGCCGCGTCCGGACGAAGTCCAGGAAACCGAGCGCATCCCCGCGCAGCACGCTCACAGATCGTGCCCCGCGTAGGAGAGGTTGAAGCTCTTGTTGCACAATGGGAAATCGGAGATCTGGTTGCCGGGCATGGCGGCGGCCAGTGCGCTCCAGTTGTGGAACGACGGGTCGGTGACCTTGTGGCGCCGGATTCCGCCCGCATCGTCCGTGACGACGACGTGGACGATCTCGCCGCGCCACCCTTCTTCCATGGCTACGGCCAGCTCTCCGGGGCGGAGCGCACCGACCGCGACCCTGGGCTCGCCCTTGGGAATGGCCGTGACTTGCTCGATCACGAATGCGATCGAGCGCTGGATCTCGAGCCAGCGCACCAGCGCCCGGGCCAGTACGTCGCCCGCCCACGCGGTCGCGACCGGAATGTGCGCGAAGCGGAAGATTCCGTACGGATGGTCGTGCCGCACGTCGCGAGGCACCTCGCACGCCCGGGCGACCGGCCCCACGAGGCCGAGGTCGCGGCACGTATCGGGCGAGACCGTCCCCACGCCCTCCAGCCGCGCCTGCACGGAAGCGCTCTCGAACATCAGGCGCGCCACCGGCGCGAGTTCGTGCTCCAGGTCCGTAAGGCGGTCACGCAACTCCGCAGCCATCTCCGGCGTGAGGTCGAAGGCCACGCCGCCCGGCCGCACGAGCCCACGGCCGTAGCGGTTGCCCGAAAGCGTCATCAGCAGGTTCAAGCACTCCCCGCGCATCCGGCCAAAGAAGGCCGCGGCCGGCTGGTAGGCCACGTCGCCGGCGATCGCGCCCAGGTCGCCGATGTGGTTGGCCAGGCGCTCCAGCTCGAGCGCGATGCCGCGGATCGCCTGGGCGCGCGGCGTCTTGCGGCTGCGCGCCAGTGCCTCGATCGCCCCGCAGTAGGCGCTGGCGTGGCCGATCACCGTGTCGCCCGCTACGGACTCGGCGACCAGCATCGCGCGCGCCGGATCCGCGGTTTCGAGCAGTCGCTCGACTCCCCGGTGCTGGTAACCGAGCACGATCTCGAGCTGAAGCACTCGCTCCCCGTGCGCCTGGAAGCGGAAGTGCCCAGGCTCGATGATGCCCGCATGCACCGGCCCCACCGCGACCTCGTGCACGTCCTCGCCCTCGATCCGGAAGAACGGGTACGCCTCTCGCTCGATCGCCGGCGACGCTCGCCCCGGCGGCAGGTGGTCGCCCGGGTGGCGGCGGACCGGCTTGAGAGACGGGTGGCCCCCGGGCGTCACGCCGCACTGCTCGGCGATCTCGCGCTCGAAGAGGTGCGCCTCCGGGCACTCCATGGTCAGCGCCGGGTAGCGCTCGCCCACCACGGTGCTAGTAGCGCCGAGGAGCCCGCGCCGGTCGGCGGCGAGCACCGCCACGAGCCGGGTCTCGCTCCGCTCCGGCATTCCGAACAACGAGACGATCCGCCATTCGGCCGCGACCGCTTCGATCACCGTCGTGCGGAAGCGCTCGACCGGTTCCTCAGGCACGGCGGCCAGCGCGATGCCGCGGCGGTTCTTGAGGCCGAGCGTGTCGAAAGCGATCACGGCGCGCGCCCACCGAGCGCCGCAGCCGCGCGCACCAGGGCGTCCTGGAGTGGCGCGGGAATGTAGAGACCGAGCGTCAGGATCGCGGCGGCAAGCGCCGCCGGCCCCACCACCAGCCAGCCGCTCTCCGGCGCGTGCGCCCCCGCGCTCCCCCGCTCGCCGTGCAGCATTTCGAGGATCATGGCCGCCATGCCGACGAAGACGATGGCCAGGAGGGCGACCATTCCCGCCGCGACCCAGGGATGCCCCTCGGCTAGGGCGGCGCGGAGGATCGTGAACTCGCTGACGAAGGGCCCGAACGGCGGTGAGCCCGTGACGGCGAAGAGACCGATCAGCAACAAGGCCCCCGAAACCGGCAGGGTCCGCAGTATCCCGCGGTTGCCGGCCGCCGCCGACGTGCCGGTGGCGAGCACGACGTTGCCGACGGCGAGGAACATCAGCACCTTGGCCAGGCCGCTGTTGATGACGTGCAGCACGGTGCCGTAGGGACCGACGCCGCCGAGCCCGAGGCCGAGCACCAGGAGGCCCGTGTGCTCGATGCTCGAGTAGGCCAGGAGCCGTTTGACGTCGCTTTGGAGGATCATGAAGGCCGCCGCGGCGGCGAGCGACAGGAGCCCGAAGCCGATGAGCAGCGGCCGGACAAACGCCGCCAGTCCGGCGGCCAGCACGACCTGCGTGATCCGCGCGAGACCCAGGAAGGCGCAGCTCGCCAGAGCACCCGCCATGAGCCCGCCCACCAGGCTCGGCGCCTCGCCGTACGTGTCCGGCTTCCAGGTGTGGAGCGGGACGAGCCCCATCTTGGTTCCGAAGCCGACGAGCAGGAAGATGAACGCGCCTCTGAGCCACGCGACGTGAAGCCTTGGCGCCGCCGCGACCAGGTCTTCGAGGACGAGCGGGCGTCCCGCGCCAGCGACCAGCGACTGGGCGGTCGCCAGGAAGAAGGTCCCGAGCAGCGCGAGCGCGATGGCCACGGAGGAGAGGACCAGGTACTTCCACACCGCCTCGAGCGAACGACGGTCGTGGCGGTGGAAGATGAGCGGCGCCACGGCGAGCGTCGTGGACTCCATCCCGACCCACAGCAGGGCGAAGTGGTGACTGAGCGCCACGAGCGACGCCGACGCGAGGAAGGCGAGCAGACAGCTGACGAATGCCCGTCCGCCCCTGGGGTCCTCACGCCTCAGGTACCCCACCGTGTAAAGCGCCACCACGAAGAACAGCAGGCTCACCAGCGCGAGCACGACGAGGCCGAGCGCGTCCACGGCGAGCCAGCCGCCCAGGACCGCCGCGGGCGGCGCAAGCCAAACGGCGACCACGAGGGCCAGGTGCAGCGCGGCCACGCCGACCAGCCACCCGGTGCGGTAGGCCGCCTCGCGATGCGCGTAGGCGCCGGCCGCGGCCAGTGCGGGGACCAGAATGAGCGCGAGGAGCGTCATTCCGCGAGCTCGGCCAGGCGCGCCGAATCGATCGAGTCGAACTCGCGGTTGATGTGGAACACCACGATGCCCATGATGAACACGGCGACGAAGATGTCGAGCAGTACACCGACTTCGACGAGGAACGGCACCCGCTCCGTCTGCGTGAGACCGAAGAGGTAGATGCCGTTCTCCAGCATCAGGTAGCCGACCACCTGGTTGACGGCCTTCCGCCGCGTCGTGAGCACCACGAGGCCCATGATCACGGTCGCCAATGCCACCGGCACGAGCAGCGCCGCCGCCTGCTCCGGCAACGGGAGGCGGCCAGCCACGGCGAACGCGATGGCAAGGCCGGCGGCCCCCAGGAGCAGCGACGCGACGTAGCCAACGCGCGGCTCCACTTCACGCCGGATTGCCGTCTCGCGGATCGCCCACAGGAGGAACCGCGGCAGCAGGACGGCCTTCACCGCGATCGTGCCGGCGGCTAGCCCGATCTGGTGCAACGACCAGCCGGCGTGGAGCACCACCGGCAGGAGTCCCAGAAGGAAGCCCTGCAGCGCCACCGCGCGGATGCACGTGGTGAGCCGTCCCGTCCCGAGCGTGACGAAGTTGGCGACGATGACGAGAATGAGGACGACCGCCTCGAGCTGGGCCATCCGCTACCCGAGCAGCAGAATGGCCGCGAACCCCGCCAGCGCCGAGGCGGTGATCAGGAACTGCGGGACGCGGTCGAGCCGCAGCCTCGCCATGACCGACTCCACCACGCCCACGCCGGCCGCGACGCCGAGCAGTCCGACGACCAGCACCGCGCCCCCGGCAGGGGCGTCGAGGGCGCTGTGCGGCACCAGCACGCCGACCACGAGCGAGCCGAACAGCGCGAGCTTGAGCGCGCCGCCGTAGAGGATGAGCGCCAGGTCAGGCCCGCTGTGGTCCAGCACCATGACTTCATGGATCATCGTGAGCTCGAGGTGGGTGGCCGGGTCGTCCACCGGGACGCGCGAGGTCTCCGCGAGCATCAGCACGAACAGGCTGATCCCCACCATCACGAGCGACGGCGCCGCCGTCGGCCAGGCATTGGCAAGCGGCGCGGCCAGCATTCCTCCGAGGGAGAGCCGGCCCGTCGCCAGCACCAGCACGAGGAGGCAGAGGAAGAGACCGGGCTCGGCGAAGGCGGCGAACGTCACCTCGCGGCTGGCGCCCATCCCCTCGAAGCTGGAACCCGTGTCGAGCGCCGCGAGCACCACCGCGAAGCGACCGAGCGCCAGCAACGCGGCGAACAGGACGATGTCGCCCGTGAACCCCGCCACCGGTTCCCGGCCGTCGAGCGGCAGGAGACAGGCCGCGAGCAGTGTGGACACCACGGCGAGGACCGGCGCGACGCGGAAGACGCTCGTCGTCGTCCCGCTGTACACCGCGCCCTTCCGCGCGAGCTTCGCCAGGTCCGAGTACAGCTGGAGGACCGGCGCACCGCGCCGGCCGGTCAGGAACGACTTCGTGCGGTTGGCGAGGCCCGGGAGTGCGGGCGCCACCGAGAGCACCGCGGCGAGGGTTGCGACCGACGAGACCGTCACCGCGCCGGACCCGCAGCCGCGAGATACACGAGCAGCGCGATCACCGTGGCGACCACGTAGAGGAGGTAGACGTGGAGCCGGCCGCGCTGGATCGGGCGGAGGCGACCGGCCAGCGTCCGCAACCGGCCCCACGACCGCAGCAGCGCGAGCTCCAGCACCGGATCGCGCGCGTGGGTAGCGTAGCTGGTGGCGCTGCGCTCGACGTGTACGCCGGCCAGGGGAGCATAGGCTTCGACCAGCGGCGCGGCGAACGAGGAGGCGGTGTACTGCATGCGCACGTTGGGCACCGCGTAGCCGCACCCCCAGGTCTCGTCCACGGCCACCGGCCGCCGGCGTAGGATCGCGGCGCGCAGCAGTAATCCCAGCCCAAGCGCGGCGATGAGGGCCACGGCGCTCCCCGCGATCCAGCGCACGGCGACCACGGTTTCGGCGACGCCGGCGAGCCCGCTGATGCCGCCCACGCCCGCGACCAGGCCGCCGGCGCGGAGCGCCGGCCCGCAGACGAGCACCGGGGCGACTCCGATCAGCACGCACGCCAGCGCGAGTGCGATCATCGGGACGAGCATGCCCGCGCCGACTTCGCGGGCGGCCGCCGCTTCGGCTTCCCGGGCTCGGCCCAGGAACACGACGCCGTCCACCTTCGCGAAGCAGGCCAGCGCGAGCGCCCCGATGAGCCCGAGCCCGGCCGCGCCGAAGACCGCGAGCCGCAGCGGCCCCTGGGCGACGCCGGCGCGCAGCAGCGCCTGGAAGACGACCCACTCGCTCACGAAGCCGTTGAGCGGTGGCAGTCCGACGATCGCCGCCGAGGCCACCAGGAAGGTCAGCCACGTCACCGGCATCAACCGGCTGAGACCGCCGAGCCGATCGATCTGCCGCGTGCCCGTCGCCCTGGCGACCGACCCGGCACCCAGGAAGAGCAGGCTCTTGAAGACCGCGTGATTCATGACGTGCAGCACCGCGCCGGTGTAGCCGAGCACCGCGACGACGGGCACGTGGTAGGCGCCGCCGAGGGCCCCCATGCCGAGGCCGAGCAGGATGATGCCGATGTTCTCCACGCTGTGGTACGCGAGCAGGCGCTTGAGGTCGTGCTGCGCGAGCGCCCACAGCACGCCCAGCACGCCGGAGGCCAGGCCGAGGGCGAGCACCGCCCATCCCCACCAGGCCGGCGGAGCACCCAGCAGGCTGACCAGTCGCAGCAGCCCGTAGATCCCCGTCTTGATAACGAGGCCGGACATCAGCGCGGAGACGTGGGACGGCGATGCCGCGTGAGCGCCGGGCAGCCAGAAGTGCAGCGGCACGAGACCGGCCTTGACCCCGAACCCGACGAGCCCGAGGACCAGCACGGCCGCGCCGCCGTAGGGGAGCGCCGGCGCCACCGCCGCCAGGGAAGCAAACGTGAGGTCCGACGCGCGCACACCCCATGTGGCGAAGAGGACGAACAGCGCGAGCGTGCCGGTGTGCGTGGCAACGAGATAGATGAGGCCGGCCCTGCGCGCCTCCGCGCGTTCGCTCTCGAACACCACGAGCAGGTAGGCCACGATGGCCATGACCTCCCACGCGACGAGGAACGCCACGGCGGCCTGGGCGGCGGCGACCAGCGCGAGCGAGACGATGAGCATCGCCACGAGGAGGTGCGCGAGGGCCACCGGCCGGTGGCCTCGCTCGGCGCCCAGGTAGGCGACGCCGTACATGGCGCTGGCCGCGCCCACGCCGAGGAACACCAGGACGAAGAACGCCGAGAGCGGATCGAGACCGAACACCCACGGGCCGCCCGGGAGGGCGACCGCGACGCTCACGCTCACCACGCCGCCGCCCGCCAGGACCCGGAGCGCCGGCACCGCGCCCACCACGCTGCCCAAGCCCACGAGGACCACGAAGAGGTGATCGGCTACCGGCGGCGCGCGGCGCGCCAATACCGCTACGAACCCGCCCGCGAGGATCAGCGCAAGCCCGGCGAAGAAGAACGCCATCGTGCGCCGTCAGCCCTCGGCGCGGCGCATCGCCCGGAATGCGCCGGTCGTGCGGGATTCCAGCATCTCGATCGCTCCGAGAATGTCCTCGGCCGGCCCGCGCTGCCGCAGCAGGTCGCGCAACTTGTCGTCGCGCAACACGAAGCCCAGCTGCGCCAGGATCCTGAGATGGGTGGGGATGCTCGGGCTGATTACGGTGAACAGCGCGTGGACCGGCTGCCCGTCCACGGCCTCGAAGTCCACCGGCTGCTCGAGCAGGCACAGCGTCACGAACGGGCGATCAACGTGCAGCAGGATGGGATTGCGGACGTGCGGGATCGCGATGCCGTCCCCGACCCCCGTCGAGCCCATCGCCTCCCGCGCCTCGAGTACCGTGACGAGGAACTCCTTCTCAACCTCCGCCGGGAGCGGGAGCCGGGCCACGATCTCCCGCAGCACCTCCGCCTTGTCGCCGCCGCGCAGGTCGTGCCGGATTCCACCTTCGCGCAGCAGGAGCGAGAGCGGCGGTACCTCCTCCGGCTGCCGCCGCGCCTGATCGAGCAGGCTCCGCGACACCGTGACCCCGTTCTCCGTGGCCCACTCCCAGACCTCGATGGCGTTCAGATGCAGTCGCTCGTTGAACCGGTGGGCCGGCAGTCCGCGGTGGCGGATCCAGCTGCGCACCTTGGCCTCGCTCACGCCCAGATACGAGGCGGCCTGGCGAACCGTGATCTGCATGAGGTCGTGCTACGCGGAACGCGAGCCGAAGACCCGGCGCTCGGTCGCCTCGACCAGGGACACGACGTCCGCGGCGGCGCGTGCCTCGCGCAGGCCGTCCACAAACGCCCGCTCGCGACACAGCCGCGCCACCTTCGCCTGGAGCACCAGATGATCGCGCTCATTGCGGGCGAGGATCAGGAACAGCACGTCGGTTCGGCTCCCGTCCAGGGCACCGAAATCGATCGGCTCGCTCAGCCTGCCGGCCGCCAGGAGGTCGTGGGCCGCCAGCACCCGCGACTCCCACCGCGCGGTGTGCAGCAGCGCCACCCCTTCCGGCAGGGCGGTGCTGCATAGTGCCTCCCGCTCCATGATCCGCTCGACGACGCTCTCCACGTCCACCCGCTCAGGAAACACCACCCGGGAGACGAACGCCCGAACCACATCGCGCGCCGGGCCGGCCGGAACAGCGATAAGTGCGTTCTCCTCGCGCAGGAGCGCCCTCAGGGAGAGCGCCGGCTCGACAGCACCGGCCTGGATCTCGTGGAGATGGGCAGACTCGAGCTGGTGCATCCGCAAGTCCAGCCAGTAGTCGACCGCCGACTTCCGGAACCGCCACTGGCCGCCGACCTTGAACGCCGGAAGCTGGTTACGATCCAGCATCCGGTAGACCGTCCGCTCGGAAAGCTGCAGGTACTCGGCGAGCTGTTTGGGCGTTAGGAGGTCGGGCATCGCGTACCGGGGGGTCTATTCTGTCAGAGCGCTGACATGACTAAACCCATCTTGTCATGTTTTGTCAATGATTGGCATACTTGCTGGCGGCTTAACGCCCTTCCGCGTCACGACCTTCCGCGGCGCGCGCGCGCCGCCCGGAGCCATCGGTACGGGTTCTCCGCCACCAATACCCCGTCCACGCCGCACGCGGTTCCCGCCCGCTTGAAGGCGAAGTGCAGGTGTTTCCCTCGGCTCGGGTAGGCCGCGTTCCCCGTGTGGCCCACGCGCCCCACCGGCTGCCCGCGCCGCACGACGTCGCCGGCCCGCACGAGCACGCTGTCCTGGAAGTGGACGAGGTAGACGTACTCGCCCGAGGCGGGGTCGAAGATCATGACCCCGTTCCCCGCGCGGCGCGACAGCCCGTCGCCCTCGTAGTGGAACCCGCCGCGCCGCGTGTAGCCGCCGCGCCACCCGGTTCCGGCGGCGACCACGACGCCCGCGATCGGCGAGCGCACCTCCACGCCTTCGCGCGGCACGAAGATGTCGAGCGCCTCGTGCGGGCCGTTCTCGCGTGGATTGTGGAAGTTGTTGAGCAGCCGGCCGCGCACCGCGAGCGGCCAGCCCCACGCCTCCGCCGGCGTCGGCGCGATCGAGTCCCCCGCCCGCTCCGCGAAATACGCACGCCACCGTTCCTCCAGCGCACGGCGCTGCGCCACGCCCGTGACCAGCTCGTCCATGGTCTTGGGGACGAAGGTCTCCTCGGTGCCGTACGGCCAGCGGTCCTCGTCGCAGTTGGTGTAGAGGCGGATCAGTGCCTCACGGGGCGGGAAGAGGCTCGTGTCGGCCTGGACGCCGGGGGCGATGAGCAGGGTGAGGAGCAGCACGAAGGTAGCCATCGGTCGCGAATGCTAAGCTGCGGCGACGTGCCGACGGAAGGGGACGCAATTCCGACGCCTCGACCTCTTGTTGCTTCGAAAAACCGCGAATAGCCTTCCGCCCATGGCCGACCTCACCCCGCGCCAGCGCGCCGTCCTCGCGGCGATCTGCGATACGTTCGTGTCGCCGGACGAGGAAGGCGCCGGCCCGACGCTGGTCGATCGCGTCGCGCTGATCGTCGCCTCGCTCCCCGATCCCAAGGACATCGCGCGGCTGAAGCTGCTCCTCAGCACGCTCGACTCGTCGCTCGTTAACCTGCTCCTCTCGGGTACACCGCGCTCCTTCGCGGCCATGGAACTCGAGACGCGGGTGCGCGTGCTCCGCGGCTGGGCGGAGAGCCGGCTAGAGCAACGGCGCGCCGGCTTCCAGGCGGTCAAGCGGCTGGTGAACGTCGTCTACTACACGTTCCCCGCGAAGGACGGCTCGCATCCCGCGTGGCGCGAGGTCGGTTACCCGGGGCCGCTGCCGCCGCCGCCCGGCGCGGCGAGGGTGGCCAGGCTGCCCACGCTGACCGTCGATCGCGACACGACGCTCGAGTGCGACGTCGTGATCGTGGGCTCGGGCGCGGGCGGCGGAGTCGCGGCGGGGGTGCTCGCGGAGGCCGGGAAGTCGGTCGTGGTCCTCGAGAAGGGCGAGAACCTCGGCCCGGCGGAGTTCACGCAGGTCGAGGGCGAGATGCTCCAGCGGAGCTACCTCGACGGCGGCATGCTGATGACGCAGAGCGCCTCGCTCCCGATCCTCGCCGGCAGCTGCCTCGGCGGCGGCACGGTGATCAATTGGACCACGAGCTTCCCGTTGCGCGAGCCCTCGCGCAGCGAGTGGGATCGAAGGTCGGGACTCTCGCTCTTCGAGAGCCCGCGGTTCACCGAGTCGCTGGCGCGGGTGCAGGAGCGCTCGCACGTCAACACCGAGAACTCGGTCCCGGGCATGCGCGACGTGCTCCTGGAGAAGGGGCTCACAGCCCGCGGCTGGCACGTGGGCGTGATCCCGCGCAACGCGACGGACTGCGCCAGCGGGCTCGAGTGCGGCTACTGCGGCTACGGGTGCCGCCACAACGCCAAGAACTCGACCGCCAAGACCTACCTCGCGGACGCCGTGGCGGCTGGCGCGCGCATCGTCGTGCACTGTGACGTCGAGCGGGTCCTCAGGGAGGGTGGCCGCGCCGCGGGTGTCGTCGGCCACGTGCGCAACGCGGACGGGCGAACGGTCAGCCTCACCGTCCGCGCCCACGTTGTCATCGCCGCGGCCGGCGCGATCCACACTCCCGCGCTGCTCGTGCGCTCGGGCCTCGCGAACCCGCACATCGGGCGCAACCTGCACCTGCATCCCGTCACCGCCGTCGGCGGTTTCTTCGCCGAGCGGGTCGAGCCGTGGAGCGGCAATCTCCAGACCCGCCACTCCGACCAATTCGCCAACCAGGACGGCGAGTGGTACGGCGCCAAGTTCGAGACGGGGCCGGTGCACTGGGCGCTCCCCTCGAGCGCGTTCGGCTGGGAAGGCCCGGCGCAGCACAAGCAGGAGATCCGCCGGCTCGCGCACCTGAGCGTCTGCGGCATCCTGCTGCGGGACAGGTTCGGCGGCCGCGTGAAGGTGGGCCGCGACGGCCGGCCGCGGGTGCACTACGAGCTGTCGCCGTTCGACGCGAAGCACCTGCGCGCCGCGTTGCTCGGCGGCGCCGAAGTACTGGCGGCCGCGGGCGCCCAGGAGATCGCCACGCTCCAGCAGCCGCCAGCGCGCGCGACGCCGGGCGGTGCGGGTTGGCTCGACCGGTTCGCCGCGCGGCTGGACGGCGTCGGCATCGACCGGTGCCGGATGGCGCTCATCTCCTTCCACCAGATGGCGAGCTGCTCGCTGGGGGCCGACCCCGCCCGGGGCGCCGCCGGCGAGACGGGCGAGACGTTCGAGCTGCCGGGCCTCTA
>Ga0299912_10004010_pt1 | contig 12025 bp, 11 predicted proteins | sample RVTome_2_FD_207667 | JGI IMG/M metagenome (GOLD analysis project Ga0299912, IMG submission 207667) | Soil microbial communities from uranium-contaminated site in the Upper Colorado River Basin, Wyoming, United States - RVT95D214 (version 2) ... | reverse complement strand
CTTTTTCAATTATGTTGTATGCTTCTTTAGCATTTAAAGCAGTTTCAATCTTGTACCCTTTCTCATCAAGAATCGCTTCAAGTAATACAACATTTGTTGTGGAATCGTCAACAACCAATATCTTGTAGTCTCTGGTTTGATCCATTTTCAGCACTTTTATTTAAAGCTAGTAAAATTTACTGAAAATACAATAACATCAGGTGCATTAAATCATTCGTGGAACTTTAATAACTGATTAAAAATGAATGGCTAATGCCTTACGATAGCAGGAAGGATTCTTTAGATGATTTATCTCATCTTTTTTCCGGATTCATTTCAAAACCTAAACTTTTTGTATTATATTTATTATAAATCAGTAATTCCTGTTACATGGATAAGTCCGTTGTAGTTGAAAAAGAAAATATTATTCCATTCGGAAGTTATTTGAATGATACTGAAATACAGAATGTTATTGACAATAGTAATGTTGTTACTTTCAACAAAAAGGAAATCATATTCCGGCAAAATACACGAACGAGTCACATCATGTTCATTAAGTCGGGGATGGTTAAAATATTCAAGGAAGGTCGTAACGGAAAGTATATTATTCTTAAAGTATCTATGACGAATGATTTTCCTGGACTTCTGTCAATCTATGGTGGAGATACGCATCATTATTCAGCTTCAGCAATACATCCTTCCGAAATCTGTTTTGTTGATATAAATGTTTTCAATCATTTGCTCCGTTCAAATGGTGCTTTTGCTTCCAAAATAATAAACAAAATATCAAACGATGGTTTATTTATCTTCGATCGACTGATGAGCCAGTCACATAAACAACTCCCGGGTCGAATTGCTGATGTTATTTTATACTTTTCTCAGGTTATCTATAAAAATGAACAATTTGAATTTCCGTTTACACGACGTGAGTTAGCTGAGTTAGCTGGGACTACAAAGGAAAGTTTTATTCGCACTCTGGCTGAATTTAAACATGATAAAATAATTGATCTTGATGGATCAACGGTTAAAATAAATAGCATGAAAATCGTTAAAACTCTTAGTGAGCTGGGTTAGTACAAGTAATAATAAAATGCCTGACATGTCAAAATTGAATGTAATTATCGTTGACGATATATTTACAAACCGATTGTTGCTTTCTGAGATTATAGAAGATTTGGGACATAATTTAATAGTGGTCGAAAATGGTAAAGAAGCTATCGATGCGCTCATGAATAACAATATTGATTTGATACTGATGGATATTGAAATGCCGGTTATGAATGGACTGGAAGCTACAAAATATATAAGAGAGAGACTTCCTTCACCGAAATGTTTTACCCCTGTCATTGCTCTTACTGCTCATAACCCAAAGATTTTTTTTGACGATTATAAAGATGTTGGCTTTAGTCAGTTGCTCACAAAACCTTATTCAGTAAAGAAGATAACGGAACTGTTTGAGAGTTTTTTATCGAAGTCTACTATTATAAATAGTGATTAGAGGAAATGTGCTTAATACCTGAGCAATCCTGCAATTTTTTCCAGACCATTCTGATCATTTATATCAAATGCGTTAAGCCTGTCACTATCGATATCAAATACTCCGATTATTTTATTCCGGTGGTTTTGCAAAGGAATTGCCAGTTCCGATTTCGACCTTGAGTCACAGGCAATGTGACCTGGAAAAATACTGACATCCGGTACAATAATTGATTTCATCTGAATTATACATTGCCAGCAAACTCCATGGGGATATTCCAATACCTGACAGGCAAGTGGACCCTGATAAGGCCCTATGGTTAGTCGTTTTATATCAATCAGATAGAAACCCACCCAAAAAATATATGAAACCTTATGATAAATAATGGCATTAATTGTGGCCATCTGAGCCTCAATGGTTGGACTTATGCTTATTAAATCCGTACTCTGACGATACAGTCGTTTATACCGGTTTTGTTTTTGTTCAGGTGAATTCATAAAAAAATTATCCAATATTATCGGATAATTTTCTTTTTTGTTACGAAAAAACAGAATTAATTATGCAGGCATAAAATCATAAGTACGGATTACCTTGAATAGATTGTGTGGTAATGGTTTCAATATAATCCGTTTATTACCTTTCTGATAAAGAACATAATGGTAATAAGTAAAGCATTGTAAATCAGTCGGTAATACTCCAAGAGTTTTAAGTTCGTCTCCTGATAGGCACATTTCTTTTTCGAGTTTGAGGGTTGGGGTCTGTAAGAATACTTCCATAAATCCTGAGATTAAGTTTTACATGCTAAAACTAATACAAAGGAAGCCATACAGTCAAGGAATAAACGATGATATGGATTATAATGAAATGATGATTTACATCATCCGAAAATTAACATCCACACTCGATTGAGGGGCAGATAATGATCGTACAGTCTACTGAAAGAAAGTACCAGTTACAAGGAAGAAAAGAGACGAACCTCAGCATTCCCCCATTATTGTGATCCTGCTGGAATTATTCGTCCTGAAAATAGAACTTATGAGAATAGTTCGAACCCGGGACGCTCCCGTTCAGGTTGGATATTCAACCTGCTGAGCCGATAATTAATAAAACCGATTTATAATCGGGTCTTCATCAGTGATCCTGCTGGGATTCGAACCCAGGACCCCATCCTTAAAAGGGATGTGCTCTACCTACTGAGCTACAGAATCAGTTTTTTCAATTCATTCTCATACATCAGTACCAGATCATTCGCCTTAGTGAGATGCTTCCCTCCTGCATAATCCTTGGCCGGAAAGATACATGCTGAACTACTAAACTGGAACTGGCTCTGAAAAGGAGTTGCAAAGATAATATGTATTTTTTACCCTCAAAAAAGATTTCATTTTTTTTTATTGATTGTACTTGAATGGAATAATTCATTTAAAACTTACTATATGGTTGATAGTATAACCTTTTTAAAGGACCTTCGTATCAAAATAGGTATTATTTTTATTTTGTTATTACCTAATAAACCAAAGCATATGAAAAAATTATGGCACATAATAATTATTGTTTGTAGCCTGATTGCTACCAGTGTTTCTCTCCGGGCACAAATACGCGATTTTGGAAATTTTGTCACTACAGGAGCCGAAGATGCAGAGGAGCTATTCAAGGCATACATTACACCCTATGTTAACGGATTTGGAACAAGCTTAACCGGAGGTTGGTACAATACAGCCAAACCACATAATCTTGGGGGCTTTGATATTACATTAACAGTAAATGCAGCTATTGTACCGGTTGATCAAAGATCGTTCATTGTAGATGATGTTTCACTGAATTACCTGGAACGAGTAAGCGGCACAGAAGAAACATCGCCAACAATAGCTGGAGAGCAGGAATCTGGTCCTGATATGCAATATAACTATGAGAATTATTCTGCCCCGGCTTTTTCCTTACCGGCGGGTACTGATATTCCTTATGTTCCTTCACCCATGATACAGGCCGGTATTGGTTTGATAAAAGGAACAGATATTATTGGTCGTTTTTTACCCAAAGTTGGCAATGATAAAGGAAAATTTGGATTATGGGGGGTTGGGCTTAAACATGATATCAAACAATGGATTCCGGGTCTGAACAAGGTACCGGTATTGAATATTTCCGTTATGGGAGGTTATACTAAGATGAATTCTTTTATTGAACTTACTGTTGATCCTGGCAGGTTGAATCTGGAAGCATACTACGAAGGTCCTGCTGTGTGGGACGACCAGCAAATGTTGACAACTGTAAGCAGTTTTACTTCAAACATATTAGTTTCAGCCGATTTGCCAGTCGTTACATTTTACGGTGGTGTGGGTTTTGCTGTAACCAAATGTAATCTGATGCTTGAAGGTAATTATCCGATGATTTCAGATGTTACATTGGATGGGCCGGTGGTGACGGCTGAGCTTGATCCTATCGATATTGAAATAAAAAATCAGGATGGGGGAGTGACCAAACCCAGGTTAAATGCAGGTATCAGATTGAAACTGGCCGTGATTACAATTCATTTAGATTACGTATGGGCAAATTATAGTATGGCAAGTTTTGGTCTGGGCCTTAACATAAGATAATCATTACATCACATACTTATTATCTATTAATAAACCTCCTGATAATTGGGAGGTTTTTTAATAGTCAATACTGATACGGATCTCCGGATTTGAATATAAGAGTTGAGCAGATTCTGTCAGCCCCCAGAGGGCTATAACCGATAATCCCAAACGGTCACCGAGGGGAAAACGGAGGCCGATTCCGGCAAGTAATATATCATACCAGTCACGATCACCTTTATAATATCCTGCAATCGGATTGTAATATAAAGGTTCAATGCTGAGAATTTCATTCTCGGTATAAAGGAATACGCTTCCCAAACCAATGTTTGTTATCTCGTTAATTTTATCCAGAATAGCGAAAGAAGCGAATGTTTTACATCCATAAATACTGCTCTGGTAATAAGTACTCTGCTTGATGTACATATATTTCGGGCCAGCCCCGATCCAGAACCGGGGCGTCAATTTATAACCAACTAAGGGCGAAAGTTCAATGTATATATATTCTGACCAGAATGAAAGTCCGATATTACCGCCAAAAAATAGTTTTGGATCCTCTAATCTGCTCGTTTTCCTTTTTTTCGGCTCCTTGGTCTCTTCACCCGGGTATTCATACTGACCAACGATTGTATTTAAGTTACTAATCAACAGAAACAAAATGAGAATCAGATTGGAGAACTTCATGGATTAGCAAGTATTAGTATTTTTGTATCACAAATATACATTCAAAAAATGGGTTTATGAACGTAATGATAACAGGTGCAAGCAAGGGCATTGGAAATGCTTTGGCAAAAAAGTTTTCAGAAAAGAAACGAATAAAATTGTACATTATTTCACGTACAAAAGAAAGGTTGAGATTACTACGAGAGGAATGTCTAAAGATAAATCCTGACGCAAAGGTTTATGATGTTTCTGTTGATCTGACAAAACAGAAGGGACAAATGTTGCTTGATAAGATTGTTGAAGAGCATATTGACATACTGATTAACAATGCAGGGATATTGATCAATAAACCTTTTTTAAAATTATCTGATGATGATATTATGAGTATGGTCAAGATGAATTTTTTAGTTCCTGTTAAACTGATCACACAGTTATTTTCAAAGATTGGAGGAAGCATGCCAACGCATATAGTTAATATTGGCAGTATGGGAGGATTTCAGGGAAGTGTAAAATTTCCCGGGCTGAGTATATATAGCGCTACCAAAGCAGCTCTTGCATCCCTTACAGAATGTCTTGCAGTTGAATTTGCGGGTAAGAACGTGTTCTGTAATTGTTTGGCATTGGGATCCGTTCAGACCGAGATGTTCACAGAAGCCTTCCCCGGATATAAGGCCTCAATTTCGGCTGAAGAAATAGCAGAATACATCACGGACTTTTCCATCAATGGATACAAATACCATAACGGTAAAATTATACCTGTATCATTATCCACACCTTGATAAAGAATTGGGATTCTTTATAAAGAGAACAACAGACTTTACTTCTGGATATAATATGCATGCTAATTACATTGAATTATTGAACCATAACTTCTTCATCTCAAACCTCTGGATCCGAAATCTTAAATCCTAGACCCGAATCCCGGAACCTAATTACTTCACCATATTTGTCTCATCGTACTCTTTCGGTTCAAGCTGTCCTTTGAGAACCAGTAAACCGTTCCACACCAATGCATGAAGTTCATCTTCGCCCGGATAAATTACTACCGGAGCAATAAAGGAGACCATGGATTTGATGTATTCTACAACCATGGGATTGTGCGAAATTCCACCTGTAAGTATTATGGCATCTACATCACCTTTCAGAACAGCGGCCAGTGCACCGATTTCTTTTCCTATCTGGTACGACATTGCATCCTGGATTTTACGGGCATATTCATCGCCATCTTGAGCCATCAATTCTACCTCGTAGGCATTGTTTGTGTTTAAATATGCCATATATCCACCTTCGCCTGTTATTATTCTTTTCACTTCATCGAGTGTTACTTTTCCTTCAAAACACATTTTGGCCAGTGCTCCAGCAGGCAATGTTCCGGTTCGTTCCGGGGAGAAGGGACCTTCGCCATCGAGTGCCTGATTTACATCAATAACTTTACCTTTATAATGTGCACCGGCTGATATTCCACCACCCAGATGCACTATAATCAGGTTCAATTCTTCATATTTGTGATTCATCAATCGTGCATAGGCTCTTGCAGTTGCTTTATGATTTAGTGCATGAAAGATTGATAGCCTTTTGAATTTTGGATGTCCGGTATACCTTGCGACATCCTGCAATTCATCAACAACAACAGGATCGGCAATAAAAGCTTTACAATTGGGAATTTGTTTTGCAATTTCGTCAGCGATGAGTGCACCCAGATTGCTTGCATGTTCACCCAATTGACCTTTCGTCAGATCTTCTTTCATACGATCATTGATCCTGTATACGCCTGATTGAATTGGCTTGAGTAAGCCTCCCCGCGCTACAATGGCTTTAATTTCTTTTATATCAATTTGAGAATGAGCCAATTCTTCCAAAATCTGATCTTTTCGATATGTGAATTGATCAGTTATTTTTTTGAATTTATTTAATTCTTTCGGGAGATGAGGAATATTCTTAAGAAATACTGGTTTTGAACCATAATAGACAGCAATTTTAGTGCTTGTCGAACCAGGATTTATTGCCAGAATAGTATGTAACATGGGCTGTATCTATTAGGTATTGCAAAGATTGTATGCTAAAGCTATGGAATAGTACTTACTCTCTTCCGAATCAGCTCGGGAAGAAAGAACAACCGGAACTTTAGCACCGATTAAAATTCCAGCAGCTTTTGCACCTCCAAGATAAGTCAAACTTTTATAAAATACATTACCTACTGTAATCTCAGGTACAACAAGGATATCAACATATCCTGCCACTCTGCTGGCAATTCCTTTATGTTGCGCAGCATGTTCTGAAATAGCAACATCTAGTGCCAGTGGACCTTCAAGGAGGCATTCGGCAAAGGGATCTTTATTTTGCATGTCAATTAAATTCGCAGCATCTACCGTTGCCTGCATTTTGGGATTGATTTTTTCGATGGCTGCAAGTAAGGCTACTTTTGGACATTTGACTCCCAATGCTTTAAATGTTTTTACTGCATTCTGAATGATGTGTTTCTTGACACTGATATCAGGATCTATATTAATTGCTGCATCTGTAAGCCCAAATAGCTTCGGATAGTAAGGCGATTGAAACAGTCCTACATGACTTAATGAACCTTCAGCCACAATCCCAAATTCTTTATTAAGTATTTCTTTTATGAATTCCTTAGTGGGCAGTAAACCTTTCATAATAATATCGGCCTCACCATCTTTTACCAATTCTACCGTTAGTCTTGCCGATTCGAGTTCATTTTTTACATGGTAAAGCTGGTCGATGGGCAGATCCAGTTTTTTCTTCTCGACGATTTCAGTAATCTTAGTTCTATTTCCTACAAAAACAGGAGTCAGTATTCCCAGCTTGTATAATTTTGAAATCGCTGATAATACGAATTCATCCTCAGCAGAGGCAATTATTATCTTCTTTTTCACATTCTTTTTTCGGGCGAATACAATTAAATCATGTAAGCTTTTCATATCGTGTATTAATTATTTTCTTACCTGGATAAGATGCATTGTTTCCTGGGCGATTACAAGCTCTTCATTAGTAGGAACAACCATTACGGTTACCCTGGATTCTTCGCTGGAAATAATTTTTTCATTTCCGTGTAAATTGTTGTTCGCAACACGATCCAGCTTAATACCCAGAAAATCAAGTCTTGTGCAGACTTGCTCTCGTATTAACGCACTATTTTCTCCTACACCTCCTGTGAAAACAAGGAGATCAAGCCCATTCAGGATTGCAGCATAAGCTCCCACATATTTTTTGATCCTGTAACAATACATGGCTATGCCAAGTTTTGCCCTATCATTTCCATCTTTTATGGCGGCTTCTTCAATTTCACGCATATCGTACGAAATTCCTGTAATTCCCAGCAAGCCGCTTTGTTTATTCAGGAGAGTATTTAGATTATCGATTCCGGTATTTTCTTTTTCCAGAATGTACAGGACGATTCCGATATCCATATCTCCTGGTCTGGTACCCATAATGAGTCCCTCCAGAGGAGTAAAACCCATCGAAGTATCGACCGATTTTCCTTTATCAATCGCAGTAATCGATGAACCGTTGCCAAGATGGCAGGTAATTATTTTTTGTGTACTGATATCCAGATTTACTAACTGGCAGGCTCTTTTCGAGACATAGTAATGACTTGTGCCATGAAAACCATATCGACGTATTTCATGCTTTGTATACAGGTTATAGGGAAGTGCGTATAGATAAGCGATCTCTGGTATGGTTTGATGAAATGCTGTATCAAATACTGCAACCTGTTTTATCCCGGGGAGGAGTGTCTGGATTGCACGTATTCCATTCAGATTGGCCGGATTATGGAGGGGAGCAAGTTCATTATATTCTTCAATTTCAGAGAGAACGGAATTATCAAGTATGGTAGCCATTTTGAATTTTACACCGCCATGACCAACTCTATGTCCGACAGCATCTATTTCATTGAGGCTTTTGAGGCAGCCATAATCCTTATCAATAAGAATATTCAGAATGCTATTGATACCTGACTGGTGATCAGGTATTTTCCAATTCAATCGTACATCCTGTTCATTTTTCCTATCGATTTTGATAAAAGAATCGTTCATCCCAATCTTTTCGACAATTCCTTTTGCAAGAGCATTAGTAACGGATATGTCGAAAAGTTGATACTTGATCGAAGAACTTCCGCAATTGATAACGAGTATCTTCATTTTCAAATGATAGTATTAAATTATAATCATCAACTTACTATTTATATGATTTTCATCATAGCGTCAGGAGCTTTTCCAATAGAATATAACGGGTATATTGATTAAAAGAAAATATACAAAAAGAAATCCAAAAATCAGATTTGAGTGATTTTTCGATAAAATGAATTATGGATTTTGTTTTACTTATAGATACAGGAATTCACTTATTTTAGTGAGGATTTCAGTAGCCATTCCTTCCAGAAAAATATCAGTTATGGAGTTTGTCAGCTGAGACTTTTTTATGTTGATCTCAATGATTTTCGCTCCATTTTTTTTTGCTATAATAGGAAATTCAGCGGCTGGTAATACTTCGGCATTTGTACCAACAATCAACATAACATCAGTTTTATTAACTTCTTCGTACGATTTAGTTTTAGCATAATAGGATATAGGCTCGTTAAAAAAAACGATATCGGGTTTTAAAATTCCTTTACAGACATAACAGGTTGGAGGAAGATAATTCAAGTCGGCGAAACTAAAATCGTATTCCGAATTACATTCTGTACAAATTAATTTTTTATATGTGCCATGCAATTCATATACATTTTTACTTCCTGCTTTTTGATGGAGGCCATCGATGTTCTGAGTGATAACTGACTCTATAAAACTACGATCTTCCATTTTTGCCAGTATCTCATGGGCGATGTTTGGTTTTGCATTCCCCAGGTTGTCATAAAATATTTCCTTAATTTTTATCCACGATTGCAATGGTTTTTTTCGAAAGAAGTCTATTTCCAGATAAATGGGGTGGTGAGTATTCCAAAGCCCGTTATCTCCCCTGAAAGGAGGAATTCCACTCTCGACTGAAATACCTGCTCCCGTGAATGCAACAGCATATTTTGCATTTCTGATCAGTTCAGATGCATTTTCAATTTCAATCAGGCTCTTCATGTTTTCATAAAGCTTCCCGGTAGTTTGTTCCTTCACTGGCGGGAAGGATATCAATTCAATTAGTAAAAGATTTTAATGAACCGGTCTAAAATTAATAATCATCAACTTTCTGCTTCATTGAGAAATTTATGAACCGAAACCGTGGTGTCTTCATTGAATTGAATTTTGAAGTTCAATTTTCTAAAAACTGTGATCATGGGCTTATTATTTTTCGTTGTTTCTGCGACTAATCGTTTAATTCCTTTATTTTTTGCAATATTCATACAAAATTCGGTGATGATGTATCCAAGTTCTTTCTTTTGCCATTTATCTGTTATCAGGATAGCATATTCCATGATCTCAATATCGGGATCTGCTATCAATCGGCCTACACCGATAATTTTCCTTTTCCCTTCTTCTTCGATCTCAGCCACAATGGCGATTTCTCTGTCATAATCGATGAAGCAAAACTGAGAGGCTACATCATGTGAATCGAAATAGAAATCGTACCTGAAACGCAAATAAATAGATTCCTTTGAAGTGCCCGTCAATAATTCTAGCCACATAGGCTCATCTTCAGGCTTGATGGGTCTCAATAATACCTCGGATCCATCGTTAAGTTTGGCCTTTGTAATTAAACTTTCCGGATAGGGTCTTAAAATGAGGTGTGAATAATCTTTCACTTGTTTTGAAAGCATATCCTGATCGACAATTATGCGTGCATCAAGGGCGATGACATCGTCAGGGGATACTAAAATAGGGTTAATATCCAATTCTTCAATCTCAGGGTAATCCGCAGCAAGGTATGATAAACGAATGATCACTTCAATCAGCTTATCGATATTCTTAGGTTTACTTCCACGGTAACCGGCCAGCAATGGGTAGATCTGAAGCGATTGCAACATTTGTCGTGCAAGCTGCTCATTCAATGGAGGAAACTCAAGTCGTTTATCTTTAAAAAGTTCTGCAGTAATTCCACCCATTCCAACGAGCATAACAGTACCAAAAACAGGATCTTTTTTAATCCCCAGGATTAACTCAACGGCATCTTTCGAAGATATCATTCTCTGAATAGTAACACCCTCGATTCGGGCTTCTGGTAATTTTTCAGAGACTGTTTTGATCATATTCTTAAACGTAGCTCTCACCATATCTTCATTTCTGACATTTAAAGCAACACCTCCAGCATCGGATTTATGAGTTATATCAGCTGAATATATTTTTAGAACTACGGGATAACCTTTCTTCTCTGCTATTTTAACGGCCTGATCTTCATCAATTGCTAATTCCGGATGTGTCGTAGATATTCCGTAATCATTAATCAGAAGTTTTGAATCATCTTCGTTCAATATTCTTGCTTTCGGGAAGATGGTTCCAAGGTATTTATGACGAAGTTCATCCCTGTCATAACTGAACGACACTGGGACTTCTTTAGGGGTTTCATATAAGAGCTCCAGATTTTTTGAATAGTACGAGAGGGTCATAAATGCCTTTATTGCTTGCTCAGGTGTGCTATAGGCTGCAATTCCAGCCTGATTAAAAACCGCCATTCCCTGTTTCATGCTTGCCCCTCCAAGCCAGGCTGCCATAATGGTTTTTGAGGTTTTGCCGGCTAGCTCTGAGATAGCTTCAGCTGTCTCTGTTGGAGCTGTCATTGCTTGTGGGGTAAGAAGTATCAGGACAGCATCAACTTTCTCATCTTCCAATACAATCTCGGTAGCTTTTGCAAATCTCTCTGGTGCGGCATCTCCGAGAACATCTACCGGATTGCCATGTGACCAGAAAGGTGGAAGATAATCATTTAGTTTTTGTATTGTTGTGTCACTAAGACTTACCAGCTTTCCTCCCAAAGCAATTAATGAGTCAGTAGCCATAACACCAGGACCTCCGGCATTTGTTATTATCGCCAGGTTTGAGCCTTTCGGTATTCTTTTTCGACCGATTAGATCCGTGAAACTAAAAATATTACCGAAACTGAAAACCCTGGCTATTCCAGCTCTCCTGAAGACAGCGTCATAAATCGAGTCTTCCGAGGCTAATGCGCCTGTATGTGAGGCCGCTGCTGCAGCCGATTCGGGGAAACGGCCTGATTTATAAACAATAATTGGTTTTTTTCGTGCAAATGCTCGAGCTGCGGACATGAAGGAACGTGCATTTGCTATTGATTCAACGTATAATACTATCGATTTTGTTGTTGGATCCTGTCCAAAATAATCAATCAGGTCTCCGAAATTAACATCCATTGAATTACCTATCGAAACAAAATA
>Ga0299912_10004009_pt1 | contig 12027 bp, 8 predicted proteins | sample RVTome_2_FD_207667 | JGI IMG/M metagenome (GOLD analysis project Ga0299912, IMG submission 207667) | Soil microbial communities from uranium-contaminated site in the Upper Colorado River Basin, Wyoming, United States - RVT95D214 (version 2) ... | reverse complement strand
CAGATGAGGAAAACGGAAAGCACGCCGGAGTTGCGTAACGTGCCCACCACGAAGTCCCCCGAAATGTGCCCTTCTGACCAGCGAGCTATCCGCTGATAGATCGAAAGCGGAACCTGCACCAGCGCGAAAGCGAAGATGAGCCACAACTGCTGGCGAAGCTGCCGCACACTGAGTGCGCACACAGCTGGCAGAAAGAACAACGGAATCGCGCGCAGGTAATTGCGCAACCCGGCGAAGATGGGACCGGTTTCTTCCGAGTTCACGAGCACCCCGCAAACCAGCACAACCGCGATGCTTGCGAAGGCTATCCAGTATGCAGCGCCTACATTGGCAAAGCGCGTGCGGACTCCCGAGAAGATCACGATGACAATCGCGATCAGCGCCAGTCCTTCCTGCAGGTATGCGGTGACGCCGGGAATGATCCGGTCGTTCGCGAGCGAGTCGACTCCGAGACTGGCGAGAACGAGTGCGAGAACGATTGCGTGCATCGGTGCGGGTAAGAAACGCTCGTCTTTGGAGGAATTCGGTACGACCTGCGACCGTTGCAATACGGATGCCAGCGCGGACGCGCTGACCTCCGCGATGCAGGTCGCAAGGCAGGCGGCTTGCGCGCGCTCACCGTCGATTCCGGTGCTCGAGGAACCTGCGCTCCATGTAAGGATTACAGCAAGGCCTGGCTGCTTTGCCGCCCCCCGCCCCGCGGTCCGTCGAGCTGAAGCTCAGGAACGGAACTTGCTCGATGTTCGCGGCGCACGCTCAGAACAGTGCAAGCCGCCAAGACAAGAGAACAAACGATGTCGGAAAGCGCTTCTGGAATTCTCCTGCCCGGAAAGCTCATCGCGCTGGCCGCGCTACTGGTATGCCTGTGCGCGCCGGTCCACGCTCAACAGGCCGCTCACTACGCGTTGCATGCTGGCGATCAGCTCGACGTGTCGGTGTGGAAGGAGCCGGACCTCACCAAGCAGATCATGGTGCGTCCGGACGGGCGCTTCTCGTTTCCGCTCGTGGGCGAAATCAATGCGGCGGGACGCGGTGTCGCCGAAGTGCAGACGGAGATCGAGACCAAGCTGAAGCGCTTCATCCCCGAGCCTGTCGTCTCGATCACCCTCATGAATGTCGGAGGCAACAAGGTCTACGTGATCGGCCAGGTAAAGACACCCGGCGCGTTCATCATGAATCCGCAGGTGAACGTGCTGCAGGCATTGAGCCTGGCCGGCGGCATGACGCCGTTCGCGTCTCTCAACAACATATCGATCATTCGTTCGTCCGGAACGAAGCAGTCCGTGCTGCCCTTCCGCTATGAAGACGTGAGCAGGGGTCGATCTCTCGACCAGAACGTGCTCCTCGAGAGCGGCGATGTCGTCGTTGTTCCCTGAGCGCCGGCGGCGCCGCCCGCGCTCGCGGCGTTGTGCGTGGCTCGTCGCCTGCATCGCCCCGGCAGGCGCGTTCGCGGCCGAGACCTACTACCAGCCACGGCTCGAGCTGCGCGCCGAAGGCCACACCAATCGCGACCTGCGGCCCGATAGCAGCGACGACGGAAAACTGGCCGGTTACGTCGCCAACGCCGGCCTGCAATGGGGGCGACGCACCCAGACCGGCGAGCTCATGGTGTACCCGAGTCTTCGTTATACCGACTACCCGGAGCGCTCGAATCTCGAGAAGCTCGAGGAGTTTCTCGACGTGAAGGGCACGCACCGCACCGAACGCAGCGATTTCGCGCTGCTCGGGCGCTATGCGAGACGCGATGCCTACAACGCGGAGTTTCCGCGAGCGGGATTCGATCCGCTCGATCCGCAGGCACAGCCCGTCGACGGCACCGGGCGACTCTTCGTCGCCGTCACCCGTACGCAGTACCAGCTGCGGCCGACCTATACGTACCAGCTTTCAGAGCGGCGCGCGGTGACCAGCAGCCTGCAGTATCAGAAGGTGGAGTACAGCGGGAACGCGGCCACTTCGCAGATCGACTACACGTATGGGCGCGGCGACATCGCGTTGCGCTGGCGGCACGACGAGCGCTCTCGCCTCGACATCGGGCCATACGTCGCGCGCTATGAGGCGAGCGACAACAGTTATACGAACGATGCATACGGCCTGCGAGTCGAATACAGCCGCGACGTGAGCGAGCGCACCAGCACTGGCATCACCCTGCGCGTGGAACGGGAATCCGATGACATCCGCAGTGTCGGCAATCCGACGGTCAGCGGGAGCGATACCGGTTTCGAGCTCATGCTGAACCTGGTTCGCGAGGTCGAAGCCGGAAAATGGCGCTTCAGGCTCGGTCGTTCGATCGTGCCGACCGGCGCGGGGAGCGTGTCGGACTCCGATGAGTTTCACGTCGAGTTCATGCATGCCTTCAGCCCGCGCCTGAGCTCTGAGACGGCGCTCAAGGCCAGTCGGGTTCGCGCTCGCAGCGACCGGGGCACGGGCGAGGACCGCGACTACGCTTCCGCGCGAGCCGCGCTGTCCTGGGCCCTCACGCCGACCTGGTCGCTCGGCGGCGGCTACGAAGCCACGTGGCGCGAATACGTTTCCGACGACGGCGGTGCGCTGGACCACGCATTGTTCATCTCCACGCGGTTCCTGGGGCTCGGCCCGCAACGCTGACGTTTATCGGACGCGCTCACCCATGGAAATCGAAAATGACACGACCTCGATCGGCGAACGGGTGCAGATCATGCGCCGGCGCTGGATCTATCCCACGCTCATTACGCCGGCCTGCATCCTGATCGCGGTGTTCATCGCTTTTGCCACGACTCCGCTGTATCGATCGTCCGGCGCCATCATGCTGCAGCCCTCCGCGGTGCCCAAAGAGCTGGTGCAAACGGTGACGAGCTACGCGGACCAGCAGTTCGAGCTCATCCAGCGCGAGGTCATGACGCAGGCCGGCCTCGAAGAGCTCGTTGCCAAGGTGAACCCCTTTCCGAATGAACCGGGCCTGAGCGCCGGGGAAAAGGCGCAGCGGGTCGCCGAGTCCACCCGGATCGAGCGCGTGGACCCGGTGACGCTCGAGACGCTGGCCGAGTCGAACGCGTTTTCCATTCACTACGACAATCCGGACCCGCGCATCGCCCAGGCCGTCGCCCACGAACTGCTGGGGCTGTTCATGGACTACAACAGCCGCACGCGGCACGAGCGTGCGGCCGGCACCTATCGATTCCTGCTGTCCGAGTCTTCGAAGCTGAGCAACTCGATTCGTGACATGGAATCCCAGCTCGCGGACTTCAAAACCCGGTATGGCGACGCCCTGCCGCAGGCCGAGAGCCGCAACCTTCAGGCGCTCGATGCCGCGGAGCGCTCGTACGAGTCCACGCAGGCGCAGATTCGCCTGGCTCAAGAGCGGGTCTCGATGCTCAGCCTGCAGCTCGACGATCTGAGCCCCAGCCTGGAAGGCGCCGTCACCGACCGCCGCACCCAGATTGCGACGATGCGCGCCGAGCTCGCCGAGGCGCAGAAGCGCTACACGCCGGAGCATCCCGACGTGAGGCGCCTGCGTCGCGCGATTCAGGATCTGCTCGCGGAAGATCGCGCTGCGCGTTCACCGGGCGCGCGCGTGGACAACCCGCAATACCTTCAGGTGTCCAGCCAGCTCAGCGCCGCGCGTCGCGAGTTGGCGGCCCTGCGGGCGAGCGCCGGCCGCGCCGCCGACCAGGTCACGCAACACAGCCGCAGCCTGCGGCTGACGCCCTCCGTTGAACGCGAGTACGTGCAGCTGGCTCGCAACTACCAGCTCGCGCAGGAGCATTTCCGCGAGCTCCAGGCAAAGCTGACCGAAGCGGGCCTCGCCCAGGCGCTGGTAGACGAACAGCAAGGCGAACGATTCATGGTGGTGCGCGACCCCGCCTTGCCACGCGGCCCGCACAGCCCGAATCGATTGGGCGTCATTCTCATCGGTATCGTGCTCGGTCTCGCGCTCGGCGTCGGTTCCGCGATGTTCGTCGAGTTCAGCGACCCGACGGTGCGCGGTGCTCACGACCTGCGGGAGCTCACCGGCCACATCATGCTGGCCGCCGTGCCGGAGCTGCTCAACTCGTCGGACCGGCGCACGCGGCGCAGGCGCATCGCAACGGCGGCAATCGCCTACGGTGCGGGCGTGCTCGCCTGTGCCCTGGCCATCATGAGTGCGACCTTCTAGCGCGCCTTCGAACGATTTTCGAGGAATCAAACGGAAATGATCATCGAGCAAGCCATCGACCGGATGAAGCACCAGCGGCAGCCCCACTACCAGCCCGCAGTCGCCATTCAGCGCTATGAGCCGCCGGCAACGCGGCCGGTCGATCTGACCTTCCCTCGAGTCCAGTACGACGTGCGTTCGTGTGAGGAGAATCGCATCCTCGTTCCGGAATGCGAAGACAGCGGGACAACCGTCGGGGTTTCCGCATACCGCATTCTGCGCACGCGCGTGCTGCACCTCATGCGAACCAATCGCTGGTCGACGCTGGCGCTCACCAGCCCGGGCCCCGGCGAGGGCAAGTCCATGACCGGGCTCAACCTCGCGCTCAGCCTCGCCCGCGAGAAGAACCACAACGTGTTCCTGCTCGATCTGGACATGAGCAACCCGAGCGTGTGCCCATACCTGGGCGTCAATCCGCCGGGCCAGATCGTGCGCTACTTCGCCGGCGCCATCGAGCCGAAGGAGATCTTCTTCTCGATCGGCATTCCGCGGCTCGCCATCGCGGGCGGCGTGGAGGCCACCCCGCTGTCCTCGGAGCTGCTCGCGTCGACGCGGCTCGACGACCTGCTCAAGTACATCTCGGCCATCGCCCCGAATTCGATGACCATCCTGGATCTGCCGCCCGTGCTCAGTACCGACGATTTTCTCATGGCCGCGCCACGAGCCGACGCGACGCTGCTCGTGATCGCGGAAGGCCGCTCGCGCCGCGACGGCGTCGAGCGGGCGATGGAAGTGCTGTCGGGCTTTCCGCTCGCCGGAGTGATGCTGAACCGTTCTCACGAACGCGTCACCGACTACTACAGCCGGCGCTACTACTACGGCTCAACGGCGGGAGCCAAAGGCAAACGCGACAAATAGACGCCGCGTGACGCGCAGGGGACTTCATGTTGTCGGAAAGCGTTCCGGCCTCGGTGAGCGAGGCAACCACCCATGTCCCATGCCGCAGCGTCATCATGATCGGCACGCATCAGGACACGCCCGGTGGCATTTCCACGGTCGTGCGCGGTTACCGGCGGGCCGGCCTCTTCGATCAGTTTCGTGTGCGATTCATCGCCTCTCACCGGGAGGGCAGTCGCTTCGTCAAGGCATCCGCCGCGCTGCGCGGAGGACTGCGGTTTCTCGTCGAGCTGCTGCGGTTCGACGCGCCACTGGTGCACGTGCACCTGGCCCCTCGCGCGTCGTTCTGGCGCAAATCGGTCTTCTGCAGGGTCGCCGAGATCACCGGCCGGCCTTATCTGCTGCACGTTCACGGCTCGGAGTTCATGCAATTCCACGACCGCGAGTGCAGCGCCCGTTCGCGGCGGCTCATTGCGCGCACGTTCCGCAAGGCCGCCATCGTCTTTGCGCTTTCCGAACAATGGCGCATCGACCTTCTGCGCATCTGCCCCGATGCGCATGTCGAGGTATTACCCAACGCGGTTCCGCTGCCCGATCTGTCGGCCCCCGCGGCTCGCCACCCAAGTGGCAGGCTTACTGTCGTGTTCCTTGGCCGCCTCGGCAAGCGCAAGGGCACCTGCGCTCTGATTGAAGCGTTCGCTCGCGTGGCGAGCTCGCGACCTGACGTGCACCTTACCTGCGGGGGCGACGGCGACGTCGCCGGGGCAACCCGACTCGCGCAGCAGCTTGGCATTGCCGACAAGGTGACTTGCACGGGATGGCTGGGCCCGGATGACGCGGCACGCGCGTTGTCGGCGGCCGACGTCTTCACGCTACCTTCGCACGCCGAGGGAGTTCCGATGGCTCTGCTCGAGGCGATGTCGTGGGGTCTGCCGGCGGTTACGACGCCTGTGGGTGGCATTGCGCAAGTCGTCACCCACGGCGAGAGCGGCTTGCTTGTTCCGCCGGGCGACGTGGACGCGCTGGCCGCTGCGCTTGGCGCGTTGCTGGATGATCCGCAGCAGCGAATGCGGCTGGGCGCCGCCGCCCGCCGCGTGGTCGAGCAGCAATTCTCGATCGACGCCGCGATGCACCGCCTGCGCGGCGTCTACGCCCGGTTCGGCCTCAAACCCGCCGCGAACGGCACCTGACGGAGGTTCCTTGAGGCTCTACGGAAAGAAGCAGGCAAGGCGCTCGATCTTCGATACCGTGCTGTTCCGCGCGGGCAGCCAGGTATTCACCGCGCTCGGCTACATCGTCATGGTCCGCGGCATGTCGGAGCGGGACTTCGGCGTATTCAACCTGCTCTACGCGATCATTCCGGTGATCAGCACCGGCGCCTCGCTGGGCCTGGAGCAGACACTGCGACGTTATCAGCCGGAATACCTGCAGTCCGGCAATACGGCGGCGGCCGCACGCCTCGTGCGCTTCGTCGCAGGCGCTCGTTTCGTGTCGGGGCTCGTCGTGATCGGCGCAATACTCCTGGCCTGGAACAAATTTGCGCACTGGTTTCACCTCGACCCGTACCGGGACGAGTTCGCCATCTTCGCGATCCTGATCCTGCTGCACTTCCAGGGCCGCGTGCTGCAGATCGCGCTGGCGTCCCACATGCTCCACCGGTACAGCGTCGGCTCCATGAGCGTTCTTTCGCTCGGCAAGCTACTCGCCTACTCCGGCTTCGCCTGGTTTGGCGCGCTCAACCTGCAGACCGCGGTCTATTCGGACGTCGCGGCTTACGCGGCCTGCTATATCGTGTTGCGCACGGTCCAGCGCCGGCATTGTCACGACCCGACGGCCGACGCGTATCGCTTCCCGCCGGCGGAACGCAGGCGGCTCACGAAGTACGCCATCATTTTCAACTTCAACGACGCGGGCTCGCTCGCGCTCAATGTCCGGGCGGAGAATTTCTTTCTTGCCGCGATGATGGGCCCGCTGGCAGTGGGCGCCTACGCGTTCTACGCACGGCTCTCGCAGATGGCGAACAACATCCTGCCGATACGGCTGTTCGAGAACGTGGTGAACCCGCTGTTCTTCTCGATTCGACGGGAACAGGCGCACGAGCGGCTGCCGCGCTACTTCACGGCGCTGCTCAATACCAGCTTCATGGTTCAGGTGCCCATGCTTGCCTACACGGTGGCATTTCACCACGAGATCGTCGCGGTGCTGTTCGGTGGAAAGTTCACCGAGTACTCGCGGTTGCTGCCGCTCATCATGGCCTTCGCCACGGCCAATGTCATCGCGATGCCCGTGACGCTCGTGGCGCAATACTCGGAACGCGCGTCCGTCGTGCTCATGAGCAAGATATTCGCCGTGTACAACGTAGTGGCATTGCTCGTCCTGGTACCGAAGGCCGGCGTCTTCGGCGCGGCCATCGCCGTGGGCTCCGCGGATCTGCTGAAGAACCTGTTTATCTGGTGGCACGTGCGCGGTCTTGCGCGCTGGAGCAACGTGTGGGGCGCGCTGGGCGCGGGGGTGCTCTGCTGGGGTGTCTACGTGGCGTTGGTCCAGACCCTCAGTGCCACCGTCGACGTTCCCGACATCGTCAAGCTGATATGTGGCGCGCTGCTGGCGGCGCCGTTCACGCTGATCTACGTGCGAAGCTCCGCGCTGTCGGGCGACGACCGCGCACTGTTCGGGTCCGTTCTGCACGGCCGCGAGGCGCGACTGCTCCGCTGGCTCGGGCTCACACGCGCCGCGCCAGCCGGCAAGCGGTAGGCGCGCGGCGTTGGCGCCGGATCAGTAGGCTTTCTGGTCGCGCAGCACGCGCACGACCGTCAGGAACAGGATTTTCAGGTCGAGCAGCGGCGTCCAGCGCCGAAGATACTCGAGGTCATAGTCGATGCGGGCCTGCATGTCCTCGATGCGCGGCGTCTCGCCGCGGCAGCCGTTGATCTGCGCAAGGCCGGTGATGCCGGGCGGCGCCTTGTGCCGAACCATGTAGCCCTTGATGAGCCGGCGATACTCTTCGTTGTGGGCCACGGCATGGGGCCGCGGCCCCACCAGGCTCATACGTCCCTGCAGTACATTGAAGAGTTGCGGCAATTCGTCGAGCGAATAGCGTCTGAGGAACTTGCCGACCGGCGTGATGCGCACATCGTCGCGCCGCGCCTGGACGACGTTGGCGCCGTCCTCCATGACCGTCATCGTGCGGAACTTGTAGACGATGATTTCCTTGCCATCGAGGCCGTAACGGCGCTGCTTGAACAGAATGGGCCCGGGGGACGAGCGCCAGACGGCCCACCCAATGGCCAACATCAGCGGCGCCGTCACCACGAGGAGCATCAGTGTCAGCGCGAAGTCGGTGAAGCGCTTGGCGATGCCGCGATAGCCGTAGAACGGCGTCTCCTGCATCGCCACGACCGGCATGCCGAGAATCTCGCCCGTGCGCGCCTGGATGAGATCGAACACAAAGACATCCGGCACGTAATAGATTGAAACCGTGGTATCGCGCAGCTCCTGCACCAGGTGCATCACGCGCTGCACGTGTCGGATCGGCAACGAGAGAAAGATCACGTCGACACGATTGCCGCGGGCGTACTCGACGAGGTCGCGAAGATTTCCCAGCAGCGACAGGCGGCCGCAGACGCCGAGACGCTGCGTGCTGCGATCGTCGAAGAAACCCTGCAGCTGAAGCCCGAGCGACTGCGAGTTCGCACCGATACGTTCGGCGAGCGCCAGGCTCACCTCGGTGCAGCCGGCGAACGCTACCTTGCGCATGCTCGATTCCTGTCTCAGCACACGGCGCAGCAGTTCCTGCATCAGCAACGTGAGCAGCAGCAGAAGCACTGGAGTAGCCACGACCCACGTGACGACCACACGGCGCGAGAAGTCTTCCGAGTGCTTCGTCAGGTAGCCAATACCGAGCAGCACCACCACGATCGCAGTCCAACGCCCCAACACGTTGAGCGTGAGCGGTACCTTTGCCGGAAGAAGTGGAGAGTTCCCGCGATAGCTGCGCGAGGGCAACAGCGTGGCGCACAGAACCGCGGAAACCACAGCCACGGACTCGAATTCGGTGAAGTCGACTCCGTAGAGCTCGCACGAGACGAACAGCAACCCGACGCAAAGGACCGGCGGCAGAACGGTCTCCATGAGCGCCGCAATCGCGAGCGATAACGCGCGGGAGAAAGTTACCGGTTCGGTCATACGCCTGGTTCTTGTGTCCGGTGTGCGACATCTGCTCGCACACCCCACAAAGCAAGATGCGCTCCCAGTACGAGCGCCTTTTCGCTGTCGAAAGCAGAGCGGTTTCCCAGGCAAGATCGAGGTGAGCAAAGAAGCGTTGCGCGCATGAACGCGGCCAAACATCGCGCAATGCGGTGACCTCATTCGGCGAATCGCACGCGCGCTTTTCCTCCGGCGCGCGGCTTCGGCAGGCACGGCCAAAGCACCCACCGATGTGACGGGCATGCGGCACGCAGTTGACCTCGCGCCGTCACTCTGTCGCCGCACGCCGACGTCAGCTTATGTCCTACACATCAAGCACTTGAGCCTTTTGCTGCCACGACAGCGTCTGCGGCTGTCGGCGAACACCAACAATCCTGGCTTCAGCTTGGCTGGAAAGACGGGGGCTTGACTTGCGATAAGACCATTTGTGTCAGGAAGTTACGGGCACTGGCACGGGCGTTGCTTTTCGGTTTCGTCGCGATGTGCGGCAGCGGGATCTCGAGCGAGACACGCGGCCGCGCGAAAAGCGAGCCACGAGGCGAGTGAGTCTGGTGTGTCACCGGAAGGTGCCGCTCACGGATTCGCCGCATCGGGGCCCAACGAAACAGTACTTTTTTGAACGGGGTGTCGCACGATGGAAGCCGCAAAGGTTTCACGGATTTCTATTGTCTCGAGTATTTTGATTTCCAGTTTGGCGCTCACGGCGTGCGGGGGCGGAGGAGGCACGCAAACCGCCGCGCAGAGCACGCCCGTTTCATCGGCTCCGGATACGACACCGGCTGCGCCAATCGCGCCAGCCAGCCCGCCCACGGCAACTGCACCGGTCACGCCAACTACACCGCCCACGGCAACTACACCGGTCACGCCAGTTACACCGGTCACGCCAATCGCGCCAACCCCGCCGCCGGCGGTTGCGAACCGTGCGCCGAGCATCGGCGGTACCGCGAGCTCAGCAGTCATCGCGGGCGCCCCATATAGCTTCCAGCCGAGCGCGGCGGATGCGGACATGGACAAGATCACGTTCACTATCGCGAACAAACCCGCCTGGGCGAGCTTCACCGCTGAGACCGGTGCACTGGCCGGCACACCGGGCGCGACCGATGTAGGCGCGTATCCGAACATCGAGATCGCCGCGACGGACGGCAAGGACACCGCTGCGCTTCCCGCCTTCGCCATCACCGTTTCGGCGGCGCCGGCGACGAATTCCGTGACGATCGCCTGGACTCCGCCGACGCAGAACGAAGACGGCACCACGCTTGTGGATTTGAAGGGCTACAAGATCCACTACGGCGCGGCCTCGGGCACCTACACGAACGTCATTTCGGTGGATAACGCCGGCATCGCCAGCTACGTGCTCGACTCGCTGCCGGACGGACTCAACTACATCGCGCTGACCGCGTACAACGTTGCAGGCGACGAGAGCGACTACTCCACCGAAGTCACCGCCCGCCTCAACTGAAGTCGACTCGCAGTTCGAAGCGAAAATCCCGGGCCTTGCCAACGTGAGCGCTCATCACGGCGGCGACGCTCGGGACTTTCGTGTCGAGCGAGCTCGAGCACGAGCCGAGCGGTGGATTCTCGGAGCCGACCTCCAGGCGACACGTAAGCTGCGGTGGAAAGGTCAACGTCACGGCCGCGCCGTCGCGACGGGGCCACCAGTGAGTTGCCGCGCAGGGCGAGCCCGCAGCCCGGGACGCCACTTCAGGCTCATGCCGTCTTGGCCAGATTGCCCTGCGCGCCCGCTTTCGCGCGGAACACGGCTTCATACGCCGCCAGCAACTTCGGCGCCTCGTGTTCCCACGAGAGCTCGTCGGCCACACGAGCGCGGCCGAACGCGCCCATGCGCGCGCGCCGCGGCTCGTCCTCCAGCAGCGCAAGTATCATGCGCGCAAGATCGATGGGGTCGTTGCGCTCGGCGTAGAGCGATGCCTCCTGTGCGGAGTAGCGTCCTTCCGTGAGATCGAACTGGACGATCGGCTTGCCGAGCGCCATGTATTCCATGATCTTGTTCATCGTCGACTTGTCATTCATCTCATTTGCGACATCCGGGTTCACGCACACGTCCGCCGTGTTGAGCATGGCGATCATCTCGGCGTCGGGGACACGCCCGGTGAACGTCACGTAGTCGGCGATTCCGAGCGTGCATGACAGCTCCCGCATCGCCTGCTGCTCGGTGCCGCCGCCCACGAGCCCGAAATGAATGTCACTGCGTGCGAGGTCTTGAACGATGTGGCGCACGGCCTCCAGCAGCAGGTGAATGCCTTCCTGCTGGCCCATAACGCCGACGTAGCCCACGAGGAAGCGACGACCACGCTTGAGCGCAGGATCGGGCGGCGTAATGCGTAAACGGGTGAGATCGGGTCCGCTGCGCACGATAAAGACTCGGTCCGCACGCATACCACCGCGCTCGAGCGCGATACGCCGGTACGATTCGTTGGTCGCGATCGAGACGTCGGCCGTGCGGAAAGTCCAGCGCTCCAGCGCCAGCATGAGACGATAAAATGCGTCCCGCCGCCCGAACTTCGCCTCGTACAGCTCCGGATTGACGTCGTGGTGATCGAACACGAACTTCTTGCCGAACAGCTTGTAGAAACCGCCCAGCAGAAAAATGGTGTCGGGCGGGTTGCAGGCCTGGATCACATCGAAGCCGCGCTCCCGCAGCACTCGCAGGGACAACGCGAACTGCGCAAGCAGCGCCCACAGGTATTCGAAGACATAGCCATGCCACTCGTTCGCCTCGACCGGCAATGAATGCCGGTAGATCGCCACGCCTTCGAGCAACTCGTAACTCTTCTCGTAGCCTTTGCCCTTCG
>Ga0299912_10004008_pt1 | contig 12027 bp, 23 predicted proteins | sample RVTome_2_FD_207667 | JGI IMG/M metagenome (GOLD analysis project Ga0299912, IMG submission 207667) | Soil microbial communities from uranium-contaminated site in the Upper Colorado River Basin, Wyoming, United States - RVT95D214 (version 2) ... | reverse complement strand
GCAACTAGGACTGGGCGCTATCAATACCGCGATGTGGGGTGGTAAATGAACACATGCCCATCTTGCGGATCAACGCTTTCACCAGACGGAGAACAGGTAAATATCGTTCGTGGCACTGTGCACCAGTTGGGCAGTTGCATAAATGAGAACTGTGAGCGATACGAAAGCACGCTTAGCCACAGCGAGCGGCCAATGGTAGAAGCCGAGTTTAAGCGGTATGCAAGCATAAGAGCCAGGTTAGGAATTAAGGAGAGCACGAAATGACAAATCGCCCAAGGTTTATCGAAGATCGGTACCTATTGACTCTCGATTTTGCAAAAGCAAGCGGCAATCTGAAAGACGGGAATGCCATCGAGAAGATACAAAAAGCCTATCCGGGAATGAGCCATCGAGTGGCAATGTGCATAGTGGCCTACTGGTTAAGCAGTCGTCATCTTTCCTGAGCAGGTGCTATCCACTCAGACACGCGGCTGGGTGGATAGCAGGTGCCCACGAGGGCAATTCGGATCATCTAGCACAGCGAGGTTGACATGCGTAACACGGCCTATACGGAAGAGCACGCATCACATATCAAAGCGGCATGGCTGGCAGGTTACGAAGACGCGAAAGCGAAGAGTGACTATCACCCACACCATGCCAAGTGCAACTGTATCGCTTGCCTCCGGGCATACGGCAAGGGCAGCGACACGGCGATCAAGCAGATGATTGGTAAGCGGTAGAAGTAACGGGGCCGCGAGGGTTCGACTGCTGAATTTAAGCAGGATGGCGGTTTCGATACCGCCCGGCTCCATCGGAGGACACATGACTGTCATCGTCGTAGAGATGCCCATGCTTCGCAAAGGAATTACCTGCGCATATTGCAGCAAGCCGATCAACGATGACCATGTATACAGCGTCGAGGGACACACGTACCGTTGCGCTTGTTGCGCAAAGAAACTGATAGACAAGATAGAGAGGTTACGTAATGGCGACAGAAACAACGAAGTGCGCAAGGCCGGGATGCAGTAACGATGGCTTTCTCCAATTTACGGGACGGCCTGAGTTTAAGTATTGCCAGGCCTGCTATGAATGCTTAGCAAAGAAGATCTCTTTGTGGAACAGAGAAATGAGAGCCATCAGGAGAGTGCGTAGGTTATCGACGTTTGAGGAAAACCAACTTAACGAACAACAAGATCATCAACCCGCCCGTATTGGGCCAGAGCAGTAGAGGAGAGAGACTATGGAAGAGAACGCGATTGTTGTGAGTAATGAGGCTGCTTTGGTGCCAGCGATGCACTATATGGACGCCATGCAGGCATATCAGGCCATGAAGGAGTTTGTGTCAAAGATACTGAAGGAAGGCACCGACTTCGGTGTTATTCCCGGCACTGAGAAGAAAGACGGCAAGGATAAGAAAACGCTATTCAAGCCAGGTGCTGAGAAGTTAGCACGCTTTTTTGGACTGTCCGCCCGCTTTGATATCACGAAAGAGATCGAGCAGTGGGACGATGGCAATACCTTCTTCTACTACCGCCACAAGTGCACTCTGAGCCGGATCTCGGATGGCGTAGTCATCGCCGAAGGAGAAGGCAGCTGCAACAGCCACGAGAAGCGGTATCGCTGGCGTACAGCAGAACGTGTATGCCCGTCGTGCGGGCAAGCCACGATCATCAAGGGTAAGGAAGAGTATGGTGGTGGCTGGCTATGCTGGAAAAAGAATGGCGGTTGTGGTGCCAAGTTTGCGACTGGCAATCAAGACATAGAAAGCCAGGAATCTGGTAAGGTAGAGAACCCGGACATCGCCGACGTTGCCAACACGGTACTCAAGCAGTCTAAGAAGCGCTCTTTCATCGATGGCGTGCTGCTGGCCAGCAACGCCTCCGAGTATTTCACACAGGACATCGAGGATCTTGATTTCGGCGTAGTGGTTAGTCGCGCAGTTGACACCACAACCGGCGAGATAGTCGAGGGTACGGCAACCACACAGGCCCAGCCAGAAAACGGCGACAGCAGGCACCAGGGCACGCCAGAGGCGCACTGGACAGAGACACAGAACTGGAAGAAGTTCTATGTATACGCGTCCGGACTGAACCTAAAGCGCGATGAGGTGCATGAGGCTCTGGAAGTCGAGAGTGCCAAGCTGTTTACCGGGACAAAGGCTGAGGCTATGCACCGCCTGCAGGAGTACGCGGCGGCAAAGGCTGAGGCGCTGCGTGAAGAGCAGGCCGAGAGCATCATGGACCCGGTTGAGTTTGACAAGGATGAAGGCACACAAGCCGAGCAGACAACGCTAGACGAGCACTTCGGGCCACGCGATCAGCGGAGCGAAGCGTACCGGCAGCAGGTTGGTATTTAATGGACAGCGGACTATTCGAGGTGCTGGTTGAGGCAATCTCCTCCAGCACCTCAGACGAGGACAACGCCAGGCTGATGCAGGGCGAAGCGGCAGCGCTAATGCACGAGTATTACGGACAGGGCGGGCTGACTGAGGCGGCGAAGATGAGCCACAGCGAATACAAAACACTGGCCGAGAGAGCGCGAGTAATCCGCTACTACCAAAGACTCTCATTTTCTGCCGGGCAGAAATTGGCACTGCATGACAGCGTGGCCCGTGAGTTGATAGAGGAATTTCCGACAATTCGATGGACACATTTGCGCACAGCAAAGGGCATATCGAGTAACCCATGGGAGGCACTATCAGCCCTCAAGGACGGGCATGATATGACGCCGAAAGAGTTTAAGCGGCACATATCGAAGTTGCGGCGCCAGAATGGACACAAGCCGACACGGATGCTGATTGACTGCCGCGCCGGCTACAAGATGACGATAGTGAGGGACTAAGGCATGAGATACGCAGCGAAGCCGGACGGCAATCAACGAGACTTTATAGGCCTGGTAGAGGGCGTCGGCCTGTCAGTAGCTAACACCTCCCGCCTGGGCGATGGCTTTACCGATATCGTCGTAGGCGGCGTGCGCAGGACTGACAACGAGTTGGCGGCGCTACTGGTAGAGATAAAGGCGCACGGCAAAGAGAATGCTATGACAGACAAAGAGATCGTATTCGAGCGCACCTGGAGCGGTCCTTACATGCGCACCAGTGAACCGCGCGACGTGCTGATCTACTTTGGCCTGCTGGATGACGAGTACAGTGCGAAGTGTGTAGTACACGAGTGAGGGATTGAGGTATGAGCATAAGAGAGATGAGCCGTGTATGGGCTGATAGCAAGCAGAAAGGTAGTGCGCTGCTGCTATTGTTAGCCATCGCTGACAACGCCAACGATGACGGTATATGCTGGCCAAGCACCAAGACGCTATCACACAAGACACGAATGACAGAGCGTAATGTGCTGCGCCTTATTGATGTACTGAGTGACGCCAAAGAGGTTTACGCATGGAGGCGCCGCAACAAGGGTAATGTGTATGTGGTACTTTCCGGCTGCGATGATGCCGAAAGGGCTCGCCGAACTCAGATCCTAAGTGACAAAAAAGACGGCAATGTGAAAAGTTGTCACATTCTAAGTGACATAGCTGTGTCACATGAACCATCAAGAACCATCAAAGAACCATCAACTACACCTGTGGTAATTAATGAAAACGGAGCAACGTGGATATTCCAGATGTACTTGGACATATTCAAGGAATCTGTTAGTGCTGGAGAGCACGACGATCTCCGCGAGCTGGCGTCTGGACTAAATAAGTTGACACCAGGCGATGTCCGCGAGGCAATGACGATTACCAAGAGCGCAAATTCTAGGAAGCGTATAGCACGTAAGGTTTCCTATATGCGCAGCATTCTCCAGGGTTGGGAGAGGAACGGAAAGCCGTCTGATAATCCTACACTAACACCGCAACTGCAACGTGCGCCCAGCCTAGAATCGCTTGGTTACAAGGTAGTGCGATGAGCGACAAACAACAGCTAACACAACAAGCGGTTGAGGCAGAGCAGGCCGTGCTGGGTGCTATCCTGGTTAATCCAGGCTCGCTCTACGAGGTAAGCGACTTCTTGCGTGCTGACGATTTCTTCGTTGTTCGCAACGGGTGGATTTATGACGCAATGCTCAACATCAGCGCACGTCATGACCCTATTGATTACCTGGTTGTTGTATCCGAGTTAGATCGCGCCGGGAAGCTTAGAGAGTGTGGGGGTTCAGCCTACATCTTAAGTCTGATCAACGCTACGCCGTCATCTCTCAACGTTGAGGGTTACGGGCGCATGGTCGAGAGGACGGCAACACTAAGGCGCCTGGAGTTGGCCGCTGGTGAGGTTGCAAAAGTTTCTCACGCTTCAGAGATGGGGTTGGAAGAGGCGCTACAGGTGGCCAGCGATGCAGTGGTGAGCGTTATCGACCGCCATACCGGGACGATAGAGACTGCGCAAACGGTGCGAGAAATTGCTGGCGATGTCTCGGTGGAGGCTGTTATATGGGCAGACGACCCGCGTGACGTGCGCGGTATCTCAACTGGCCTGCACGGGCTAGACACTAGTACCGGAGGATTTGAAGCTGGACTGTTGTATTATCTGGCGGGCAGGCCAGGCATGGGAAAATCGGCCCTAATATGCCGAGGTGCGCGCGGTGTTGCAGAGAACGGTCACTGTGTTGTTATCTACAGCCTAGAGATGACTAAGCGCGCGATGGTGCGCCGTATGGGGATGCAACTATCTGGAGTTAACGGAACGCAGCTAAAGCAAGGAAGACTCCCCAAGCCAGAGTTGAACAAATTCCTCCAATCGCTCGACCAGATCGCCAAATTGCCAATCATCATTGAGAGCCGCTCCAACTTATCAATACTTGAGATGGAGGCCATCACGCGCAAGTATTCGCGCGATTATGATATTGGCTTGGTGGTGATCGACACGCTGAATGTAGTTCATGACCGTGCTGACGGGTTGTACGAGAAGATGACAAATATAAGTCGCCAGGTCAAGGACTGGGCACACTCCTCTACCTACGGCATCCTGGCTGCCGTCCAGTTGTCCCGCGTTAACGAGAAGTCAACCGACAAGCGGCCAACGCAGTCAGCACTGAGGGACAGCGGGGCGCTGGAGCAGGATGCAGATTGGATAGGTGGACTACATAGAGAGTTTGCCTATGCCAAGACACCGGAAGATCGGGCACTGCTGGCCGATAGAGAGCATGTTGCCGAACTACTTCCGCTTAAAGTACGAGACGGCGCGTGCGAGACGGCGGCAGAGCTTTACTGGGACGCGTCATGCGTAAACTTTAGTGATTTAGAAAGACATCATGTTGATATGGGGACAGACTACACTTCACCAACCAAGTCTCGCTTTGTGATGGGCCGCCACGACGCGACAGATAGAGAGGCGGCAGCGCGATGACTACCTTTGTCCACTGGAAGACGCGTGGCAGCTGGTCGATGTGGCACATTCGCCACATGAATCGCTCAGGAGAGACGCTGTGTGGCAAGACGATGCAGGGCGTAAGTGAGATTACCGACGTGTGGTGTAACGAGTGTAGAGACTGTGCACGGATACACAGAGGAGTTGACGATGCAAGACGACATATGGGACAGATGGCAGCGGTATCAGGAGATCGCAGAGTTGGAGTTGGTGACACACGACTTGGACATCTTGATACAGGAAGCCAATCAGCTGACCAATGAGGCGCGAGAAATCTCGGCGAAGTTCGAGATAGAGAAGCCAAAGGAGGCCAAACAATGAAGATATTCGGATACAAGTATCGCGTAGTCGAAGACATCGAAGTCAACAATCGGGCCGAGTTGGGCTATGCAGACACGGATAACTATGTGCTGCAAATCGCGGTTGGAATGACGGAACAACAGAAGATATCGGTCGTCGTCCACGAAATAATAGAGGCGCTTAAGGATCACATGGGTAAGTCGGATTTAGATCACGATCTAATCGACATGTTTGAGACGCTGGTGTTCATGGCGTTAGTCGATAACGGGGTGGATTTGAGGCCGCTGATTAAGGATATCGAGCCGGCTGTTGGGATACCGGCTGTATTGCCGAGGTTGTTGCAATGAACTGGCACGTGTGGTGCTGTCAGGTGCCACTCTTGATCACGCTGATCGTGCTGGGGGTTTCGGTTAGCGAACTACGCAGGTTTGGGAGGCATCGTTGAAGACACTGATAAAGACGTTACAGCACGAGAGCCGTAGTGATCGTTTTTGGCTGTATCCGCTGTTTGATATTCATTTGGGTAGTGCTGCCTGTGATGAGAAGCTACTTAGACGTGACGTGGCCGAGATCGCCAGCAAGAAGAATGCACTGGTGATCCTCGGAGGTGACATGATAGACGCTATCAACCACCAGGATCAGAAGCGCTATAACGGTTCACAGTTGGCGCCGTGGTGCAGGACGGAAGACGACATAGACGATATCGAGGCGGCACAGATTGATATGCTGGCGGGTATATTACATCCGATCCAGGACAAGATCATTGCCATTGTCGAGGGTAATCACGAGTATGCATCTGGGCACCACAACGGGCGCAGCATCTACAAGGACATCTGCGCGCGGCTGGCTGGCTCACAGCGGATGTCTGAGTTAGCCCTGGGCGTCGAGGGTTTCCTGGTGTTAACGTTCAGCCGTAAATCAGCCGGGCAGAAATCGCCAAAAGCACATACATGGCCAATGACGATCTACACGCGGCATGGGTTCGGCGGCGGGCGCAAGAAGGGTGGCAAGATCAACAACCTGTCTGATGTGATGTACGCCTATGATTGCGATCTAGCACTATCTGGCCACGTGCACGACAAACTGTACACGTCGGTGGTTAGGACAGGGCCCGGCAACGGTCGGAAACCGTACATCCAGAAAGAGATACACGGGGTCACCTGTGGTACCTACCTGGCGCCATACCTGACGCCAACCGCAAAGAATATGCCGCGCAACACCTACGGCCAGCGGAGCGGATACATGCCTAACGCTATGGGCATTCCCCGCATCGAGATACACCCTGACAAGCGTCGCCTATCGGTTATCTGGAGCAGCGCGGCGCATGATGCAGGTGTAGAGATTGACTTTGATGAAGAGGCAGCATAAAAGGATGTCAATGAGTGGCGCTTCACGCACAGATGTGGTAGAATCATACGTAACAAATAAGTACACCGGCGGTGCTTGCAACACCCCGGTGTATGACCAGCGACCTGTGATCGCCAGTACATACTATTGTATCACACAGGTCGCCCTTACACCACAGGAGCGGCCTTTTTGTATGGATACGAAGAAATGTAGCAAGTGCGGCGAAGTAAAGGAATGCAGCGCGTTCAGCAAGAGTCCCCGCAGGAAGGACGGATTACGTCCGGAATGCAAGGCGTGCGATGCGGCATATCGAGCTGAACACAGCGACGTGATTGCGGCGTATCTTGCCGAGAATAGAGAAAGGATTGTAGAGCGTAGAGCAGCCTACAACGCAGCACACCGTGCCGAGAATGCAGCACGCTGGGAATCTTACTATGCGGAGCACAGAGATGACATATTGGCTCGGCAGGCGAAGTATCGCGACGAACACAGGGCAGAGATTGCCGCTTATGGTATAGCGTACCATGTCACACACCGTGAAGAAAAAGCGATTAGACACGCATCGTGGGCGAAAGCTAACTCGGAGAAGGTGCGCGCCATAACACATCGCCGCAGAGCACGTACTCGGGGTGTTGGTGGTACACACACAGCAGAGGATATCAAGAGACAACTCGCTGTACAAAATGGCAAATGCTGGTGGTGTAATAAGCCTTGCGCCGACAAGTATCACGAAGATCACCTAATCCCTCTTTCTCGTGGCGGTCACAATGACATCACCAACATCGTCATCAGTTGCCCAACGTGTAATCTTAAGAAGCACAACAAGACTCCAGACGAATTCGCAGGGAGGTTACTATGACCGAACCAGTCAGGACACTGTTACTAATAGCGGTATACCTGCTCGTGCTTGTGCTTATCATGCTTATCGTGCCGGAGACTGACGATGGTGATGGGAGTGACGAATGACGAAATCACAATACGCGCTGGAGAAGGCCATGGTCGAGCGCAGTCGCCAGATCGTCATGCATAAGCTATCTATACACCGCGTGCCAATGGGCTGCGAGCGATGCGATTACGTCGAGCGCTGCGCAACACGGGCGCCTGGGCGTGCGGTGCTGTGTGAGCTCGATGACGATGAGGCAATGGTGACGCTGCCGGAACCTGGGCTGGCCGATTACGAGAAGTGCGTCGAAGAGAACGCTAGCTATTACCTGCAGGTGCATGTTTTGGGTGTAAAGTGACTTGTGTCACATGTATAAATGTGGTAGAATTATGTATGTCCGAGGTGAGAGCCGGGCGCGAAAAAGCCGTCTGCTTGAGGCGGTATATCCATCCAGGTTCGCCTGGCTCTCACTGGATATACCATCTCAAACAGGCGGTTTTTGTATATGGACACTAAGCAATGCGGCACATGTGGCGAAGCAAAAGACGTGAGTGCATTTAGCAAAGACGCTCGGAGTAAATGCGGACTGCAATCTCGGTGCAAGGCGTGCTTCGCGCAATACCGACAAGAGCATCGCGCGGAGATAGCGCAGTACAAAGTGCAGTGGCTTAAGGATCATCGTTCGGAGATGGCAGCTTACAAAGCGCGATGGTACCAAGATCACCGCGAAGAAGTATCACAACAGCATGCGCAATGGTACATAGATCACGCCGAAGAGAGGAGGCAGTACATGGTGCAGTACTACCAAGAGCATCGCGATGAGCAGAACGCCTACGGCGCGCAGTACCGCCAAGAGCATCGAGAAGAGAAGGCTCAGTATGGCGCTCAGTGGAAAAAGAACAATCCAGATAAGGTGCGCGCATACTGTCATCGCCGTCGAGCCATCAAAATGGCCGTAGACGGCAAATACACAGCCGCCGATATTCAGCGCCAGGGCGATTCACAGGGATGGAAGTGTTGGTGGCGGGCACCTGGTTGCTTGATTAATTGCAAGGATAACTATCACGTCGATCACCTAGTGCCATTAAGTCGCGGTGGACACAACAACCCGTCCAATCTGGTTATTAGCTGCCCAACATGTAATCTCAAGAAACACGCCAAAACACCCGACGAATTTGCCGGAAGGTTGTTTTAGGAAACGATAACCGGTTTGTTGTTCCGCCCGCAGCTGCGGCGATGCCAAGCGCGGCGTAAAGGAGAGTTAGACATGAATACGATCAGAATACTGCTGTATAGATTTGTTGTATGGTGTGACTTCTTTTGGGGAGAGCCCTATTTAGACGATGATCAACTGTTGCCATCGGGACAACCGCGGTGGATGTGGGTGATGTCGCTGCTCAATTGGCTGGCGGTTGAGAAGTAGAAGAAGCGATAAATCATATTTTCACTTACTATTTTTGATGGAGATGGCTCAATGGAGATTTGGAAAGACGTCGTAGGCTTCGAGGGTATCTATGCGGTATCCAGCCTTGGCAGGATTATGCGTGTGGCTCGTAGTGAAAAGGGTAGGAAACCGGGCACCATCAAGAAGCCAGGAGCTAACCGTCATGGGTATCTAGGTACTCAGCTTGCTAAGGATGGAAAGAACTACACCGTGAGAGTTCATCGCGTGGTCTCTGAGGCGTTTATAGGCCCAGTCCCGGCAGGATACGAGGTAAACCACAAGGACGGTGACAAAAGCAACAACCACGCCGATAACTTGGAATACGTCACGCATTCGCAAAACATAGCGCACTCGTATAACGATCTTGGCCGGGAACATCCATGCGGCTCACTGAATAAGTATGCCAAGCTCACGGAAGCGGACATACCGCTGATACGCCAGTTACACGCTGATGGATGGTCACAGCGCGCCATAGGAGATAGGTTTGGTGTTCGCGGGACTACGATTTGGTATGTCTTAAATGGGCGCACTTGGGCGCATGTAAAGTGATCGTTTACGCGACTCCACGAATCGTGTAAACGCAAGTTTCAAGCAAGGAGAAAGCAATGAGCACGTGTCAGATGTGCCACGAAGTCGAGGCGGTTTGGGCATGGCAACCGTTTGGACCGAGTGACGATTTAAGCGAAATGGCATTTATTGGCAACCACTATCGGGGCTTTGCTGTAATCAAAATCTGCAATCAATGCCGATTGCAGATTGCGGGTGGATCTCTTTCCGTGCCTTTCCGATTTGGGAAAAATTACTACGTTTTTTGTGATGGGAAAATTTATGAATCGCCGTTCTAGGAGACAACAATGGCTTGGGTGCTTAGTTTTACGAGCGTCTTGATGCTGTGGCTGATGGGCAACAAAAGTAAGTGGGGGCCTCGCATTGGTCTTGCGAATCAAGTGTTGTGGTTGGTCTATGCCATCATGATTGAGGAATATGGCCTTATCCCCGGAGTGATATTGTATGCTTTTGTTCATATCAGGAACCTGATAAAGTGGAATAGGTAAATTAACGAATGGATACAGATATTATACTGTGCGGAGACGCAAAAGATATATTGATGTCAATTCCATCTGGCTCTATCGACTTGGTGTTTACTGATCCACCATATGGGACCAAAACATACAATACCGATATTGTCATTGATGATGATATATGGAACGGAATAAGAAGGGTCGGAACAAATCTATACGCCATATGGGGATATGCAAAACATCTCATGGAATGGAGCAAGCACTTTTCTGACCTAAAACTTTTAGATTATGTGGTATGGATAAAATACAACGAGCCTAATGTCAGCATATCATTAACTCGATACCATCAAGACATTGCGATTTGGGGAGTTTCAAAAAAACAGATTCATGCAGATAGAGTCAGAATGCCTTACTCCGACAATGGGGCATTGGCTAGATTTTACTCAAAAGGAGGAACCGGCGAAAAGGCTGCCAGGTTGCGCAGCGCCAGACAAGAACGTCATCCCGACGGTGCAAGGTGTCCAGATGTGTGGCCGATAGCTGCGCCGCACAGTGGTTTTAGCGGGCATAAAAACAGGCTGCACCCCAACGAGAAACCGATAGAGGCCGCCACAAGAGCACTCTTGTTGCTGACTGATCCCGGAGATATTGTTTTAGATCCATTTTGTGGTAGCGGAACTATTCCACTTGCATGTAAATTGACTAACCGACGGTATATAGGAATTGAGCGTGATGAGCGTTTTTACTCTGTGTCACGCGACCGAATATATAGTTCGGAGGAGAGTAAGGCACGAGTTGATGCCACGTCGTTCGGTGAAGCGGAAGCACATCACGCGCTGACAGGAGGAATCTGATGCCGTGTGATTACAGCAAGTATCCCGACAACTGGAAAGAGATCAGGGTTGCCATCCTGGCACGCGCTAAGGGCTGCTGTGAGGGCACAGCACAGTATCCTGGATGCCAGGCCACGAATCACCAGATACACCCCGAGACGGGCAGTATGGTGGTTCTCACGATAGCACACCTGGACCACGACACGACGAACAACGAACCTGACAACTTGCGGGCCCTGTGCCAGCGTTGCCACTTGACCTGGGACGCCAAGCACCACGCTCAGACTGCCCGCAAGACCAGGATAGACCGCAGCGGACAGCTGACGCTGCTATAACAAGGAGAGTGGATTATGATCGACAAAGACGGACTGTATATTGAAGTGTTTCACGATGGGTTGGGATGGGTAGCACCTCCGCGTGCTCTCCAGGAGACTGTAGAAAGCGCGCGCGCCGATATTGAAGATCGCAAGAAGCGCAATCCTCGCCCGTGGCGTATTGTGCGAGTAACGACCAGCAAAGAGGTGGTTATTGATTGGCTAGAGCTAGAAGATCGCCCATGACACACCCGCCATCGCAGCACACTCACACCCGCATCCGCACTCAGCTATCAATCGCGCAGGACGCCGACGGCTGGCTGTACGTCGTCTGCAACGTGTGCGACAAACGCTGGCTGGCCGGAAACTACAACGCGCGCAAGAGTGCGTACACATGCGACAGGATCGTGATGCAGGACGCAGAGAAGGTTTGGCAGGAGGCGCAGGGTGGACACTAACACATTACTGAGGCACCAAGCAGCGATAGACGAGATAGAGCGCTACTTGAACGACGTGGAGACGTTTGCGGTGCTGCGCAACGACAAC
>Ga0299912_10004007_pt1 | contig 12028 bp, 6 predicted proteins | sample RVTome_2_FD_207667 | JGI IMG/M metagenome (GOLD analysis project Ga0299912, IMG submission 207667) | Soil microbial communities from uranium-contaminated site in the Upper Colorado River Basin, Wyoming, United States - RVT95D214 (version 2) ... | reverse complement strand
TATTTTGAATTGCGGTAAGAGCCGCCGATAAACCGGCAGGCCCGCCGCCAACTATAATAACCTCATAATCTATTTCAGGCGATTTTTCCACTTTTTTCTCGGCAATACGTTCTATTACCATTTTGCCCTGGGAAATCGCGTTTCTTATCAATGATATCCCTCCAAGTTCACCGGCGATGAAGAGTCCTTCAACATTAGTTTCATTAAATTTATCGGTGAAAGGAATGTCATCCCTGGTTTTAATATCGCCAAGTCCAACCTTGAGTGCCCCGACCGGGCAGGCAAGTTCACAGTAGCCATGCCCCACACATCTATCTCCGTTAATTATAGTGGCCTTCCCGAAGACCACGCCTAAAACATCGCCTTCGGGGCAGGCTTCCACGCATGAGCCGCAGCCGATACAAGCCGAGTTGTCAATCATAGGAAATTGCGAGCGCGGGTGGCCTATACCGACTCTTTCAGCCTCTTTTTTCCTGGCCATATCGGATTTCTGCTTTTTACGGAATTTGAAATAATACGGGATAAATATGATTAAAATAACAACTGCGGTAACTATCCAGGTTAGAATCGATTCCATGATTTTATGATAGTAAATTTAAAGACTAAAATCTATAGCCGAATTCAGCGAGCATTTTTTGGCCATCAAGATCATCGCCAAAATTATACTGGTTGTCGATGTAAAGATAGAAGTTTCTATATAATTTAATATTAGCGTTGAATCCAAGCCAACTGCTTTTCCTGTTATCGGCGATATTTTCATATTTGTATTGGTAAAGGCCGTAGTACACCGTAATTTGATCACCCCGCTTGAAATATTTGCCTAATCTCACCGACAGGTTCGATCCATCCGAAAACTCGCCGGTGAAGCCGGTAAAATTTACCGCCGCGAAAAACATCTGGCCGGTGATATTGGATTTTCTTAAGCTGCCGGTGTAAGAATATGTGGCTTCAGCTTCGGTCTCGCGTTTACGATAACCCAGACCGCCGCTTAAATTAAGATTTGCCAGGACCTTTACATTTAGATTTCCATTTAGCCCTTGACGAGTGTTATTATCGAACAAATCCTCGACTAAGTTACGAGTATCATAGGTTAGATAATTTTGGCGGCTATCGTAACTCAGGTTCGAGTTCAGCCAGGCGGTCAATTGATATCCTAACGAGATATAGAGATCGGAAAGCGCGATGGACCTGCTTGTTTTGGCCTTCCGCCAATCGCGGTTGATATCAATGACTAAGGATTGATATAATTTCGCGTTATTGCTAACACTAATAAAATTTCGAAGGTAAATAAATTCCCGGCTGATTATCGATGAATGATACTCGCCGGCCAAAGCCATAGATGATTCGAATCGCAGCTTTTTATGTTCGCCTTTATTGATATTTACGAAAGCGCCGTATTTCTGGAGGGCCGTTCGAAATTCGACATATTGCCACCGGGGTTGTGTTCCGCCAAATAAACCCGCCGTAAATGATTTGGAAATGTTATTTTTAAGCAGGATACCGTCTAAATAGCCGATACCTGAAATATTTCTTGGAATAACACGACCTATCTCAAGGCTGTATCTTGATTCTTTATCGCCGATTTCGAAAGACATTTCGTAGATTTTGTTTCGCCACTCATTTTTGCCAACGTTACTCGAATATGATTTCGACCTGAAGTTCTGACGGGATCTCATCTTCAAATTGAAATTTATTTTCCGGCCGCCCAGCCTTTCGGCCGTCAGGTTTAATCTCAAAGTTGGCTGGCTGAAATCAAGATCGGTTGGGCTTTTATCGTCATAGTAAAAATATTGGAAGGCCGTTTTTCCACTAACAACCCCTAATGGTTCCGATTTATAGGAAGGTAATTCAGGCGAGCGAATTGTTCTTTCTGTGGTTTCCGGTTCAGTCGTTTTTGGGGCCATCATTTGCTCATCTTCATTTAATATCTTTGTTATCATGGCGATATCATTGGTGGAAATCAACAGTTTTTGATTCAGAATCGCGCAAGATGATGAATTGTCGGCGACAAACAATATCTGAATTGAAGCGACAAGTTGATTATCTCTGACAATTGTCAAAGTGTCACCTGCCATTAAACCGTCATTACGGCCGCCGCTTATGTATACATGTTCAGCCGAAATATATTTAATGTTAAAAGATATTACCGGCTCTTCAGCGAAAACGCCGGCTAAATTAATTAATATAATCAAATAAATAAAAAGTATTTTCATAATAAATCACTGTCGATTAAGAATGACTATCGATACCGTTTAATGTTCCCCGGTGGGATGGCAATTGTAACACGCGCTGCTCTCGTAAACATAATCGGGAACCTCCTCATGATGATCATCTGTGTCAATTCTGTTGTGTTCGTGGCAGAATATGCACTCGAACACGGTGTAATCACCTGAATTAACATGACAATCGGCGCAAAGGTTCCATTCATCTGAGTGGCTCCCCGAATAGATGGGGAAATATTGGCTGTCGTGATTCCAGGTAGTTTGGCCCCAATCGATTGTATTATGGCAGGTTACGCAATCAGTAGGAAAGCCCGCTCCAGGATGGTCGGGATTAGTAGCTCCGTTATAGTCATCTTCATGGCAGGCAAAACAATCGGTTGGCGTATTGTTATAGCCGGCGCTATGGCAGGCATCGCAAACCTGGCCGGCATGAGCCCCGGTCAGGGGAAAACCGGTGAGATTGTGGTCAAATATATCTGTATCCCAACCATCCGTACTGTGACAAATCGTACAGTCGTGATCGAAATTATTGCCAATATGATCGGGGTCATCGACGTTATTATAATCATCCTCATGACATGACCAGCAATCTATCGGCGTGCCGGCATAGCCGGAAGAATGACATTCTAGGCAATTTAAGGTGATATGGACGCCGGTTAGTGGGAAATCGGTCTGGTTATGATCGAAATTTGCCGGTTCCCATGCCGATGTAGTATGACATATAGTACAATCCTGATCGAAGTTGTTTACCTCATGATCGGGGTCGTCGGTTCCGCGATAATCGTCCTCATGACACGACCAACAATCTATCGGGATGTTGGAATAGCCATTCGCATGGCATTGAATGCAATTTATAATTATATGGGCGCCGGTCAGGGGAAAATCTGTCTGATTATGGTCGAAATTTGCCGGTTCCCAAGCCGAAGTAGTATGACATATAGTACAATCCTGATCGAGGTTGTTTACCTCATGATCGGGGTCGTCAGTCCCGCGATAATCATCCTCATGACATGACCAACAATCTATCGGGATGTTGGAATAGCCATTCGCATGGCATTGAATGCAATTTACAATCATATGGGCGCCGGTTAAGGGGAAATCGGTCCGGCTATGATTAAAAACATCGGTGTCCCAGCCATTGGTATTATGACATTCGGTACAATCCTGGGAAAAATTGTTTAGCTCATGGTCGGGATCATCGGTACCGCGATAATCACCCTCATGGCAAGACCAGCAATCTGTTGGTGTGCTTGAATAGCCTGAGGCATGACATTCCAGGCAGTTTAAAGACACGTGGGCGCCAGTTAATGGAAAATTGGTCTGGTTGTGGTTGAAATTCGCCGGTTCCCAGGCTGATGTACTATGACATACCGTGCAATCCTGATCGAAGTTATTTACTTCATGGTCAGGATCGTCAGTCGCGCGAAAATCATTCTCATGGCACGACCAGCAAGCAGTTGGCATACCCGCGTATTGGCCGCCGCTATGGCAAAGATCACAGGGAGCTGTCTGATGAGCGCCGGTCAAAGGAAAGTTGGTCAAATTATGATCGAAATCGGCCGGGCTCCAGGCGATCTCGGTGTGGCACATGGTACAGTCGGTCGGGAAATTACTAACGGCGTGGTCGGGATTGGCAACATTTTCATAATCCGTTTGATGGCAGCCTATGCATTCACGGGGTAAATCGTATTGATTGCCGACATGACATTCATTGCAGTTGATCAGCGCGTGAGCCCCAAGAAGTTCATAACCGCTGGCCTGGACATGGTCGAAAGGCGCGTCATCCCATCGGTTGACATTATGACAGAGCTCGCAATCCGTCGGAAAACCGAGGTCTTGATGCGGTGGGTCGTCGGCATTATTGTAGTCAATCTCATGGCATGGAAGACAGGTCGTCGGTGTTCCGGCGAATGTTTGGCTGTGGCACTCATTACAATCAACCCGGGAATGGGCGCCAAGCAATAAAAAAGACTGCGGATGTTCGAAAATTGTTTCTCGCCAGCTTGAGGCGACCGGCAGATGGCATTCGCGGCAATCAGGATCGAAATTCGCTAAACCATGATTCGGGTTATCGGCGGTATTGAAATTACCAATATGACACCCCTCACATTCTGTGGGAGTGCCAGCGAATTCGTCTCGTCCCTGGACGATATGGCAGGCGTCGCAATCGGCGATAGCATGAACGCCTAAAAGCGGAAAACCGCGATTGATATGTTCTTCAAGCATACCTTCACGATTCTGCCAATCCTGGAAAGTGTGGCAATTCTGGCAATTAAGTCCGAACTGCCCGCGATGAATATCGGTATGACAATCAGCGCACTCGATTCCTATGTGCGCGAATGTTAAATTCGCATGACATTGCCTGCATTTTATCTTTTCATGGATCCCGAGAAGAGGGAATCCCGTTTCGTTGTGGTCAAAATCCAATGCTTCTTTAATATCTTTCCATGATGCTGTTGTATGGCAGGCGTCACAGGGCCATTTGATAGTCCCATGCGGATTATCCGTATTAGCGGAAATGGCGGACTGAATAATAATAAATATAAACACAAGCAGCATAAACGATTTTTTAAATAGATTACTCATGAATCCCCCAAATCATCATTAGTATATTTGGCTCCATGACAATGCTCGCACGATTTCTCTATCGGTTTGAACCAGGTAAATTCCCGGTCTCCCATCATTATTTTCTTATGACAGCCAAGACAGTCGATTTTCTGATGAGCGCCCTCCAGCCTAAAAGCGGCTTGATTATGATCAAACTTATCCGGAAACCAGTTTTTAGCGGTATGGCATCTGTCACAATTCGTCGAATGCTCATGGTTCGCCTCCCCGGCAAATTGCCCTTGATGGATATCCTTGTGACAGTTTTCGCAGGTCGGGTTTAGGATCGCGAACCGGATGCTGTGTTCGGAGATATCCTGCTTAACGACTTCATGGCAGCCGCGGCACTCCGTAATTTTATGTTTTCCCTCAAGAGCAAACTTCGTTAAAGAATGATCGAATGTAACCTTCCGCCAGCTTTCGACATTATGGCAATGCTCACAGCCATCGGCCTGAATATATTTGTCGGCCTCGCCGGCATGAGGATCATTATGGCATGATACACATCGGGTAGTTTCGAACTTGAATTGCGTTGTCTTAATATTCTCCGACATTATTTTTTGCTTATGACAAGCTATACACGGAATTGCCAGATGGCTGCCGAGAAGCGGGAACTTCGTTTCATTATGCCTTTGAATCGTAAAACCTACCGGGATAAATCCGGAAACGGTGTGGCATTCATCACATTCGCCGCCCGCTTGACGGCTAACGAATTGCCCTCGATGAAAATCATCGTGACAGGCTGTGCATTTATCGTACCTCAGCCCGGCCGTCGATTTTCCCGGAGTATGGCAGCTTGAGCAGCCAACTGCGCCATGTTTGCCTTTAAGCGGGAAATTTGTTCTGGAGTGATCAAAGCCGGCCTGGTTGACCTGTCTCCACCCCGCTGTATTATGGCAATCCCCGCAATTATCGCCGAATTTTCCCTTGTGCGTGTCCTCGTGGCATTTGTTACAGCCATCGTGCTTGATTCCTGTAAACTTAAAAAACTCGCCATCGTCGGGATACTCATTATCAATCTGATTCGGATGGCATTTTTCGCAGAGTGCCTGCAGATGTTTTCCGGTTAAGGCAAAATCAGTTTTGTTATGATCGAAAGCTATAGCCGGTTTCCAGGCTTCATAATTATGGCAATTCAGGCAAGCATCATTAAGCTGGCCTCTATGTTCATCCCGGTGACAGTTTAAGCATGCCCGGGTCAACCCGAAGAATGTTCGGCTGAGATCCTTTTGTTGATTTACCAGATTATTTTTATCAAGGATATTTATGGGTTGATGGCATCGGCGGCAATTTAAACCGATATGTTTGCCTTCGATAGTGTAGCCGGTCAATGAATGATCGAAGCTCTCTTGTTCGTCCGGCCAGAAAATAAGTTCGCTGTCCCGACCAAGATGCTCAACATGACAAACCACGCAATCGGTGTAATCATTCAAGCCATGCAAGCCCTGTCGCTCGGATATTTTTTGGGCCTGGATATTATGGCAACTCAGACACTTTGCCGGGGTCACCTGTTTTCCGGCTTCGTGGCATTGTTCGCAATTCTTTAAACCGTCAAGATGTACATGAACATTATTTAAATCACCCGGGGACAACTGGGCACGGGCAATTTCGCCGAAAATAAATAGATGCGCAATCAAAACTACATGTAAGGAGATATTGAAAATTCGCGTCATCCCGAATATATACTTCCTTTAGATTATAATATTAAGACTTTTTAAAAAATCCAAGAATAACCTAACCAAACTGTTATTCCGACATGGACTAACATTATTAGATACATAACAATCGCGAAAGGTTTGTGAAAGACATGCCAGTAATGGAATAGCTGTTGCACTTGATTTAGAAGTATTACCTTACGTTCCAGTAAAGATTTTTGACGACTGATATCTATAAGATCGCCAAGGATTATTCCCTGCAAAGCGTATTTCTCATTTAAACTTTTTCTAAGCAGTCTTATTTTGACTAAACGTTTTAAATCGTCAACGAGAATGATGTAAATAGATTTTATCAGCCCCGCATCTTGGTCAATTGATGGCTGGAGTTGGTTATCGATGAATTCAATTATATTGTCGCTTATTTGATATCTTTCTCTTAACTCTATAACAAGCTTGTTCTTTGCTTTTTCAATGCTCTCAAGATCAATGGCTTCACCCTCAACGCTTCTGGGTATTTGTATATACAAATACCGGCCCAAAACACCACTTAAAGCTACGGCAATCATCGACCAAAAACTGACAGCGATTAGACCCTCGACTTTGAAGGCAGAATGAAGTATCACTAAAAGTGGTCCCATTATGCCGAGATAGATATGGAGATTTAACCAGCTTTTTAGTTCACCGACTTGGCCGAATATTCGAGTCCTTTTTCTGAGAGAGTATAAGAGCATGAAAAGCATCATAGCCGAACCAACGACACCCACCCCATGGCCGAAATCACCTGCCGGTCGCAAGTTTCGGTAGTCCTCGTGACGAGGGCGTTGTTGATAATCAGTCAAATAAAACGAGAAGCCATCTATGATAAAATAGGTCAAGAGAATAAAGGAAATTAAATATAAGATTTTTATGAATATCTGAAATTTCTGCTTCTCCCTTCGATTATTATTCATCAAATTAAATATGCACAAATCCGAAAGCTTTATCAAATTAATTTCTTGTGTCTCGATAGTTATGACGATGAAATATGCTCATTTAGCCCCCAATCATCCGCGAAAAGCTACGAAAAACTAGCAAGAAATGTAAAAATTCAGAAGTTGATTGTAGAAAATGAGTTTAAGTTATTCCCCACATATGAATACTTTTCAGAATATTTCGACACCACAGATATTCTCTCAGCGTTGCAGTATCGTTGGAACAAGAAAACGTAATAACTTCTAAGCGCCACCTGGTACGTATTTAATTCGCCGTTTTCAAAAACTATAACGAACGCTCCTTTTTGCCCTGCCCCGGGCAAAGCCTGAGGCAATTAGTATCCTGTCTGAAGCTGAATAAGCATTCTATCCTTTCTATTCCATAAAATTGAACGGAACCGGTATAGGTCGTCCATAGTTAAATCAATATGCCTGATTTCTCTATGATTGTTTGATTAAAAAACGATACCCTGGAGAGTAATGTTAATGTCCGGAGAATATTATCGAGTCAAATTTCAGCGTCACACGCTTGCAATTATAATCCTATGATATGCATATGGTTCGATAAACATTCGAGATTGGCAAGGCGATTGCCAGAAGGCATGTAACAAAGGAGAAGCCTTGAATGTCCATATTTAAACAAGTTGTGACAGATTCGCGGCGATTCATACTTTGTACAATGGCGGTTGTGCCATTGGCGCTTGCTGATATATCTTGGGCGGATAGCCAGATGACCGATAGTCTGCGATTAAATCAGGTAATACAGGACGTCATTCAGAATAATGACCGAGTGGCGGCAGCACAGTACATGGAGCAAGCGGCCCAGGCCAAAGTCGGTCCTGCCGGGGCGTGGGATGACCCGATGTTAATGATAGGGGTAGTCAATCTGCCGACTTCATTTGATTTCAATATGGATCCAATGACCATGAAAATGGTCGGGTTGAGCCAGAACATCCCGTATGCCGGACAGAAAGGACTTCAATCGAAAGCGGCACAAGCAGAAGCTAAAGCCGCGACAGAAGAACGTCAGGCAATGGAAGTAGATTTGGCAATGACAGCGCGTTATGCGTTTGCGGACCTTTATTATCGCAGGAAGTCACTCTCGGACTTGAAGTCACAATATGAATTGCTTGAGGAAGTAGTAGCTTCAGCTAAAGCTAAGCTCATAACCAACCGGGCTAATCAGGACGAAGTTTTGGGCGCGGAGGCCGAGCTGTGGCGACTACAGACGCAATTGCTCGTGGCGGAGCGTATGATCGATGAAGCTCGCTTCAGTTTGAATATTCTACGAGGCTTTGACGTAACCACCCCAATACCGCCGTTGGCAATGCCTGTACGGCCAGGCCTTCCGGAGACCGCCGATAAATGGCTGGAACTGGCCAAGTTGCATTACCCGCCTCTGCAAAAGCTTCTCTATCAATCAGAGGCGTATGGATTTTTAGCCGCGGGGGCGCGGCGCATGAGCTGGCCAATGCTTGGTCTATCAGCCAATTATGCCTTTCGCTCGAGTACCGAAATGGAGAAACGCGATAACATGATCAGTTTTCAGGCAAATATCTCTCTCCCGATCTTGGCCGGTCGGCAGCAAAAGCAGATGGCTGTTTCAATGGACGCAATGCGTAAAAGTATCGATGCTGAAGCTATCCAAATGTGGCGCGAAGTTGAAGCCAGATTGAGGATATTACATATGACAGCGCTGCATCTGGTTCAAACAATAGATATTTATCAGCGCCGCATAATTCCGGCCGCACAAGATGCCTTCGAGAGCGCCTTGGCCGGGTATTCCGTAAGTAAGGTCCCCTATACAAACCTTCTAATGTTTGCCTCAGGGATCTATAGAGACCGGTTGGCGTTAAATGAGTTGAGCGATCAGTTGGCTCGAACGTTGGCCGAAATTGAAAGCTACATGGTCGATCCAAAAACTTTAACATCAGAAAGCACAAAGAATTATCAATAACCAGAGGTGATAGATATGTCAGAAGAGATTCACAAATATGATCCGCACGACTACGAGCCGATGCCCGAGGGGGAAGAAGAAGCTCCGCGGTTTACGCATACCATGGTCATCGTTCGATGGATCATTTTGGGCGGAATGACGCTTTTTGCGTTTATTATGATTTCCAACTACTTTGGCTTGTTTCTTTGGGGCGGCACGGCCAATAGCGCTACGCAATACCATTGCCCTATGCATCCCACGTACATCTCAAACCAGCCGGGTGATTGTCCGATCTGCGGCATGACTCTTGTGCCAATCGACGCGGCCGGCAAAGAGATCAAGACAGCCGACAGTACTGGAGTAGCCGCCGTGCAACAAGATTCATTGGGTCGCTCCGGCGCCAAGCCTGGTCAGTATACATGCCCTATGCATCCGGAAGTGATATCCGATACGCCGGGGAAATGTCTCAAGTGCGGGATGAATCTCGAGCAAGTGCCCGGTACTGTTCAGCCTGGTCAATATACTTGCCCTATGCATCCGGAAGTGGTTTCCGATACGCCGGGGAAATGTCCCAAGTGCGGGATGAATCTCGAGCAAGTGCCCGGTACTGTTCAGCCTGGTCAATATACTTGCCCTATGCATCCGGAAGTGGTTTCCGATACGCCGGGGAAATGTCCCAAGTGCGGGATGAATCTCGAGCAGGTGCCCGCTACTGCTCAGCCCGGCCAGTATACTTGCCCTATGCATCCGGAAGTGGTTTCCGATACGCCGGGGAAATGCCCTAAGTGTGGGATGAACCTTGAGCAGGTACCCGCCGCCGCTCAGCCCGGCCAGTATACTTGCCCTATGCATCCGGAAGTGGTTTCCGATACGCCGGGGAAATGCCCTAAGTGTGGGATGAACCTTGAGCAGGTCCCACCGGATACAGGATCCACGCAGCAGGGTAACAACATGAACGGCATGAGTGGTATGAGCATGACGGCGGATAATTCACAATACAGCGTGCGCGGCATGGGAAGTTCACCGGTGCCTGGACTAGTTCCGGTCACGATTGAGTCGCAACGACTTCAACTAATCGGTGTCCGCACCGGCTCGGTGGGAAAGAGATCTCTCGACGGCAGCCTGCGCCTGGCCGGGTACATCACACCCGACGAAACAAGACTGTCAAATATTCATGTCAGATTTAGCGGTTGGGTAAAGGATCTCGCGGTCAATCAGACAGGGCAGTTCGTGGAAGCAGGTCAGAAACTGCTATCCGTCTACAGCCAGGATCTGTTCCAGGCCGAAAACGAATATATCATCGCCCGGAAGTCAACCGAGCGTACGGCCGACGATATTTTGAGAGATACCCGCCATCAGCTTAGAAGCGCGACCCGTCAGCGACTGGATCTCCTGGGCGTGCCTCCGGAAGAAATCTCGATACTTGATACGGCGGATTCCCCCAGTTTGGAGCTATGGGTACGTAGCCCGTTTTCCGGGTACGTTCTCGATAAAACCGTGGTGATTGGACAGTTCATCAATCCGGATCAGAACCTCTTCACAATCGCGGACCTCAGTAAGGTATGGGTCCTGGCGGACGTTTATGAACGAGATTTGGAGAACATTAAAATTGGCCAAACCGCTCGTATGACAACGTCCGCATATCCCGGCGAGTCATTTGAAGGGAAAATAAGCTTCATTTATCCCTCGGTATCTGAGCAAACGAGAACCCTTAAAATCAGAATTGAATTTTCCAATGCGTCCTTTCGCCTAAAACCCGGCCTGTATGTAGATATCGATCTTGCAGATCAGGGTGACGGTGTTTTGGCTGTACCGGCAGATGCGGTAATGGACGGCGGCGACCGCCAATATGCATTTGTAGTTCATGAAGGAACCCATTTCGAACCGCGCCTTCTCAAGCTCGGACGAAGTTCAGATGACTATTTTGAAGTGCTTTCCGGCCTCTCAGAGGGCGAGCAGGTCGTAACGAGCGCCAATTTTCTGATAGACTCGGAGAGCCGCTTAAAGGCCGCTATTGCCGGGATGGGTGGCACGCAGCCCGATGCCCATGCCGGTCATGGAAAGTAACCGTGGAATGAGGCAGCCGAGATGATTAGCGCCATTATAGATTTTTGCGCCCGAAACCGCTCAGTAGTTATCATCGGAACGCTCTTTGCCTGTATGGGTGCCTGGTATTCCATTAACAATATTCCTGTGGACGCCATACCGGACCTATCCGATGTCCAGGTAATTCTGTGGACCGAATGGATGGGGCGAAGCCCTGACCTGGTCGAGGATCAAGTGACATATCCAATCGTCACAGCGTTACTTTCCGCGCCGCACGTGACGGCCGTTCGAGGGTACTCGATGTTTGGCATGTCCTTTGTTTATGTCATTTTCGACGAGGGTACCGACATTTATTGGGCTCGAAGCCGCGTTCTCGAATACATGAAGCAGTTCGAAGGGAAGCTGCCAAAGGATGTAACGCCGATTATCGGGCCTGATGCGTCATCGGTTGGCTGGGTATTCCAGTATGCTCTTACGGACACGACTGGAAAGCATGACCTGTCTGAACTGAGGACATTTCAGGATTATAATCTCAGGTACGCGCTTGCTTCGGTGCCGGGGGTGGCCGAGGTCGCCAGTATCGGCGGCTATCAG
>Ga0299912_10004006_pt1 | contig 12029 bp, 10 predicted proteins | sample RVTome_2_FD_207667 | JGI IMG/M metagenome (GOLD analysis project Ga0299912, IMG submission 207667) | Soil microbial communities from uranium-contaminated site in the Upper Colorado River Basin, Wyoming, United States - RVT95D214 (version 2) ... | reverse complement strand
GTCAAGAAAGGGCATCTCGTGTCCCTCGCGGTGATGGACAAGGTTCGTCGGCACGGCGTGGCATCGCAATTATTGACCCATGGCATGGCCGCCATCCAAGCGTATGGCGCGAGAGAATTTGTCCTCGAGGTGCGCATTTCCAACACCCCCGCGATTAAGCTCTACACGGACACATTCACTTTCGAGCAAAAGAAGGTCATTGCCCAATACTATCGGGATAGCGAGGACGCGTTTTTCATGGCCCGGCAGGCAGACGTCCCCCATATATAGTTACTCTGAATTAATTCAATTGTTCAATTCACTGGCCCGTTGTGGAATACGCGTGTGTACAATTTTAATGCTTTTCCAACTCGTGAAAGAGTTTCCCGTAGTCATCTCTGAAAACCGGGATTCATCTTTACACAAGTATCTCGAGATGGCGAAAGTCAATCCTGGAGCGCTCGCAGACCGTCCGCCCAAGATCTTTTATCCAGCCATCCCCTGTGGGACCGGGCCTGCAAAAGAGGTACCCTTTATTGCCCCGTTTGACGTCACGAATGTGACTTGGATGGGGATTAACCAGCACCGGGTCGTCCTCGCGCTATCTACTGGCTACGCGCCGGGGGAAGATGCTCGCACCGAGCGATTGGAGTATTCCCGCGGGCAGCTTGCAGTCAATGTGCTCCGCAACGATGCTTCCGCCAAGGATGCGGTCCAACACGTCAAGCGCGCCCTCGAAACTGGAGAGTACAAGAGCGTGAATTTCCTTATAGCAGATCCAGAAGAGGCCTGGATCGTTCACTTTTGGGGAGGCCCAGTCGAGGTGAAGGGACTTTCCCCCGGAATGCACGTTTTCGGCAACTATTATTTCCCCTGCCCGTTATATGGGAACGAGGGTAATAATGGGATGGCGTGGCTCGAGAATGATTCCCGTAACCGAGTAAATCGCGCACGTCAACTCCTGACTCAGATCCCCCACTTCCAGCACTCACCCATTGCAAAAATGGACGCGCTCGCGGGTATTCGCGCCCTCATCACGGACCACGAGGGGGACACCACTCGAGAAATGAGCATATGTCGGCACGCGCCAGCCGGGGATCCTGACGGGCGGCGCACGCTCAGCAACACGACCATATTTGCCCACCGCACGGACTTGGACAAGTCTGACATTTATTACAATCCCGGGAATCCCTGTGAACACAAGTGGAAGTGCTATTCCCATTTGTTCGATGTGAAAAAATTCGAGCTCGCCTACGTGGAACCATCGGGAGGGGCATCAAGCACGGAAAAAGGTTGCGATGGCGTGGGAAGCGAGGGGCGGAAACCCCTTTTCGGTAAATTCCCGTTTGATAAATAACAACTTGTAACTGGTTTGAAACTGGTTTCTTGGAAGATTCTTGCTCCCACGTTAGTGGGATTTTGCTTGCCGTTCAAGTAATTGCACGAGCGCGGTGAGCGTTGAGTTAATGGGGGTGGGTACTTGGAGCTGTGCCCCCCACTCGGCAATTTTGCCGTTTATGAACATAATCTCAGTAGGTTTGCCTTTCTCGATGTCTTGCAGCATCGAGTTCCGGTTGTTCCGCGTTTTTTGAGCCACATCGAACATCGCCCCCACGGGGTCGATTCCATCGAGGTCCACGCCTTTTCGCTGCGCCACCGCCACAGCTTCCCGCACCGCCCCTTCCATCGCCGCGCGTATGGGAGGATAGGTGAGGAGCTCCCCGTTTGACATCCGTGCTATGGCGGCAAATGGATTGATACCCACATTGACGAAGATCTTCTCCCAGACCCGCTTGGCAATGTCTGGAACAACCTGAAATGGGATCCCGCCAGCATTCCACGCTTCTGCAAGGTTCTTGGCTAGTAAATATGCTGATTCGCTGAGTTTCGTGGTTTGTTTTGCATCCGTTGCTGCGACTCCGATGAACGCACTGCCCAATCCCGTGTGGATGACCCGCCCCGGTTCTTTAAAAATGACCCCGTGGGACGTGAGGGCGCGGACAATCTGGGCGCGAGGGTTGCGGGCGCGGATGATCTCTTCATTCCCGATGCCGTTCTGCAAGATGCATGCAGGGGTTGTATCTAAAAGGGGTGCAATCTCTGCGGCGGCAGCGGCTAGGGCATAGGTCTTAGTCGTGACGATGATAGCGTCAAAAGTCTCCTGAACAGGCAATGAGGTGAGTGCGGGGCTGGAAAATCGGACAGTTTGGGTAGTGCCAGTCACCTTGTCTTCCACGATCAGACCGCGGGCGTTGACTGCCTCCACGTGGGCCGGGCGTCCGATGAGAGTCACTTCTTGACCACTAGCTGCCAGGGCCGCCCCAAACCAGCTGCCGATGGCGCCCGCGCCATACACCGCCAGTCGCATTCGCTGCACCATATGTCGTTCCTCAGGGTGGGCACTTGTATAGGTTGAGTTTGGAAAGTATGTACTCTACATATGCATATTTTCCTTTCTTTAGAAATTCTACACCAATTGGGGAAGATATACCATAACGTATCGAAGCAACTAACACTCTCCTTCGATTTAAGTGGACTTGCGCGATTAGATACTGTTTGAGTGTTAACCATAACACTAGTATACTCACACTCTCTTCCGCTCAGAACTGGTATAGGCAATTATCAAATGTTGGAGTGTTAACCATAACACTTAAATACTCACACTCCCCTCGAGACATATGTCACAAGGTCGAAGGTATTCATATGCGGAAAGGCAAGAAATTCTCCATTATCGGGAAACGCATACATTAGAAGAGACATCGGAAAAGTTTGGAGTTTCTCAAATGACGTTGACAAGGTGGGCGAAACGGATAGAACGAATGAGGTTGCACGGTTTGAATGAACCTCTCTTTAACTTTTACAACACTACTAACACTCCTCCAACTCTTTCAGATGAAAAGCTGAAATTCATAACGTCTCTGCTTCAATCGCTCAAGAACATACATAGGGTGAAAGCAGTCTCGCTCATCTCGGTCGATGGGATGCCGGTCGCATCGCTTGGTACGGAAACCGTGCCCGAGCGCCTGCTCGTACCGGCCACCATAGCCCTTCTGGCAACATGCGAACGAGTTGGTCAGACTGTCGAACAGGGAAACCTCGAAGTTGCTCTCGTGAAATCAGCCGGGGGGACGATGCTTGTGGCCGGCGCCGGAAAAAATGCTGCATTGGTGATACTATTTGACGCGGCAATGGACCTCCCCAATCTCTTCACTAGAGAATTCCCTTTGATCGATATGATTCGGAATGTCATTAAATCCAACTATTAAGGGAATGTCACCAACAATGCAAAGCCTTGTGAATTGCGTGTTCTTACGTTCTTATAATTTAGCACCATATTATATGTATTGAATATGTATTCTCTACATAATCCCTATATATCCATTGTGTATCTTGTACTCATATAACTAAAATACTTGGTCAATCAAAAGAACGTGAAAAAAATGGCACGGAATTCGCTCAATAAAATCTTGATCAAAATCGTGTTCTGGGGAATCAAGGGGACTAACAAAAACACTCCATTGGACATATTATACAATATAACGAAAGACAAGGAGACGAAAGGGGTCGAAATGAGTTTCACGGAAGAACTCACCCGCATACCTACTGACGTGGAAGGATTGTTTTTTGACAGGGGGGTTTTCCAAAGCACGAAGATGACGAATCTTTTTTTCCACGTCTATAATATGATGGGAGATCCGAATTTTGGGAATCAAATGAGCAGATTGTTCTTGGCAACGGATGGGATCGTTTTCGTTTTTAATGGCCAGCAATCAAGATGGAATGAAAATGTTGAGAGTTTATCCTTGTTGAAAAAAATCGTGGGACCTAAATTGCTCGAAAAAATACCTATGACTGTCATTCTCACCAAGGAGAACCTTCCTGATGCGATAAATCAAGTTCAGGTCGAGCAATTGTTGAAGACTGAAGGCTTACTGTGGGCTCCAGGTGAAATCCGGGGTATGTGGAACCCGATGATCTTCGAGGCCAATCTGCAAGATCCAACATCGAACGAGGTCTACAAAGCATTTGCAGAATGCGTCCGGAGAGTGGGAATGTATAAGGTACATGGAGGAGGTTCTGCACCAACCTCGGAAAAAACCTCGCGGATCAACCTGATCATCCCGGAGACCCTCAAGAGTGAATGGGAACAGTTCTCGAGCGAAGTCGTGCACGCTTCAATGTCCCAGATGATCCGGGACGCGGTCAGGGAATACATGAAAAAAATGAAGCAATCCAGCCCGCAACCAGAAAGTCTTCCCGAGGACCAGAAAGGCCAAACCTTGGAGAAAATGATCGAGCGAATCGTTGCCAAAAAATTGGATGCAATGCTGAAAAATCAATAATTGTTTGATTCGAAATCAAAGAAAATGACATTTAGGAACGTCTGCAACAATGCAAGGACCATCTTCCATCCCCCCAGTAACGGTCGCCCTGTCGTATTTCCACACGAAGATTGGACCCTGTACCCTTTACGCCCATCCGCCAGGTACATCACCGGATATGGTACTCCAGGAGGTCACCGGCGTCATCGATAAAGTAACTACTCCAGGGTTCTTCACGCAAGGTTCGGGCGATTACACGGCAATCAACGATTACTTCGAGATTCCATCGGCCTGGGCGCGGGGAGCCAAGGAAGAGGTCCTCTTGTCATTTATCTTCCCCGGCAGGGTGACCCCGGACGTGGAACTGGCGCTCCAACCCCTGGCGCGGGACTTTGAGCGCCAAGTCACGAAGATGCCGGAGATCTACAAGGGGTTCTACAAAGATGACGAGGGCAGGTACCCGGAGGGCGACCGGGCGGCGATTCGAGAAATGCACCAGCAACTTGTCTCGCAGGTGACTCGCCTGCATCAGACTGCAAATGAAACCCTCCTCGACACTTGGATGTTGAAAAAGTCGGAGGAATTACTGCCAGACGCCATTCTCAATAATCCGGTTTTAACAGCAGTTTGCACTAACTATGGGTTGGCCATACTCGCTGCGGTAGGCCGGGGCGGGAAGACCCGGTTAGAAGTGGGGAATCTCAGTGGGCTAGAACCACGGATGATTGGATTGCAATTACCCCTCCTCATACGCTTGGACCTGCTCACCGAAGGCACGGAACTCGTGCTAACCAACCGTGGACTCAAGGTCCTCCAACAAAATTCGGTAAAAGACCTTCCGGAAGAATTAATATCCCAAAGTGCCAGTTTTCCAAGAATTCCTCCTAGCGTGCTCTCTGCCATCCAGCAACGTGCCCGGACGTCCGAGGATTTCCAAAAGGGGTTGCACAATAATTCATGGATCCCAACTCCTCGTCGTTTGAAATCCTTCCTACGCTACCTTATGGGGATGGAATTACTGGAGCGTGGGAGATAACTTGTCTTCACGGAATCCGGCGAAAATATGTCGAAACCATCAAACAAGGTCCCTCCTCGAAGAGTATTAGCAAGCAATAAACACTGGGAATATTCCCTGATCGGCAAGCCTTCAAGAGGTATTGCGAAAAATCGCATCAAAGGATGTAAGACCTATGAAACGGTTGTTAAACATTTACGAAGCATCTTTGCTATACTTGAATATTAATACATTCCTGAGGGCGGAAATTAAAGGCGTGATCCATCCAGATCTGCTTAAGGTCGTCCTCAAGAAATTGCAGCAGCGCCATCCCCAGTTGCGGGTCAAGGTCCACTATGATGGCAATAGTCGCCCGTGGTTTGTGACGGACGATACCCTCGAAATTCCCTTCCGCATTGTCCCAACGACACCAGGGATTACTTGGGAAAGCGTTGCCATGGCCGAATTCAACACTCCCTTTCGGGAACAGGGGGAGGTATTTTTACGCGTTGTCATTCTTCAACGGGGGGATGCTTTTGATCTCCTCATGGTGAGCGACCATTGTACCTCGGACGGTATGTCGCTAGTCTACCTCCTCCGAGATTTTTTGGATTTCTTGGGGAACCCCGTCAAACCGGTTGTCATCTTTCCCGAGACTCCCACCCCCACCCAACGTCCACCGCCCCTGAATACTCATCCTGAGAGCGATCCTGCCGCCCTCCGCCGCTCGTTCTCTGAAGGGAGATACACACAACTAGTCCCTTGGTCGGTCCCCAAACCCTTCTTTGAACAATTCATGGCCCGCTGCAAGCAAGAACACGTTAGTGTTCATTCTGGTCTCTGCACCGCATGCTTGTTAGCCCTCCCCGACTTGAGTGGCCACATCGCAAGTGCAGTGAATCATCGTCCTTTCTTGAAGGAAAATGTAGGGGAATCTTTTGGTTTTTATGCGGGAGGTGTTCCGACGGACCTGAGAATTAAAACCATCCAAGAATTCTGGCTATCTGCCAAAAAGGTTTCCAAGCGGCTCAAACGTGCATTGCATTCTATGCAATCCTTACCAATCAGTATCCCCCCGGTAAATACTCTGACCGCCCAAGATCTGCTTAGAATGAGTACTAGTAGTCCAATCGAAAAGAATTTCACGATTACCAACATGGGACATTTACGTATTCCGGTCGTTTATGGATCATATCAGCTAGTGAATGTTCACTTGGTCGCATCTGCGACTAAAAATAGTATTGGTTTGGGCCTTGCGGTATCGACTCTGCAACATCGCCCTTCTTTCGTATTTTTCTTCAACCGCCCCGCCTATACTCCCTCTGAAATTGACTCCCTCGTAACCAAAATCAAATCGATCATAGAAGAAGCAGTTCATCTCCCTTTTGCTGAATAACATCTTCCGGTCCAATTTGATTAGAGAAAGATATCCCTTGTCTAGCTTGAAATCGCTCCTACTTCTTTAGAAATCCGTCCATGGACCGCTGGCCCTTGGGGAGGAAACCCTTCGATTGTCCTTAATTTAAGCACCATATATTCGAATGTTATTATCGACAAACCGGGGAAGATATATGAAAACATAATAAATCTTCTAACACTCTCCCTAACAAATTATGACTCCCCAACCTCAAGTAGTAATGCCAACAGGAGCGAGGGCGGACCTTGGATCCCTACTCCAAGTGCTCAAAACCATTGATGGAGTGAGGGCCCTCTCCATCGTTGCAGATACAGGCATACCTGTCGCTTCGCTCGGCACGGAAAATATGGACGAAGGTATGATCGCAGCAATGACTGCGGCTCTACTCTCGATTAGCGGGCGTGCTTCCCAAGAGTTCAACCAAGGGAATCTTGAGATGATTCTCACCAAGGCGACAGGGGGGACAACGCTCATAGTTGACGCTGGGCCACACGCAACGATGGTAATGCTCCTTGATGAGACTGTGGATCTCGCCAAACTCTTCACCCGCGATTTCGCCGTGATAGACAGAATCCGGACTATCATCAAGGCCATCTTTTAAATGACCCCATTCCCATCCTACGATAAATTCCTTTTTCTTTCCATTTCCCGCGAATGACATATATGCCACACTCGAATTGCTTGAGATATTATTCACTTTTTCAAAAAACGGTCCATCGATCGCTGACCTTTAGGGATGAGGCCCTTGGATTGTTTGATGTGGAAGAGGTCCACGTTCTCGGGAGTATTCTTTGGCACGAGGTTCAAGTATTTGAGGAGCTCCAGCGCGTTCTTCACGGCGTACCCGGAGAAGTGGTTGTTCCAGTAAGTGTTCACCTGCTTGACTTGAGGAAGGGTTGCGGTTATTTTCTGTACCCAGTCTTTGATCTCGGCGGGTTGGAAGTCGTAGTTGAACCACGGGTGCCGGCCAAACCCATGGAATCGGACGTACGCCGCGCGGGGGTCGGTCACTTGGATGATAGGTGACAAGAGGGGTTCGACAACCGCGGTGTATATTGCCTGGTGGTCTCGTAACAATGAAAAGGTCTCGCGCGCCGTATCCCCCGTGAGGATCTTCGCCGGGTCACGCCATTCTTGGATGCCCGGGTCTTGGAGGAGACTCGCGATGGGGATGCCCCGCGCGTTCTTGCCATCCGATCCTCCTTGGGGATTCCAGTCCACCCGGAGCTTACTCGGGGGTTGGGCAGCACGCTCGTTTATGGTGGCAACCACGTCAGGAGGGAGTAACCACGAGAGGTGGCGAAATTCCACGGCAAGCTTGCGCGCGGGGTCCCACTTCTTCAGGAAGGTTTCGAGGTTGGCCCAGTGTTCCGTTTTACTGAATTTGGGGGGTAACTGGAGCAGGTACCCGTCCATCTTGTTCGCGTCTTCCAGGGGCCGCATATTGCGGAGAAATGCTTCCAAGGGCGCCTGAATGAGCGCGGGGTCGAGCATCGCCTCGTGGGTGATTGCCTTGGGGACCTTCGCAGTGAACTTGAAGTCTGCCGGGGTGTCCCGCGCCCACTTGCGAGCGGAGGTTTCCGCGGGGATGTGGTAGAACGAGGAGTCAATCTCGCACGTGCTGAATACCTGCGCGTAGAACGACAGGTATAACTCTTTGGGTAAGGCTTTCGGGTAGAACGGGCCCGCCCAGTCGTCATAACTCCATCCCGAAGTGCCCACTCGCAAGTTTTTCCCGGGAGCGGGTGCGTCTCCGCTTGGCGCGATCATATGCGGGCTAGAATCACTATCTTGTCCCATCGGCATCACCTGCCTCGATCATTGCGGGGGCGAGCTTTATTTATGCATTGCTCCCACCAATATAATCGGGTTCCACTAGAACTCCTCATTTAACGCCACCTATATGCATTTTTCGACCCCTAATGCAACAAAATTACTTATAAAGCCTAGCGGATGCCGATTATACTGGCTCCCACCTTAGAAATAATTTCCTCAGTCCTGAATCAGTGATTCCTCGTGCCCTCCCCCTCCCGTTGGCACCTGAACCTGATCATGATGACACAGACGGCGATAAATTTACGGCTCTCTGGGCAGGACGAGGAAGATTGATCGGGGAGGGGGACGTTTAAAAAGTCTTTGTGCCTTAGTTCCCTCAGACATTGCGATAGGAGCTAGCTTCATATGTCGTTTCTCACGCGCCAGCCCGGTTCCGCGCCGGACCAGGTCCGTTACCAGTTGACGCTGGTGCTCGTCCTCGCGAACGTGGTCGTGTTCGCCCTCACGTTTTCGGTGAGTCTCTACGGTATTTCAGACTACTGGATCTTCACACTAGCCCAGAATAGCCCGCGCATCCTCGTGAACGGGGAATGGTGGCGTTTGTTCACGGCCATGTGGTTGCACTACAACATTTTGCATATTGGCACCAACATGTTGGGATTACTGCTGTTCGGGGTAAGCTTGGAAACCTTCGTGCGGCGCTGGCAATACGTGGTAATTTACTTGGCCGCAGGATTGGTGGGCAACCTCGGGTCGCTCGCGTTCACTGATCCATCTGATCCATTCATCTACTCACTTGGCGCGTCCGGGTGCGTCTTCGGGGTCCTCGCTGCTGCCATCATCGGGCGCCGGGCCTTCAACCAGCAGAACTTGTGTATGGCGATCGTCTTTATCGCAGCATACGTTGGGTCCTCGGTCGGGCCAAACGTAGACAGCTGGGCTCACATCTTCGGGGCTCTCGCCGGGGCGCTGTTGATCCTCGCTTTCACGCGGGGAAACATGGGAATTAGCCGCCGCACGAAAAGTCCCGCTCCCGATAGGCCTTCTCGCTACTTTGCCTACTCCCAAGAGTCGGTTCCCCGCATAACCTGCCCGTATTGCCGAAGCAGTATTCCCGCCGATGCCCTCGATTGCCCTTCGTGCAACCGTCCCTTGCCATTGTTGTAACAAGTCTCTCCCTTCGATCCCACCTGTGCATTTTTTCCCCATTTTCACCACCAATCACCCTTTTTAAGTGGTGGCGGGCATAAATCACCTGTCGATGATGAGCACGTTCCCTTCTGACTTGTGATGAAGTGTAACGATGTCTGAGGCAATCCACCCCAATCCCCCTAAACTTTTCAATTATTGATTGGGGGAATAAAACCCAAGAAAGCACATTTTTTACGAAAAATACTTCCGCATGAGCGAGATGGCCCCGTCTAAGTGGGTGGGGTCCAGTTTATAGTTGTCAAACCCGTCCGCGTATTCTTTTTCGAACGAGATCGCGAACATCTCCAAGCGGTACCAGTATTCTTGGGACGACTTGGCCGCGACGAGCATAAAAATGGCCAGCTGGCCGCGGTAGAAGAGGACCTTCTTGTCCACGTAATCAATCTCCCGGATATGTCCGTCACTGGCGAGGATTTCCCCCAACAGGGAATCGATGCCGGTGAGGGCGCCTGAGGCGACCCCACTCTTCAGGCCGGCAGGTTCTCTAGGAGATGCAGGCGGCGCGCGGGCGGCGGACTTGAACGAATACGTGAAGAGCGGTAATCCCCCTTGGCTGTCATACACGAGCAAGCGATCGAGGTTGAGGAGCCACCGGAGGTCTACGAGGCGGGGAAATTGCGCCCATGATGCCAGCATAAGGAACGCTCCCACCACGATGGCCGCGGAGGTGATCCCGAATATTATGTAACCGAAAACGAGGTGGAGCGCTGGGAGGAAGTTGCTCAACCCGACAACTATGAGTCCAACGTAGAAACGTCGGGGCGCGTTGTTATGCTTGACCATTTCCATGTCCCTAAACTGGTTGATAAATTGCCGGGTCGTCAATCCTGCGGGGACAATTTCCGAGAAAAAGAGGGCGAAGCGGAGGTCGTCAAAGAAGATAATGAGGGGCAGGAAAACCCCAAGGATGGCGAGCGCCAGGATGGTGTAGCGGTAGCCCCTGACTTTCCCTATATGTGAAGGGGTTGGGAAAGTATTCGGTAAAGATTGCGTGGATGCTTGCGAGGACGGCGGCGGGCGGGTTGATCGCTTCTGGTCTGTCTCTATGAAGACAATGAAAAAGACGAGGCCCGTCATCACGAACGTATTTCCCAACATCAGGATCTCCCGGCGTGACGTGGAATCTACTGCAAAGAAGAGCGCGTGGAAGACCGTGATTTGGAATAGTGCAATGCACACCAGCAGGATGCAAAACCCACTCGTTGCAGAGAACAACCCTGTCTTGCGCGACCGCCGGCCGATTTGGACGGACGAGACCACGAGCGCGAGGATCGCCAACGTTTGGAAGAAGAAGAGTACCTCCCGTTCCCAACCGTAGGGCACCGCCGTTATGACCGCCTTCCTCGTGACTCCTGGAAAATAAGATTCGCTCCCTTCCCCGGAAATTTTTTAATCTTTGAAAATACGTAGGAAAACACGGATTTACTACGGCTCCAAGAGTAGGTTCTCAAATTGCTTGCAATAAACTTCCTGAACCTCTTCTAACGCTTTCAATTGACTATCCTCCTTCAAGTACCCTTGGACTCGATCAGTGAAGAGTTGGAAGATGAGCTTGCGGTGTATGAGCTGGAAAAGTGGATCCGCGTTTTCGACTAGCGCTTCCAATGTCAAATCTGTATTTTGTTCCCAATCGGTAGCGGCCGCATGCACGAGTTCTTTCACGAGCGCGCGTGAAAGTCCTGGCAAGACGCTCGAGAGTGATGTAATGTGGTCTTCCAATAGCGCCTGAACCTTGGCACTGGGCTGGGCGGTTGCGCGTGCGCACATTTCTACTGGGCTAGCCAACGGTACGGAGACCTCCGGACGAGTCCCCTTCTCCGGGTACCAAAGGGGATTATTCAAAACAGGGATAGATTGTCATATAAATATCTTGTGGTGAATTTCGGAGGCAATATGTGCGGATTCGTCCCCTTAACTCTGCGTTTTACTCGAGTTGGATCCCGTCCATTCCAAACCTTCATCCCCCGTTTCTCAAAGTACGGCACCATTCTCGGTTCTTTTAACATGTCTTTGGGTTCCGGCCGCAATCGCTTTTTTCCCACACTCGCAATAGCGTCTTATTACAAAAAATGTCGAAACCCTCCGCTGCATCCCCGAGTACGAGATGGTAGCATACCCCCACACGTATGCTTCTGGTTACGTCACGTTCAATATAATCGGGTTCCACTAGAAATCCTCATTTAACGCCACCTACATAGAACGAATTAAAGAGTGATCATATTCGGATGATATTCCCATATTAAGGGCGCTTTTAAAAGTCTGTAGACAAAATAATTTTTCGCGTTCAACCTAATAAACCTCGTCTATAGCACGTGTTCCTTCTCCATCA
>Ga0299912_10004004_pt1 | contig 12033 bp, 7 predicted proteins | sample RVTome_2_FD_207667 | JGI IMG/M metagenome (GOLD analysis project Ga0299912, IMG submission 207667) | Soil microbial communities from uranium-contaminated site in the Upper Colorado River Basin, Wyoming, United States - RVT95D214 (version 2) ... | reverse complement strand
CCCGTGGTTGAGCATTTGATAGATCGATCCTTGGACACCCTGCATATTGAGAGCAAACATTCCAAGCATCACATATCCCAGGTGGCTTACGCTTGAAAAAGCCACCAGTCGCTTTAGATCGGGTTGCATCATGGAGACCAATGCACCATAAATAATCCCAATGATCGCAAGGATTGAGATAAGAGGTATGAGGTCATATGCCGCATTTGGAAAAAGAGGCATTGCAAATCGGATGAATCCGTAAGTCCCCATCTTCAGTAAGACACCAGCCAGGATCACGCTACCAGCGGTCGGCGCCTCGGTGTGGGCATCGGGTAACCAGGTATGAAACGGAAACATTGGAACCTTGATAGCAAAAGCCAGCGCAAAAGCTCCAAAAAGCCAGTACTGTGTCCCCACTGGAATCCCTAACTTGTAGAGTTCGAGCACATCGAAGGTAGCAATACCCGTTGCCTTTTGGTTAATAAAATAAAGGGCTAAGATAGCGACAAGCATCAACACACTTCCAGCCATGGTGAAGAGGAAAAACTTGATTGCTGCATAGATCCGTCTCTTGGGGTCACCCCATATACCAATGAGAAGGTACATCGGGATGAGCATCACTTCCCAGAAGACATAGAAGAGAATGAGATCGAGTGCCACCAATGCACCGATCATTCCCGTCTCCAGGAAGAGGAAGGAGATCATGTACTCCTTTACCCTGAAGGTAATCGCTTTCCAGGAACACAGGATGCAGAGGACAGTCAAAAAGGTGGCCAAAAGGACCAAGAGCAGGCTGATTCCATCAATGCCCAATTTGTAGCTGATCCCATAGCTCTGAACCCACCAATAATCCTCTACGAATTGCATCGCCGCCGTCTTGGGATCGAATGCAAAGAAGAGAGGCAGTGAGATAATAAATTCAATAAGGGAGAAGACTAAGGTGACTACCCTCAAAGCCCCTGCCTTCTCTTTGTTGATGAAGAGAAGAATAACCGCGCCCAATAAAGGGAAAAAGATCAACAGTGATAGAATGGGAATACCAAAGATAGTCATGAAAGCGACTCCTTTTTATTAAACCGAATGATTCGAATGACAACGAATTAGACGAATAAGGGATTCAATGATATTCGATTTATTCGGTTTCATTCGTTTTATTCGTTTATTTAGTAGAAGATAGCGCGCACGATATAATATCCTGCAAGGATCACTCCACCGATGATCATCGAAAAGGCGTAGTTTTGAACCAGCCCGGTCTGCATCCTTCTCATCACACCAGAAATCCACCCGATGAGATAAGCAATCCCGTTGACCGTACCATCGATGATAAACTCATCAAATCCTCTCCAGAGGCCGGTGCCCAACCCTTTGAGGGATTTGATGAAAAGGACTTCATAAAGCTCATCGACATAATATTTGTTTAAGACAAGTTTGTATAATCCTTTGAGTTTCTCTGCCGCCAATTTTGGCAGCGCTGGATTCTTCACATAGAAGACATAGGCGATCCCGATCCCGATAAGGGCGATGACCACGGAGATCGCCATCATGATGTATTCTAAGGTGGCCGAATGGCCTCCAGACCCTCCGCCCGATGCCCAAGCCTGCGAGACGAACGTAACCCCGGCATGAGCCTTCGCAGACTCTGCCCCGCCGCCCAATACGGGAGCCAGAAATTCATGGATATGATTGGCTCCATTTAAAACGTGGGGGACGCCCACATATCCTCCCACGATGGAGAGAAAAGCAAGGATGATTAAAGGAACGGTCATGATCTTTGGCGATTCGTGGATATGGTGTTTCACATGCTCATCGACCCTGGACTCACCAAAGAAGGTCATAAACAGAGCCCTGAACATATAGAAAGCCGTCATTCCTGCGGCCACGGCTGCCACTGCCCATAGTAAGAAATGACCGTGAGAACTTGAGAAGGCCTGCCAGAGAATCTCATCCTTGCTAAAGAATCCAGAGAGCCCTGGGACACCAGCAATTGCAAGGGTTGCAATACCGAAAGTCCCGAAGGTGATGGGGATCTTCTTCCAAAGACCTCCCATCTTTCTCATATCCAATTCTCCGCTCAGGGCGTGCATGACGCTCCCTGCGCCGAGGAAAAGAAGTCCTTTGAAGAAGGCATGGGTCATGAGATGGAATATTCCTGCGCTGAAAGCCCCAACGCCCACACCCAAGAACATATAGCCCAATTGGCTGATCGTCGAATAGGCGAGAACCTTTTTGATATCGTTCTGACAGATTCCAATGGAGGCGGTATAAATGGCTGTGGCAACACCGACGATCGCCACGATCCACATGGAGATAGGTGCCATGCTGTAGAGCACATTGCATCGAGCGATCATATAGACCCCTGCGGTCACCATCGTGGCCGCATGGATGAGGGAGCTGACCGGCGTAGGACCCTCCATGGCATCGGGAAGCCATACGTAAAGAGGAATCTGCGCTGATTTTCCGCAAGCTCCGATGAAGAGAAGAATTGTGACGGCAGTTACGGTTCCAGTGTCCAGCAGGCGAGCATTGGCGAAGACTTCGCTAAAACCGAGTGTCCATACCCCATGTTCTCCCAGACTGGTAAAAAGGAGAAACATTCCCAAGAGGAAACCGAAGTCACCTACTCGATTGACCACAAAGGCCTTCTTTCCCGCGTTCGCGGCCGAATCTTTTTCAAACCAGAAGCCGATCAGAAGATACGAACAGAGGCCTACGCCCTCCCATCCCACAAACATTAACAGGAAGTTGTTCGCCAGGACGAGGTTGAGCATCATGAAGACGAAGAGGTTGAGGTAGGTGAAATATCGGGGATAGCCCGGGTCATCATGCATGTATCCTACAGAATAAATGTGGATGAAGAAACTGACCCCACTGACGACCAAAGCCATCAAGATAGAGAGGGGATCGATCTGGTATCCGATCACTGTTTGAAAAGAACCCGAAACCACCCAATCAAAGAGCACCTTCTCGAAGTGGCGCTCAGTGGGTGGCCTTCCGATCAGTTCGAAGAAGATGAGGATAGAGGTGAAGAAGGAGAGTCCGAGGGCTGAACAAGCCACCCAACCGACTGTTTTCCTTTCAAAACGCCTGCCAAAGAACCCATTGAGTAAAAACCCGATCGCCGGAAACACGGGGATCAACCAGACATAATCAAACATGAAAGACTCCTTTTACGCTAACGCTAAATAGGGTTCTAGGATTCGAGGGTTCATGGGTTCAAGGGTTTTTAAATTCTCACTTGACCCCTTGAATCCTTGACCCCTGGAACCCTTCCATGATCAACTCACCACTTTAATATATTAATCTCATCCACATTGATCGTTTCTCTCGAACGATAGATCATCACAAAGATAGCTAACCCGACAGCGGCCTCAGCTGCTGCCACAGCCATCACGAAGAAGGCGAAGATCACCCCATCCATCGATTGGAGAAAATGGGACAGGGTAATGAAAGTGAGGTTGACGGCATTGAGCATCACCTCGATGGACATGAAGACCACGATTGCATTGCGCCGGGTTAGGGCCCCGATCACTCCGACCGTGAAGAGCATGCCGCTCAAGACCAAATAGCATTCTGGGGGAACGGATGGAATCGTCATAGACATACTCCTCAATACAAAGTGCAAATTATAAATTGCAAAGTGCAAAATCCTTCAAACTTTTTTTCAAATTTTCCATTTTGTATTTTGCAATTTTCACTTTTCAATGATCTTTACCTATGGCCTTTTCTTACTCAATATGACTGCTCCGATAATGGCCGCCACGAGAAGGACGGATACAATCTCGAAAGGGAAAAGATACTGAGTGAAGAGCACCTCGCCGACGGCCTTCACGTTAGCGCTCATCTTCTCGGTTGTATAAGAACCCATCTTTCCAGTCGGGGACTTCGCCACTACGGAGTATATGATCCCGAAGAGAAAAAGAACGGCCAGCATGCCACCAATCACCTTCGAATAGAAAAGTTTCAGACCGGACCGGAGTTCCTGTTCGAGATCGAGAAGCATGATCACAAAAACAATGAGCATCACAATCGCACCGGCATAAACGACGACCTGAATGATGGCGATGAATTGACTGTAAAGCAGGATGTAGAGCCCCGCCACACAGAGGAAGGTCATCACCAAGAAGAGGGCGCTGTGGATAGGGTTTTTTCGCGTAATCACCAACAAGGAGGCGATGAGGGAAGTGAAGGCCAACCCTAAAAAGATTAACCATTGAAATATCGTCCCAATGTTTTCAGCCATCCTCTTCTCCTAATCATATAACTAAATCCCCTCTCCCTTGACGGGAGAGGGTTGGGGTGAGGGTGAGCTTCGATTTTCCCCCTCCCCTTTCTCCCCTCCCGCCATGGGAGGGGAAATTTTATAAAAATTTACGGATTAACCTTTTTCTCTTCCAAAAGTTTCTCGGTGGTCATGATATAGACTTTTCGATCCCCTTCTACCCATTCATAGTTCTTTCCCATAAAGATCGCATTCACTGGGCATGCCTCTTCACAGAAGCCACAGAAAATACATCGGCTGGCATCGAGTTCATAAGTAAGAGGATACCGTCTTCCTTCTTCGTCCTCGGCCGTCTCAATATAGATGCACTGAGAGGGACAGACAGCCATACAGAGGCCGCAGGCCACACACTTGGTTTTCCCACGCTCGTCCTTCTCAAAATATTGAATACCTCTCCAACGTTTTGCTGGAGGCACCTTCTCCTCCGGATATTGGATGGTGATGGGTTTGGAGAAGAAATATTTTATTGTTACTTTTAAACCCTTCAGCAATGGAATGATCATCTTTCCCCTCTCTTACCCTTTCAGTGAAACAATCAATCCCGTGATTAAGAGATTGATCAAGGTTAACGGTAATAGAATCTTCCAACCAAACTGCATGATCTGATCATAGCGAAGCCTTGGATAGGTACCCCTCTGCCAAATGAAGAAGAAGCAGAAGACAAAGAGTTTTCCGGCAAACCAGACCACCCCTGGGATAAAATCGAGGAATGGGAGCGGGGGCTGCCATCCTCCCAAAAAGAGGGTCACGGCAACTGCTGCCACTGTTATGGTATGAATGTATTCTGCCATGAAGAAAAGGGCGAATTTCATACTGCTGTATTCAATGTTAAATCCACAGGCCAATTCTGCATCTGCCTCAGGCATATCAAAGGGGGTCCGGTTGACCTCTGCCAGACCGCAAATGAGATAAAGGACAAAGGCAACGGGCTGATACCAAACATTCCAATTCCAGAACCCTCCTGCCTGATGATTGATGATCTCTGTCAGCCTCAGGCTTTGGGAGAGAATAATAACGCCAATGATCGAGAGCCCGAGGGCCACTTCATAACTGATCATCTGGGCCGCTGCCCGGAGGGAACCGGTAAGACCATATTTATTCCCAGACGACCATCCTCCCAGAACAATTCCGAATTCGCCAAGGGAGGCAATGGCAAAGACATAGAGTAGTCCAATGTCGATATCCGCAATCCGAAGTTTGACCACCCAGTCCGTTCCTGGAATGGTAAACTGATTTCCAAAGGGGATCACCGCAAAGAGACTAATGGCCGATATCACAGAGATCATCGGGGCGAGAACGAAGACAACCTTATCCGACCTACCCGGAATAAGGTCTTCTTTGAAGAAAGCCTTGATACCGTCGGAAAAAGGCTGAAGCAATCCAAAGGGCCCACAACGATTCGGACCAATACGAATCTGGATGTGGCCTAAGACCTTTCGCTCCAACCAGACCATATAGCAGAAGGCAAGCATCAGACCGGCAAAGACCACCACGCATTTGACTATGATCTCTATGAGAAGATATAACAGTTGCATCCTGCTTCTCCTCTACCCCGTTAGAAAGCCTCGTCCCTTGAGGCGAGGATGATAAAAAGAATGTTAGTACCTTTTTGAAGGCGGGGTTTATAGCCCCACCTTTTCTAACGGGGTCTACCTTTTTTCTATCCTTCCGATGAAGAGTTTATACTCAGGTTGTTCACCAGAGGTCAGGAGATTATTCACAAAAGCTGGGAAGAAGGTAGTGGCAAAATAGGCCACCCCTTTGGGAAGACTTCCAGAAATCTTGCAAGTTGTCTCCACCTCTCCCCTGGGTGAAATGACCTTCACCCTATTCCCATCTGTCAATCCAAGCCTGGCAGCATCTTCTGGATGAATCTCAATGCAAGAATCGGAAAAGACTTTGGCTAACCCCATGGCTCTCTTATTCGTTGTCCCAATTCCGTAATGATAGTGGAATCCCCTCGGAATAATCCATAAGGGATATCGTTCATCCGGCTGTTCGACAGGTTCTTTATATTCAATCGGAAGGAACCTTCGTTTGATCCCATTACCAGAGGCCCACTGGATTCCACTCTTTTCCAAATTGGAGTAATGAGCACTTGAATAGAAAGGTACCAGCGAAGCGATCTCTTCCATGATCTCAGCAGGTTCCTCGTATCCCATCGGGTAACCCATCCTCGTGGAAAGATCACAGAGGATCTTCCAGTCGGGCCTGGAATCACCCACCGGTGAGATGGCTTTCCTCACCCTTTGAATCCTTCTCTCCATGTTGGTGAAGGTCCCGTCCTTTTCAGCAAAACTCACCCCTGGCAAAATCACGTGGGCATAACTTCCAATGTGGGTCATAAAGAGATCTTGGACAACCAAAAACTCCAATTGATGGAGCCCATTTTTGAGACGTTCCAGATTTGGGAGGGTGATGAAGGGGTCTTCACCGAAGACGTAAAGTGCCTTGATCTTCCCTTCCGATACCTTATCGAACATCTCCACGAACGTTAAACCTGGTTTTGCGGGAATCTCCCTGTCCCAGATTTCTTCAAACCTCTTCCGGACCCTCTCGTCATCCACCCTTTGGTAACCGGGAAGAAACTCGGATAGACTACCCATATCCAACGCACCCTGTGCATTGTTCTGGGTAAGCATCGGGTAGACTCCTCCACCACCATCCTCCGTTTCCCCAGTTAATAAAGCCAGATTGCAGAGAGCCCTTACCGCCTCGATTCCATTCGCATGTTGTGTCAGGCCTGAACCAAAGACAATCGCCCTCTTCTTAGCGGCCATATAGAGGTTAGCGGCGGCCTCCAAGTCACCTGAAGAAATCCCTGTAAGGTTTTTGACAGACTCAGTAGAAAATCTCTCAAGAGAGGACCGCAGGGTTTCAAAACCTTCTGTCTTTGATCCGATAAACTCTTTTGAAGGGACACCCTTCTCGATCAGGAGACGAACCAGGCCACTGATCCAGGAAATATCCGTCCCTGGCAGAGGTCTCAACCATAGGTTTGCCCATTTTTCCCACTGGGTCTTCCGAGGATCGACAAGGATGATTTTAGCGTTGTTCTTTCGGATGGTCTCTCTCATCTTATTGCTGAAGATGAGATTATCGTCATACACATCTGCACCGACAATAAGGATGAGGTCAGCCTTGGTTACTTCGTCCATTGCATGGGTCATCGCTCCGCATCCCGTGGAGGCCATCATTCCATAGAGAGAAGATCCACTGGACAATCGGGCACCGTTGTCGATATGGTTCGTACCGATGCAAGCTCTCATCCATTTCTGGAAAAGGTAGTTCTCCTCGTTCGTAGCCCTGGAGGATGAAATCCCTCCAATGCTTTGACTGCCATACTTCTCCTTCACCTCTTGAAGTTTTCCGGCAACTAATTCAAGGGCTTCTTCCCAGGAGACCTCCACAAAAACTCCGGATTTTTTTACAAGAGGTTTTTGAAGCCTGTCCGGATGATGAATGAAATCATACCCGAACCTTCCTTTCACGCAGAGGCTCCCCTGATTGACCCCGGCCTCCCCTTTTGTGGTCACCTTGACCACTTTCCTACCGGCGAGGGTGTTAAGCTCGAGCTGACAACCGCATCCACAGAAAGTGCAAGTGGTCTGCATTCTGTCAAGTTGCCATGTTCTTCCTTTGATGGGGCTGAGGTTCTCTGTTAAAGCACCCACCGGACACATCTGGAGGCATTCTCCACAGGAGATACAGTTCTCCTTCCGAGCCGCCTTCACATGAGATGGAAACCCATGCTCCGCGACCTCGAGCACATCGGCTCCCGGAACATCGACGCAGGCCTGAATGCAACGAAGACACATGACACATCGATCAAACCATTGCCGAATCAAAGGAGTCCCGTATGGAGTGGGTGGAATCTCCCTCTTCTCAGGTGGAAACTCATTGTGATCGATTCCAAATTCATAGGTGCGGTTCTGGAGTTGGCATTCTCCTCCTGCATCGCAGACAGGGCAGTCCAGAGGATGGTTGACCAGTAATAATTTTAAAGCCTCGAGCCTCATCTTTTCGACGCGCTCCGTGCGGGTATGAACCACCATCCCCTCGACCACAGGCGTTGCACAGGAGGCCATGGGCATCTCAGCACCCTCAACGTTGACCAGACAGATGCGACAGGATTTGAGCAGACTCAATCTGGCGTGGTAACACAGGGTGGGAATATAGATCCCATTCTCTTTGGCCACTTCAAAGATCGTTTGATCTGGCCTTGCCGTAACTGCTTTCCCATCAATGTTCAGCTTTAACATGCTTTGTATCAGCCTCCAGCTTAAAAATTCGAAATCCGAATATCGAAATCCGAAACAAATCCAAATTTAAAATTTTAAAACTAAAACTTTTTGAATTAAGTGCTTTGGTAATTCGAGTTTGTCTCGAATTTCGGATTTCGTGCTTCGAATTTAAAGATTCTTCTTACACTGCAAAGAGCCCAATTCTTACACATCTGAGACAACGTTCAGCTTCTTTCTGAGCTACGGGAATCGAAAATCCCTCTTCCACTTCATCGAACAGCCACTTCCTCGTATCAGGAGGAAGCATTCCCAACGTCGCCCTCTTCTGCCCACCGGATATCCCAATCTTTTCATCTTTGTTGTAAACTTTTATCTTTTCGACCAGTGTTTCCAGTCGTTCTTCTTGGGATTCTTTCACCTCCATCCCACGAAGGAAGAGATCAATCTTCTCAGCAGCCCTCTTCCCATGGCCTGCGGCACGGACCAAGACATCGGGCCCGGTTACACAGTCGCCAGCGGAGAAAATCCCCGGACGGCTGGTGAGGAAGGTCCCTTCTTGGATGGCAATGGTGGATCGTTTTGTCGTCTTCACCCCGTCTTTCTCTTCGAGGAATGAAAGGTCAATCGCCTGACCGATGGCAGGAATCAGGATGTCGGTCTCAATGAAAAATTCAGAACCTTTGACAGGAACAGGTCGCCGTCTTCCTGACTCATCCGGCTCACCCAACTCCATCCGGATGCATTCCACACCTACAACCTTTCCCTCCTTCTCAATGATCCGGACCGGATTGCAGAGATAGTGGAATTTCACGCCTTCTTCCTCTGCATCGTGGATCTCCACCCGATCGGCAGGCATCTCCTTCTTTGTTCTTCGATAAACCAGATTTACATCAGGTTTACCAATACGGAAGGAAGATCGAACACAGTCGATGGCCACATTTCCGCCCCCAACCACCACCACTCTCTTCCCTTCAGGGTAAGGGTCTCTTCCAAGATTGATCTCCAAAAGGTAATAAACACCAGGGATGAATCCCTTATATCCTTGATCTTCTCCCTGTACCCCCATGGGCGTATTGGTCTGTGCCCCTACACCGATAAAGATCGCCTTATATCCTTGTTCGAACATCTGAGAAAGGGCAATATCCTTTCCCACTTGGGTGTTGTATCGTATCTCGACACCCAATCGCTTTACAATCTCCGTTTCGTATCCAACAATGTTTCTTGGAAGACGGTAGTCAGGAATCCCGACGGCAGCCATCCCACCTGGCTCGCCCAGTCTCTCGAAGATGGTCACTGGATAACCTTTGAGGGCAAGGTAGTAAGCGCAAGAGAGACCAGCAGGACCCGCGCCGATGATTGCCACTTTTTCTGAACGAGCCCCTTCCTTCTTAAGTAAAGGTTCCTTCCTCTTTTCTAGTTCATAATCTGCTACGAATCGCTTCAGCCATTTAATGGAGATACATTCATCAACATTTCCTCGGCGACAGTTATCTTCGCAAGGTCGGACGCAAATCCTTCCAAGAACTCCAGGAAGACAGGTCGCCTCCCGTATAGCGGCAAGGGATTCCTCAAATCTCCCTTCTTTGATCAACTCGATATACCGGGTAATGGGAAGATGGGAAGGACAAGCGCTTTCACAGGGTGCTGTCACCTTCACTTTATATTCCTGATGAGGAATCTTTTTCTGCAATTGGATGGCACCGGAGAATTGGTCTTCAAAATGATCGATCGCATCCAACACAGGCTTCGGACCGGTCTGTCCGAGGTTGCATTTGGAACTCTTCTGAATCATCTCCCCTAAATATTTTAATTGTTTTAAGTCCTCGACCTTGCCCTGACCATCGGCAATTCGATTCATGGTGGTAGCCATGATCCGAGTACCTACCCGACAGGGCGTGCACTTTCCGCAGGACTCATCCTGGACCGCTTCCAGGTAAGCCCGAATCAAATCGACCATATTGACTTCAGGGTCTCTGATGACAATCCCATCCCATCCAACGAAGGCCTTGATCTTTTTCTCTTTATCCAATTCCAGGGGTAGATTGAGAACGGAGACGGTTTGCCTCTCTGTTTCAGGTTTCCCTCGATTATCTATTACCACTCCACCCCAACTGCTAAAAAGAATGTCTGTCATAAAGACCTCTTCATCAAAAACAAAAGTCCAAATTTCAAAATCCAAATGTCAAATGAATGTCAAAACCCAAAGTCCTGTAACTCAACCCTTTCAGGGTTGATCATAATCAAGGCTAAAGCCTTGAGTTACAGTTTTACAGTTTTTGAACTTTGGCATTTGACATTGATTTGAACTTTGAGCTTTGACATTTGACATTTTCTCTTAACGGTCGACCTCCCCCAGGACAATGTCAATACTTCCAATGGCTGAAATCACATCAGCGATCAAACTTCCCTCAACCATTTTGGGAAGGGCACTGAGATTGAGGAAGGAGGGCGGTCGAATCCTCATCCGCAAGGGCTTATTCGATCCATCACTGACGAGATAGTATCCTAGCTCTCCCTTAGAAGCCTCCACGCTCACATAGACCTCTCCTTTCGGGGGCTGGAAGCCTTCAGAGACAATCTTGAACTGTCGGATTAATGAAGCGATGTCTGTTGTTACATCGTCTTTCGGTGGAAGGGTGATCCTTGGGTCGTTCGCGATAATAGGTCCCTTTGGCAGCCGTTCCAATGTCTGTTTCACAATGGCATTCGACCATTCCATCTCTCTCAACCGCACGATGTACCGATCGTAGACATCCCCCGTTGACCCAATGGGGATATCGAAATTGAACTCATCATAACTCGAATAGGGAAAGGCCTTCCTCACATCGTATTTGACTCCGGAGCCGCGGAGGCTTGGCCCGGTCATTCCCCAGTTGATCGCATCCTCTTTAGAAATGATCCCAACGCCTTTGGTCCGATTCAACCAGATCACATTCTTCGTCAGAAGCGTTTCATATTCCTTCATATGGCCAGGAAAGGCCCGGACGAATTCCTTGATCTTGTCTGTGATCCCATCTGGAAGGTCTTTGGAAACTCCGCCGATCCTCATGTACGTGGGCGTGAGTCTCCCTCCCGAAACCTCCTCAAAGATTCTCAGGATGTCTTCTCTTTCCCGAAAGTTGTAAAAGAGGAGCGTCATGGCACCGATGTCCAAGGCGTGTGTTCCCAACCAGATGAGATGGGCGGCAATCCTCTGAAGCTCAGCCATCATGACTCTCAGATATTGAGCCCGTTTGGGGACTTCAATGCCTAAAAGTTTTTCCACGGCTAAAACATAGCCCAGGTTATTACCCATCGCATTCGTATAATCCAAACGGTCGGTGAGGGGAATGACTTGGTGATACGTTTTACTTTCAGCGAGTTTCTCAACCCCCCGGTGCAGGTGGCCGATATGGGGGACGACCTTAACGATCACCTCTCCATCCAATTCCAACACGAGCCTCAAAACCCCGTGAGTGGCCGGGTGTTGAGGGCCCATGTTGATCGTCATTAACCGTGTCTCTGCCATTTCAAACCTCGGGAACAAAG
>Ga0299912_10004003_pt1 | contig 12034 bp, 5 predicted proteins | sample RVTome_2_FD_207667 | JGI IMG/M metagenome (GOLD analysis project Ga0299912, IMG submission 207667) | Soil microbial communities from uranium-contaminated site in the Upper Colorado River Basin, Wyoming, United States - RVT95D214 (version 2) ... | reverse complement strand
CCGCTTGCCTCGGCCACGTAGCCTTCCGTGTCGAGTAGGATCGCCTCATCGTAGCCGTCCTTCATGACCTCCCGCTTCGCCAGGATCGAGTTTACGTAGTAGCCGCACACCTTTGCCTTCGTCATCGAAACGTTCACGTGATGTCGCGTGAAGGAGCTGATCTTCGCGCGCACGCCTCGCTCGAGCCCCTCCTCTCCCAGGTAGGCGCCCCAGGGCCACACGATGATCGCCACGCGGATCGGGTTGTCGGTGGCGTACAGGCCCATCGCGCCGTCCCCAATGAAGACGATCGGCCGGATGTACCCCTCCTGCAGGCCGTTCGCACGGAGCGTCTCCAGGATCGCCGACGCGATCCGGTCTTTCGTGTGCGGGATCTCGATCTGCGTGATGTGCGCACCCTGGAAGAGCCGCCCCACGTGCTCCTTCAAGCGAAAAACCGCCGAGCCCCCGGCGGCGGTCCGGTAGCAACGTATCCCCTCGAAGACGCCTAGGCCGTAGTGGAGCGTGTGCGTGAGGATGTGCACGTTCGCCGCGTCCCAGTCGAGGAGTTTCCCGTCGAGCCAGATCTTTTTCACCTTTTCGACCACCGGTCTCTCCTGTGCGCCACCCGGCGCGTTCCCCGAGAGGCCTTCCTCCCGGATCCCCTTTGCGCTCCGTCCTGCGCTGGAGGAGAGAGCTTACACCAACGGCGCGCGCCTGCGCAGGTTTGCCCCCCGGCTCACGCCTCGGGCGTGGCAGCGCCCTGCCCCACGATGTGTTCGTAGATGTCGCGGATGCGGCCCGTGTGCCGCCGGTACTCCTCGATCAGCGCCTTGGACGCCGATTGGCCCGGCGCGTCCGCGTAACCGAGCCGGCGTGCAAGCTGCTCCAACTCGGGGCCCGAGGTCTCCAGTTCGCTCGTCGAGCGGTTGTGAAGAAGGCGCAGCCGGTCCTCGAGCGTGCGGAGAAACGTGTAACCTTGCTCCAGGTCCTTCGCTTCCCGCGCTCCCAGGTGGCCCGACCGCCGCAGCGCCGCCAGGGCAACCTGCGTGTTGGGCGCTTGAAGCATTTCGCCTTCCTTTCCGTAGCGGAGCTGGAGGAGCTGAACCGCGAACTCCACGTCCACAAGGCCGCCGCGCCCCGTCTTCAGGTTGTAGAGCCCGGGCTTCTCCTTCGCTATCTCCAGTTCCATCCGCCGTCGCACCCGTGCGACCTCTTCCGCAACGGCCGGATCCCACGCTTGATCGTAGGCGAAGCGCCGCGCGGTCTGTTCCAGCCGTCGGCCAAGCTGCGGATCCCCGGCCACGCTCCGCGCCTTGATCAACGCTTGACGCTCCCACGTGCGCGCCGACTCTGCGTGGTAGCGTTCGAAGCTCTCAAGCCCGGTCACAAGGGGTCCTGCGTTCCCCGAAGGGCGGAGTCGCGTGTCGATTTCGTACAAACTCCCTTCGGTCGTCCGCAGCGTCATGATCGAGATGATTCGCTGCGCGAGCTTCGCGAAGTACTCGAAGTTCGAGATCCTCCGCCCACGGGATCCTCCGTGCGTCTCGCCCGGCGGATCGAACACAAAGATGATGTCGAGATCGCTGTGGTAGTCGATCTCCCGGCCGCCAAGTTTCCCCATTCCAAGCACGGCGAAACGCGCAGTCCCGCCCGGGGTCGAGGGGTCGCCCGATCCCCCGAAGCGTTCGTCCAGCTCCTCGCGTGCGATCGTGAGAGCCGCGGCAAGACACGCCTCGGCGAGACACGACAGCTGAGCGCTCACTTCCGCGCGGCCCAGCGTCCCCGAGAGGTCGTTAAACGCCACCCGCAGGACCTCGCCCCGCTTGTAGCGCCGCAGGGCATTCAAGCGTTCCTCGACGTCCCCTGCTTCTGCAAGCGCCTGCCCCAGCTCCTGGTCCATCTCGGCGCGCGTCTTGCCGACCGTCGCGTAACTTGAAAGCACGAGCGAATCGAGCAGCTCGGGGTGCCGGATGAACGACTCGGAAAGGTAATCGCTCGTCCCGAAGAGCCGGATCAGAAGGCGCAGCGTCTCTCGGTGCGCGGCCAGCACCGTGAAGAGCGTGTAGCGCGCGTGGGTGCTGGAGAAGAAGCGCTCCAGGTGCGTCAGTGCGCGATCCGGATCGGGTGCCCTCAGGATCTCCTGGAGAAACACAGGGCCGTGAGCGCGCAGCAGGCGCCTACTCCGCACCGACAGGTCGGCCGAGGCCGGCGGTTCCCGGAGCCACACCAGTCTTGCCACAGCCGACGCAGGATCCTCGAATCCCAGTTGCCCGAGACGCTGTTCTTGCTCCTCGACCGGCAGATCCAGCTCGACCAGCTCGCGCACTTCTCGATCGACCTGGTCCTCGGTTTCTTCCTCCCCTCGCTCGGCCAGCAGTCTATCGAACACCCCCTGCACCCGGCTCCGGTGGTGTTGCAGCCGCTCCTCGAAGGCCCCGATCATACTGCCCCCCTGCCCGTCGTCGAATCCGGCCGAGCGGGCGAGCCGCTCGAGATCGCGGAGGCGAGTCGGGAGCAGGTGCGTTTGTCGGTCCTCCACCATTTGGACGCGGTGCTCCAGCGTTCGAAGGAAGCGGTAAGCCTCGCGCAGGTCCTCCGCATCCCTTTCGTCCAGGAGTCCCGCCTCCTTGAGGCGTCCAAGCGCCTCGAGCGTCCCCTGCACGCGCAGCGGGGGCACGCGCCCCGCGTGGACCAGTTGAAGCGACTGGACCACGAACTCGACCTCGCGGATGCCGCCACGGCCGAGCTTGAGATTCCACGTCGGACTGGGCCGCCGGCGTGTTTCGAGGTCGATGCGTTGCTTCATCGCCCGCATGTCCTCCACCGTTCCCAGGTCGAGCGTCTTGCGGTAGAGGATCGGCGCGATCACGCGGAAGAGTTCCTCTCCTAGACTTTGGCTGCCGGCCACCCGCCTTGCCTTGAGCAGGGCCGAGCGTTCCCATGTCTCGCCCCAGGAGGAGTAGTAGACCTCGCAGGCCGCCAGCGAGTTGGCCAGCTGCCCCCGGTTCCCGTCGGGACGAAGGCCCAGGTCCACGCGGAAGACGAAGCCCTCGGCCGTCACCTCACCGATCGCACGGGTCACCTGCTCGGAGAGGCGCACGTAGAAAGGGTGCAACGCCAGGCTCTCGCCAGGTGCTCCCCCTTCGGTCGCGCCGCGGCTGGAGCTGTACACGTAGAGCAAATCGATGTCGGAGCTGAAGTTGAGCTCGCCCGCCCCAAGCTTCCCCATGCCGATGACCGCGAATTCCCCCTCGGTCTTCCTGCCGTCGATTCCCTCTACCCACGGCGTCCCGTAACGACGCCGGAGCTGCGCTTCGCACACCCTCACCGCCGCCTCAAGCGCGGCTTCAGCGAGATTCGTGAGCTCGCGCATGGTGGTCTCGACGTCGGCTCTCCCGGAGAGATCGCGCGCCGCGATCCGGAGCATTTCAGAGGCGCGCAGCCGCCGGAGCACCTGCTGAAGCGTTTCAAAGGCCACGTCCGGGCCCAGCCCCGCGAGCTCCGCATCGAGGGCGGAGCGCGGCTTCTCCGTGTCCAGCCACTCCGATGCGGCAAGCTCGCCGAGCGCTGAGGGGAACTGTGCAAGGAAGTTGGTGAGGAAGTGACTGGCGCCGACAACGGTGACCAGGAGATCAAGCCGCGGTGGCTCGAAGTCAAAGGGGTGCCCGAGGTGCTCCAGGTGCGCGTCGACGTACCGATCCAGGCCGAGCAGCGCGGAGACGGGATCGGCCGCCCCGCGGACCGCGGCGATGACCTGCGCGGCCCGGCGACGAAACGACGCCTGCGCCCAGAGCGACTGAAGGCGGCGGACCGACTCATCCGGCCGCTGGAAGCCCGCCTGGAGCACCGCGCGGCGCAGTTCCGCCCCATCGCCGGCCCGAAGCGCCGCCTCGATCGGAGGGATTTCCAAGGGAAGCTGCGACACCATGCCTAACCATCGTGCTGGAGGAGATGGGCCAGCGTCCTGCGAAAAGGAGGCTCGACGACACCACGCTCCGTGATGATCCCCGAGACGTAGCGTGCGGGCGTCACGTCGAAGGCCGGATGGAGCGCGCGCGTCCCCACCGGTGCCGTCGGCCGCCCTGCCACCTGGATCACCTCACCGGGGTCGCGCATCTCGATGGGGATGGCCCGGCCCGTTCGGGTGCGGGTATCGATCGTGGAGAGCGGCGCGGCCACGTAGAAGGGGATGCGGTGGGCGCGGGCCAGCACGGCAAGCGTGTAGGTGCCGATCTTGTTTGCCACATCGCCGTTGGCCGCCACACGGTCGGCCCCCACGACCACAAGGTCTACCTGACCCCGCTGCATGAGGTGGCCGGCCATGTTGTCCGAGATAAGCGTCACAGGAATGCCGTCCTTCTGCAGCTCCCACACCGTGAGGCGTGCCCCCTGGAGGAAGGGACGCGTCTCGCAGGAGATCACCTCGACGCGCTTGCCCACCTCCACGGCCGCGCGCACGACGCCCAGCGCCGTCCCGTAGCCCCCTGTGGCTAACGCGCCCGCGTTGCAGTAAGTGAGGATGCGCGCGCCGTCGGGGACCATCGCCGCGCCATGCCGCCCGAGCGCCTTGCAGATCGCCACGTCCTCTTGGTGGATGGTGAGCGCCTCCTCCTCGAGCGAGCGGCGTATCTCCGTCACGGCCTTCCCTGCCTCCCGCGCGAGCCTCGCCCGCATCCGATCGATCGCCCAGAAGAGATTCACGGCGGTGGGACGCGTGGCCGCCATCCGCACGCTGAGCGCCTCGAAGGCCCGCGTGAACCCAGCCGGGTCCTCTGCCGGGATCTGCTTCGCGCCGAGCGCGAGCCCCATCGCTGCCGCGACCCCGATGGCGGGCGCGCCGCGTACCACCATCTCCTCGATCGCCTTGGCGACCTCCTCGGCGCTCCCGCACACGTGCATCGTCTCTTCGGCCGGCAGCTTGCGCTGGTCCAGCAGGAGCACCGCGTCGCCCGTCCACTCCAGCGTCTTAAACGAAGACATCGCTGTCTTCCCTCCTCGTGCAGCGTCTATTCCTTCGGTTTCTTTGAGGGCAGCCCGAGCACGCGCCCCACGCCCCCCTTGATCATCTCCGCACCGCCGCCCATCGCTCCGCCGATCAGCGCGCGCAACTTGCCTATCGACATACCCGAGACATCCGGCCGAATCGAAGGGTTCTCGAAAGTGCCGGTGATGCGCACGGGGATAGGCGCCATGGTGTTATACGACTCGTTCAGGATCGGAAGCGACGCCACGACGATCATCCTTTGGGACCCCTGCGGCGTGAGGCGGACCTGCGTGTCGTAATCAAGCGTGCTGTCCAGGCCGAAGCTGCCCTGTCCCGTAAGCAAGTAATCGGCCGTTAAGAGCTGAATGTTCTCGGTGCGCACCCGGCCGTCCTGCACCTCGAAGGCCTGGTCGAATCGATCGAAGGTGGTGGGCTCCGAGAGGGTGACCTCCCGTCTCACGGGAATGATCTTCCGGAAAAGCCCCAGGAACGAGCGCACCACCGCCTCCATGATGTTCGAGGAGGGGAGGCGGCCCTCCCGGACAACGACGCGCCCGGATCCTACGAGCGTTTTCTCCCAGGCCTTGACATTCTTCCCCCGGCCGCGAAGCTCGGCGTGCCCGTCGAGAATCCCAAACACGCGGGCAGGTGAGGGCGGCGCCGCGTGATTGGGATTTGCGTGCACCTCGGTCGCGGTCACGAAAGCCGCGATGAGCTTCTCCAACCGCGCGTCGCGGGCCTTGAGGTCAAGGTCGAAGGTGGGCCCGCCGTCCAGCCGTACATCACCGCGAACCTCCCAACGTCCGTCGTAAGCACCGAAGCGTGTGTTCGAGAGCTTCAGCACGGGATCATCGTAGCCGAAGATCGTATCGAGATCCGTCACATTCTGCTCAGCATAGATCGCCTCCTTCGCACGGATCTCTCCTCGGCTCACAACGAACGTCCTGAGGAACGGCAGGGCTCCCATGGGGGGCCCGGCAGGTGAGGGAGCCTCCCAGGCCCGGGCCATCCCGTTCTCCGGGGACGGGGCATGGACGCTCGGGTGCGTGGGCACGGCACCCTCCGGCGGCGGGCCTCCTTGCGCCGGCGCCAGGAGCCGGTCGAGATCGACGCGCGCCTCCTCCGCCTCGAAACGAACGTCCGCGCGGAGACGATCCGGATCCTTGGTGACCATGGTCATGAACTCCTGCGCCGTCCCGTGGAAGCGCAGCAGCACCTGATTCACGCTCGCACGTCCCTCCTTCGCCGTGAGGAGTCCGGGCGCGATGTGCACCTGTGCGGAGAGATCCTCCACCGTGTGCGCCACCCCGTGATCGAGCGGGATCAAAGCCCTTGCCCCCGAGACGCTGAAATCCAACATCACCTGCCATTTGCGGCGCTCCTCGGGTCGCCGAAGGATGTCCAGCCGCGACACGTCCGCCTTCCCGGCAAGCGCGAACGGTTCGGTGGCAGTCACGTAGGTTGCCATGGTGGTAAGGTCGATCGGGTCGGGGTGAAAGTGCAGCGCGAACGGGGTCGATCGCCCGGGACGCAGCGCGCGCCCTATCTCCGCCTCGCCCGAAAAAGGAAGGTGACCGAGCACGCCCATGGCGTGGCGCACCGTGAGCCTTTTACCCGTGCGGGAGAGATCGCCGGTGAGCGTCAGAGGGATCCCGGGCTTCTTCTCGAAAACGTCTCCCTGCCGGTAGGTCGCCTGCGTCGCGTCGATCGTGATCTTCGCCTGGAAGGCGCCCCGCCCTGTTCGGAACGCGGCCCCCACCTTTGTCTGCCCCTCCAGAAGGAGGCTTCCCTTCGTGAAGGCGCCTGGCAGGAGCGAAAGTTGTGTCTTGCCTTCGAACACCCCTTGGTTCGCCGACCCCTCGACGTCCCCGTCGACCGTTCCGGTGAGGCGATAGGAATCGCCGCGGAACTCCAGGTCCTCGATGTGGAGCTTCCCCTCCGCCGTGAGCTTTTGGTCCCAGCGTCCGTGGATCGAAACATGCGCCGTGACGACACCCCTCGGCAAGCGCGCGTGCCACGGGGCGGGGAAATAGGGAAGAAACGGGTGCAGGTCGAACGCGGCCGTGCGCACCTCCACCTCCATCGGGAGTGCGGAAAGCCGCCAGTTCCGCGCGAGCGGACCGATTTTCCCCTCGATCTCCACGCGGCGCTTCTGTTCCCGCGGACCGATGCGCGCGCGGAGCTTCACCTCCGGGGTCTTCCCGTACGCGAGGTGCTCCAGCTCGACCTCGAGGTCCGAAACCTGCGTCCGGACCGGTTTGCCCTTAACGGCGAGATCCACAAAGGAGAGGTCGCCTTGGTGAATGTCCGTCTTGGCCACGAGGAGCTGAGCGATCGTTTCGGACATGCGCTTCGCCCCCCTTGGCTGCTGCTCGGGACGGCCCAGGAGATCGGCAAAGCTCAGCCGCCCACGCGCGTCACGTACCACGGCGATCATCGGCTTCTCGATCACAATGCGGCGGATCACGAACTGCTTGCGCAACAGCGGGAGGAGCCGCACGTGCACCCGCAGCGCCTTCATCGCAAGAAAAGGATGGCCGGGCTCGGGCGGGCTCTTCGAGATGGCCACGTCGTTCAGTCGGATCCCGAGCCCCGGCCAGAACGCAACGGCCGCGGACGTGAACGTGACCTGGCGGTGGAGGCGCTCCTCGATATGCGAGACGAGGATGCGCTCGTAGTAGGTCGGATCGACCAGGACGTGAACGAGGAGCGCCGCCCCAAAGATGGGGAGCAGCGCCAGGATGGCCAGGACGAGAACGCCCGTTCGTATTTCTCGGCGGATGCGGGGTTTCATGGTGCCTTCGGCGACATCCGGCCTCGCGTCCCCCGGGACGACGCCGGGGCCGCACGCCCGCTCAGAGACGTTCCTTCAGCAGTTTGTTCACCAGCGTGGGGTTCGCCTTGCCTTTCGTGCGCTTCATCATCTCGCCCACGAAGAACCCGAAGAGCTTGGTCTTCCCCTCCCGGTAACGACGCAACTCGTCCGGGTAAGCAGCAAGCACCTCGTCCACCGCGGCGGCGAGGGCCGATTCGTCGGACACCTGGACGAGGCCCTGCGCCTGGACAATCTCGGCAGCCTTCCGCCCCGTGGCAACCATTTCGGAGAGCACGCGCTTGGCGATCTTGCCGGAGATGGTTTCCCTCTCGATGAGCCTGATCAGCTCGGCCAGCCGCTCCGGCGTCACCGGGCATAGGGCGATGTCATCCTTGTGGAGCGCGAGTAACTCATCCTTGATCCAGTTGGATGCGGACTTGGATGGCACCCCCAGCCTCACAACGGATTCGAAGTAGTCCGCCAACGTGCGGTTCGTGGTAAGAACCTTCGCATCGTAGCGTGGAATCCCGTACTCACGCTCGAACCGCTCCATGCGTGCCCTGGGCAGCTCCGGGAGGGTCGCGCGGATCTCCTCGACCCAGCCGGGATCGATGCGAATCGGCAGGAGGTCGGGCTCCGGGAAATAACGATAGTCGTGCGCTTCCTCCTTGCCTCGCATCGACTCGGTCACGTTGCGGCTCGCGTCGTAGAGCCGGGTTTCCTGCATGATCTTCTCCTTCCGACCCAGCGCTTCGATCTGGCGCTCGCGCTCGTAGGCGATAGCCCGTTCCACGTGGCGGAAGGAGTTGAGGTTCTTAATCTCCACCTTCGTCCCGAGCACGTTGTCGCCCATGGGGCGCACCGAGACGTTCGCGTCGCACCGGAGCGACCCCTCCTCCATGTTGCCGTCGCAGACGTCCAGGTACATGAGAATCGCGCGGAGACTCCGGAGGTACTCACCTGCCTCTTCAGGGTTGCGCATGTCCGGTTCGCTGACGATTTCGATCAGCGGCACGCCCGCACGGTTTAGGTCGACGAGGCTTCCGGTTCCCGCAATCGCCTCGTCGTGAATGTTCTTCCCCGCGTCCTCCTCCATGTGGATCCGCACGAGCGCGATCGGACGCGAGGCGCCCTCCAGCACGAGCGGAACCGCACCGCCCACGCAAATCGGCGTCTCGTACTGGCTGATCTGATACCCCTTCGGGAGATCCGGGTAGAAGTAGTTCTTGCGCGCGAAGATAGACCGCGCCGCGATGCGGCTCCCAACGGCCAAGCCGAGTCGGATCGCGAACTCCACGACACGCCGGTTGAGCACGGGAAGCACGCCCGGAAGCCCGAGGCAGACGGGGCATGTGTTTGCGTTGGGCTCCGCACCAAAACGCGTAGAGCAACCGCAGAAGATCTTGCTCTGAGTCTTGAGCTGCGCGTGCACCTCAAGGCCAATGACCGTTTCGTAATTCATCTCAGCACCTTGAAACCACCGATCCTCGGTTCGGGCGGGCCGCGCACCTGCGCGGCCTTAACGACGATTCGAGGTCCGACAGGCGCCGGACCCTCCCAATTAAATGGGCGCTCGTTTAGTGCGCCCCCAGTCCGTCTCCAGGCAGTAGCTCACCACGCGGCCGAAGTAATCGGCCAGCGGAGGCATGGCAATCCCCGTGCCGCTCAGGGCCGCGACGGTATTGGAAGTGTCAAACCATTTTCGCGTCGTGAGGTAAGGCAAGTATACCTCAAGCTTTGCGATCACCTCTCGCCCCTTGGCCCCGTACATCACCTTGAGCATCGGCTTGATCAGGTAATGGAAGATCCCGTGCGGAATGAACCGCACCGGTGGGACCGGCTTGGCGCCCGGAGGAAGCCCCTCGTTCAGGTGCCGCACCGCGAGTTTGGCGATGGTACCGATGCTCTCCACCCGATCACCCGCCGTCAGGTGGTATGTCCTCCCCACCGAGTCGGTCCGCTGCATGATGTGGTTGATCGCATCGGACACGTAGTCCACCGGCACCAGGTCGATCGGTGTGGACGGCGAACCCGGGAGCGCCGGGAGCAGCCCGCGGGAGAGGAGCTTGAGCGGGTAGTAGATCACGTTGAACGTGCTCGTCCGCCCGCTCCACGAGTCGCCGATGATCGCGCAGGGGCGAACCACGACAGCGGGCACCTCGCCCATCGCCGCGCGGAGCTCTCGTTCAGCTTCGTATTTCGTCCGCTCGTAGGAGTTCACGAACGATTGACCTGCTTCGAGCTCCTCCTCGCGAATCTTCCCGTTCCGGCTACCGCTCACGTAAGCGGTGCTGACGTACACGTAGCGCTTGAGACCCGCGCGGGCCGCCCGTCGCGCGAGCGCCAGCACACGCCGGCCCCCATCAACGTTCACCGCGTGCGCCTCCGCAAGCGGGAGGTCAAAGCGCGTGGTGGCCGCCGCGTGGATGATGTGTGTCACCTCCGCGGCCAGTTCCTCGATCCGAGCGCGGGCAAGCCCAAGCCCCTCGCGCGTCAGGTCCCCGCACAGCGCCGTCACGCGCTGCTTCGCACGCGGGAGGTCGGCCTCCTTGAAGAGGTGGCGCAGCGTCCGGTCCAGGCGAGCCGAGGCCTCCGCATCGCTGGATGCCCTCACCAGCACCCTGACGACGCTGTCGCCGTCGTTGTTGAGCAGGCGGGGAATCATCTCTCCGCCGACCAACCCCGTTGCGCCCGTGATGAAAGTGACCGTCACGCTCCCCCCGCTCGAGGACCCATCGAGAGATTCCGACGGCCGGCCCCGCCGTCGCTTGGCGCAGGCCTACGGTTGTGCCAGTCGTGGGACTGCTCGTAGGCGTAGGCCACCCGGAAGATCGTCTCCTCCCCAAGCGGTCGCGCCAGGATCTGGAGCCCGACCGGGAGCCCTTGCCTGGTGAAACCGCAAGGAAGCGAGAGGGCCGGGATTCCCGCCAGGTTCACCGGGATGGTGAAGATGTCGGACAGGTACATCTGCAGGGGGTCGTCCACCATCTCGCCAATCCGGAACGCGGCGCTCGGCGCCACCGGTGTGAGAAGCACGTCGCACTCACGGAAGGCCTCATCGAAGTCCCTCCGTACGAGCGTCCGTATGGTCTGCGCCTTCCGGTAGTAAGCATCGTAATAACCTGAGGAAAGCGCGTACGTTCCGAGCATGATGCGCCGTTTCACCTCGGCCCCGAAGCCCTGCGAACGGGTGCGGATGTACATGTCCACAAGGTTTGCTGCGCCCTTCGCGCGGTAACCGTACTTCACGCCGTCGTAGCGGGCCAGGTTCGAGGAGGCCTCGGCGGGGGCAATGAGGTAGTAGGCGGCAACGGCATAGGGCGTATGCGGGAGGCTCGTCTCACGCACCTTCGCGCCCATCTTCTCCAGGCTTTCCACGCCGCCCATCACTGCGGAGCGAACTTCCGGGTCAATCCCCTCGGTAAAGTACTCCCGTGGGATTCCGATCGTGAGGCCCTCAACGCCCCGCCGGGAGGCAACCCCGTAGTCGGGCACCGGATTCGGGATGGACGTGGAGTCACGCGGGTCGTGGCCCGCGATCACGTTCATGAGGAGCGCGCAGTCGGTCACGTCCTTCGTGATCGGCCCCACCTGGTCCAGCGATGAAGCATACGCCACGACGCCGTAGCGCGAGACGCGCCCGTAGGTGGGCTTCATTCCCACGACGCCGCAGTGGCTCGCCGGCTGGCGCACGCTCCCGCCCGTGTCCGTCCCGAGCGCCGCGAGGCACGCGTCGGCCGCCACAGCCACGGCGCTCCCGCTCGAGGAGCCCCCCGGAATCCGCTCGGGGTCCCACGGGTTGCGCGTAACCCCGAACGCGGAGTTCTCGCTTGAAGAACCCATCGCGAATTCGTCCAGATTCGTCTTGCCGACGATCACCGCGCCCGCGGCGCGCAGGCGCTCCACCACCGTGGCGTCGTAGGGCGGGCGGAAGTTTTCGAGAATCAGCGAGCCGCAGGTGGTCCGCTCGCCCGCCATGCAGAGGATGTCCTTGAGCGCCACGGGTACGCCGCCGAGCGGGCCGAGGGTTTCGCCGCGCCGGCGCGCCTCGTCCACGCGCCGCGCCTCCTCGCGGGCGTGATCGGCCCGCACGCTCAGGTACGCGTGCAGCGTGCCGTCCACCCCCGCGATCCGGCGGAGCACGTCCTCGACGAGATCGGACGCGGTGATCTCGCCCCGCGCGATCAGGTCGCGCGCCTCGTGGGCGGTAAGCCGGTGAAGGATCATGGTCAGAGGATCTTCGGGACCTTGAA
>Ga0299912_10004002_pt1 | contig 12035 bp, 8 predicted proteins | sample RVTome_2_FD_207667 | JGI IMG/M metagenome (GOLD analysis project Ga0299912, IMG submission 207667) | Soil microbial communities from uranium-contaminated site in the Upper Colorado River Basin, Wyoming, United States - RVT95D214 (version 2) ... | reverse complement strand
ATCTCTGCTGCGCTTATTAAGGGAAGAAGCCGGATTAATAGGAACGAAAGAAGGTTGTGCTGAGGGTGAATGTGGAGCATGCACAGTATTTATTGACGGGATGGCGGTGATGAGCTGTCTGGTACCTGCGGTTCGTGCACATGGTGCTCAAATTGTGACTATCGAAGGGATTATGAATAATGGGGAACTACATCCAGTCCAACAAGCTTTCATTGATAAAGGTGCCGTTCAATGTGGTTATTGCACACCTGGGTTTATCATGTCTTCGGTTATGTTATTAGATGAGATCGAGAAGCCAAACCGTAATGAAATCAAAGAAGCAATTAGTGGTAATTTATGTCGCTGTACTGGTTATTATTCAATCGTCGCAGCCATAGAACAAGCTGCACAAAACAACTAGCTCGAATTCGGAGGTGAATGATGGGTTTCTCTGCGCAAAAATATCGAAAAGACAAACAAGAAAAACCTTGGGAAATTCATCCAGTCTGGCGGGGAATTGGATGTGCGCTGATCCTCCTTATCCCGATCATGGCGTGGTACGCCTCTTCATTATTTTTACAAACCAACACAAAAATACATCTGTCATATGAGCTAACAAAACCAATCATATTACCGTATGTCCAAGTACCGGAAATTGACCAGATTGTTGCAGATTTTAATCATTATGCTGTTTCACATCATCTGATTGTTGCTCAATTTTTCTTTACAATTATCTTGATGTTTATTGGATTCGGAATACTATCCTTAGTTTATGCCATTATGTTCAAGGTTGCAGGACCTTCTCGTTATGGTCCTTTTGATGTTCCCCCAGATATTATGAAAAGGTAATCCTAAAGATGGAGCGAACAGTCCCCAGCACAGCTTCTGAAGAAATCGAATTATACCAGCGCACTTATTATTCTCTGTTGAGGTCCTCTTCCGATGTTCAAATTCGTTCGCTGGAAGAAGCTCACGCTGGGACGAAATCGTTATTACATCCCGATGCGCGTGAAGCAACTCCAGATATGTCGGCATTTTTGTATAGTCTACTCAGATTACCACAATGTATCCATCAAGTTGAGCTGGTAGTATTGGGGCAAAGCACAGAAGTATTTTCAAGATCAGGATTTGATGATATTGAGAATTGGGATCCCGTAAGTGCAGTAGCCCGGCGAAGAAGATGTTATTTTAATGGCAAAGATACACTGGCTTGTATTATTGCCAGTGTAAGTGATATCGATGACGTTATTCCGATTCTGACCGCTTATCAAATCGAGTGGAATAAGATCCATATTTTATTAAAAAGAAACTCTAACTTTTTATCGCTCGATGATTCGTCAAGAACTTTGAAGGAATCGGAATTACACCAATTAGCTTCTTCCCTAAATATTCCCATGGATGATATTGACAGGTTAAAATCTGTATGGGGAAAGGATTTCCAAAATAATCTACATCAAGTCGCGTTTACACCGCTTAGGTTACGAGTCAAACTCCTCAATGGATCGTTGGTCGAGTACCGCAGGGCGACTGATATTTGGTGGGAGCATATTGCGCAAGTATGTAAGGAAATAATTCATAAACCGGTTTATTTCATATCTAGTAACCCACACAGTTTAGTAAACCTCCTATCGGGATATGCGAGTAATAACAAAAGTAAGCTGATAGGATACGTAAATGAAATTGGTAATCAGGCATTACAAGATGAATGGGCGAATATTCAAGCCCAGCAGGTGATATCGAGCCAAGAAAATTTTCTTTATTACATCTTAAAAAAATTTCAGCAGACTAGTCATGGCGAAAGCTTTGTAAAAGATCAATTAGAAGCCGAGATAGATTGCGGGATGTTGCGTGTTTCAAGTGAGCATAGCTTTGATGTGGATGCACAGCTCATTGAGCTAAGCCGCATCTGCACCGATTCACTGGATCCACGTCTTCAGAATGGAGACCTGTCATTTTTAAGAAAAAGCGATGCTATTCTCCTCAATATTGATTATCCATTGGGTATGGCTGCGTATAACATATTGTCCGAAGTATCCGAGCATGTCGAACAGATATTAGGGATTTATATCATGGGGAAATCTGCATCATTAAATGGAACCATTGGCGATATTGTCATACCGAATGTTGTCCATGATGAACATTCAAAAAATACCTATATATTTCAAAACTGCTTCACCGCAGCACATGTAACACCATACTTGATGTATGGATCAATACTTGATAACCAAAAATGTGTTACAGTGCGAGGGACATTCCTCCAAAACCCACATTATATGGAGGTATTTTATCGTGAAGGATATACGGATATCGAGATGGAAGCCGGACCGTACTTATCTGCAGTTTATGAGATGTTTCGACCTCAAAGACACCCGGTAAACGAAATCATCAATCTATACGAAGTTCCATTTGACGTAGGAATCATCCATTATGTTTCAGATAGCCCAATGGGGAAGGGAATGAATCTTGGAGTCGGGAGTCTATCTTACTATGGTATGGATTCTACATACGCCTCGACTGTGGCTATCCTAAGACGCATTTTCCAACGTGAGAAAACTAGGATTAATCACCTGGATGTTGAATAACTGAAATTAGGTGGGCAATCTGATAGTGCGTTTTATTTATACGTACTCTAAATATATATCTTACAATTGTCGGCGAAGTCCGTGGGGATAATAATTTTTTATCACATTTTGAACTCTTTTTCCCCAACCAATTGGAAAATCTTCCACACAGACCAACACCCATTCATTTTCTCCGATGTTATTGAAACTCTCTCCACCAAGATAAGCTGACACTTCTCGATCCCCCAAATGAAATGATACAGTATGCCTGGCTTGGGCAGCCTTAATTCCCATTGCCAAAGAGTGGGAAGGAGAAAAACGCTCTTTATGGATGGAGCCTATCCACCATCCAGGATGAATCACTTTTAGGCCATGCATGTTGGGCGATTTTTCTGAAAGGCAGTAAACATACGATCCTTCCAGATAAATGCGCATTTCTTCAAACGAAATGTTCAGATTTGTTCTGGCAAAATCATCCAGGATGGTCCGAGCAATTGATGTCTCCTTTAATCTTGAGGTGCTTCTTGATGGTATTTCAACCTTTTTTTTGTTATCCTGGTTGTTTTTATCAGTAGACATATTCTTGACTAATAATGCTATATAGTGACCTTCGCCGGGTGACAGGTGAGGCCAAATACGCATGGTTTTACTAATTTTATGATCATTGGGAAGATCTATCCATTCTGGTTTAGATGGTGATAATCCTGGAACCTGTTCAATTATCATTGCATCAAATTCAGGGTGATATTCCAGGAATCTGGCGATAACACCTTCATTCTCTTCAGGTGAAAATGTACATGTTGTATACGCCAGGCAACCCCCGGGCTTCACCATTCTTGCAGCCTGTTCCAGAATGGCAGACTGGCGCATCGCACAACTTTGGGGTGAGTCAGAGTTCCATTCTTTTCGTGCACTCTCGCTTTTTCGAAACATTCCCTCACCTGAACAAGGAGCATCCAGTAACACCCGATCAAAAAAATCACTCAAGCGTTCTGCCAACCTTTGAGGAGTCTCATTGGTCACAACCGCATTAATTACTCCACATCGTTCCAAATTTTCCGCCAAATCCCACACCCTTCTCGTGTGGATCTCGTTGGCAACCAGGAGACCGGTGTTTTTCATTAATGCTGCCAGATGTGTGGCTTTTCCTCCAGGTGCTGCTGCCAGGTCCAGGACCTTTTCTCCAGGTTTGGGTGACAATGCTTCAGCTGCAGCCATTGCAGAAGGTTCCTGTAAATAATATAGCCCGGCTGTGTGATAATGGTGTTTTCCAGGGGGAGTATATCCTGGCTCCCCGATAAATTCTTCAACGCTGAAACCAGATGAACACCATGGAATAAGGGATAATTTATAAGGCGTAATGCGAGTGAATGCTTCTGCAGAAATCTTAATGGTGTTTACCCTAATTCCGACGCTAGGTGGTTGATGTAAGCTTAATAGAAACTCTTCGAACTCATCGCCCAATAGAACAGCCATCCTGTTCAGAAATGCCTTTGGCAATTCTTGGGAGATATCTCGCAAGTCTTTCATCTTTTACTGATCAAATGTGGTTCGATCATTATGGAAAATTAAAGGATCTGGCGTCCAAGGACATCATACGCTTCTATCTGAGCTTTCGCGGAAAGACTGGTTGGGTAGTTTTCGGTAAATATCGTCCAGATCATGCTATCGCGCAGGTTGCCATCAGAATCTTTGTTACGATTATGAAGAGTAGCCTCATGGACATAACCTAATTTTCTAGGCACCGATGCGCTACGTACATTTTTAGGGTCACAATGAATTTCCACCCGTGATACATGTACAACCTCAAAAGCAACCTTGGTTAATGCGGCAGATACCTCGGTAGCAAGTCCTTGATTGATATAATCTTTATGGATCCAATATCCAATTTCACGCGCACCTTCTCCAGGATGAGTATGCAAACCAGTTCCCCCTAAAAACTGAGTTTCATCGGGATTGAATACTCCATAAGTGAAATCGTTATCAAGGTCAAATTTTCCGCGGCATTTACGCAAGTATTGAATGCGCTCCTGTAAATCTACTGGTTCTTGCTTCGCCCACGGCATCCATGGAAGCAGGTGATTCAGACTTTGAGCCACAGCTAAATTTAACATGGAGGCATCTGTGGGTTCCAGGCATCGAATGACCAAGCTTGGGGTGAGAATTCGATATGCGGGTCCTGGGATTGAATCAGACGGAATCATTTTTTTGTAGCTGTCTTATCTGTGATGGATAGTGCCTTATCCAGAATGGTAAATCCCTCAGCGAGTTGTTCTTCGGTGATGATCAAGGGTGGAATAATGAGCAGGGTATGCCAATGAGAGTAAATGAAGAGACCTTGATCGAGAAGCTCTTTACGCAATTTTGTCATTTCTGGGCTATTACTGTTCCAAGGGGTCATTGGCTCCTTCGTCTTACGGTTGCGAACAAGCTCTATTATCCCAAAGAGACCAATGGAGCGTACCTCACCAATTGAAGGATGGAGCTCTCCTAGATCAGTTAGCATACGGTGGAGGACCGGACCCATTATATGCGTATGTTCTACAATATGGTCCTCTTGTATCACTCTTATATTGGCAATTGCAGCAGCTAGTGAGATTGGATGGGCAGTATAGGTAAGTCCTCCCTGGTAGACTATTTCATTAAATGCTGCAGCAATCTCAGGTTTCATTGCCACTGCGCCCAGAGGTGCATAGGCTGATGTTAGACCTTTAGCCATGGTCATTAAATCAGGGACGACATTCCAGTTATCCACGGCAAACCACTTACCTGTGCGACCAAATCCACTCATCACTTCGTCTGCTATTAGTAGTATATGGTATTTGTCGCAGAACTCACGGACACCCTGCAAATAACCCTCAGGAGGAATAATGATCCCATTGGTACCTGTGACAGATTCAAGTAAGATTGCTGCGATTGTTTCCGGACCTTCATATTGGATAATTTCCTCCAGGTGATTGAGATAATCTTGAGTGAAATCAGCTTCGGAGATACCAGGATTTGTTCGGTGAAAGGTTGATCGGTAGCGATATGGATCGAGGAAGTGGACCACTCCTGGCATCAGGTTTGGTTCCCAAGGTATCCGTCTTGGGTCGCCAGTTAGCGCCATGGCACCAGCGGAAGCGCCATGATAGGAACGGTAACGCGAAAGGATTTTATGTTTACCGGTGTACCCACGTGCCAGTTTAACTGCATTTTCATTGGCTTCCGCACCACCCAGGGTAAACATGAAATGATCCAAATTACCGGGAGTGATTTCTGATAACAACTTTCCAAGAATTGCACGAGGTTTGGTTGCCATCCCTGGGGCAGCATAAGGTAATGTTTTAGCTTGTTCAATGATGGCATTGATCACCCGCTCATCGCCATGACCAATGTTCACACACATGGTCATTGAATTGAAATCCAGATAGCGTTTACCGTTTACATCCCAAAAATAAACACCCTTGGCGTGTGTGACTGGAATAGGTGCTACTTTGGCTTGAGCAGACCAGGTCCAGAAATTGTGTTCCAGTGCGGTAGATAAAATTTCAGAATCAGGGAGATCAAACATAATTGCCTCGTTAGGAATTCACACAGAATTGATTACTTATAGAGATAGTGTAATGGCAGCAAGGCTTTGGGTCAAGACCCATCGTCAACTATTACAGGTGTCAAGTGTCAGTTTCTTTTAGATCTCATCAAAAGTGAAGCGGTATAATCAAGATTTGATGGGTCAAAAGAAATTAACTGCGTACATAGAGGTTACCTTTGCGGTGATTGTCTGGGGGGTATCGTTCATAGCAACCAAGATTGCTTTAAGAGATTTGGCTCCTGTGACTGTTGTGTGGATACGATTTGGAATCGGGGTGATCATTCTTGGGATAGCAACAAAGCTAAGGCATCAGTTTGCGTTTCCCAAAAGGAAAGAATTGTTATATTTTGCTGTCTTAGGTTTTTTGGGAATTACTTTTCACCAATGGCTACAATCGACTGGTTTGGTAACTGCACAAGCATCCACAACTGCCTGGATTGTGGCAACAACGCCAGTATTTATGGCGATCCTAAGCGTTATTTTTTTACGTGAAAAATTCGATTGGCTCCAAGTTTCTGGAATAATCATGGCAGTCCTTGGTGTGCTGTTGGTTGTCGGTAAAGGAAATATCAATAGACTTCTGGGAGGTCACTTTGGCGAACCAGGGGATATCTTGATCATAGTCAGTGCTATCAACTGGGCAGTGTTTTCAATTTTATCCAGGCGAGGTCTTGAAAAGCACCAAGCAACGCAGATGATGTTTTATGTGATGACCTTTGGATGGCTATTCACTTCCATTCTTTTTATGACCAGTGGAAATATTCAAGATATCAGGCACATGACCTGGACAAGCTTGCTGGGAGTTATTTTTCTAGGGATATTTTGTTCAGGTCTAGCGTATATTGCCTGGTACGATGGGTTACAGGAAATTCCGGCATCTCAGATTGGAGCTTTCCTGTATATAGAACCTCTGGTGGCGGTAATCGTTGCCTGGTTAGTGTTGGGCGAAGACATATTGCTCATCACACTATTCGGTGGGGCAATCATTTTACTTGGCGTGAGATTTGTGCAGAAGGTTTGATCATCCTTACCCTCTACTACCATAGAGGTTTTGACTTTCTGTTTAGATTCAGGTAAACTACTGTTTTGCATTTGTAATAAATCATTGGATATATTCTTTGAAGGATTCAGCTCCCACTCACGAGTATGATTTTAACCAGGCATTCACCCCAAACCGAATCATAGGGTTGTGGCGAATGATGACTGGTTTCCGGTGGCGATATATTGTCGCCACTGCCAGTCTTGCAATCGCTGCCCTGGCAAAGACAGCGACTTTCCTATTGCTACGTTATTTTATTGATGAAGTCTTAGGCCAAGGAAATTATAGTTTGGGCGGTGATCTGAACCGCACACTGATCATCGTTGCACTTGGTTTTGTAGGGTTGGCAACACTTGAAGGAAGCTTTAGCTATTTCTCGGGTCGGTTGGCAGCTTACACTGCTGAAGGCATAACACGCCGGCTAAGGAATTACCTTTTTGATCATATTCAACGGTTGGACTTTTCCTACCATGACAAAACCCCCACAGGTGAGCTAATAGAACGATGTACTTCCGATGTTGATGCATTACGTAGGTTTTATAGCGAACAAGCTATCGCGGTGGGAAGAATTGTCCTACTATTTGTGATAAATTTCGCTGCTATCCTGTATTTAGATATCAAACTTGCGTTTATTTCCATAATTATTGTGCCGGTTATCATTCTTACCTCCGTGTGGTTTTTTAAAAGGGTAACCAAAGCATACGAAGCTTATCAGGAACAGGAAGCGATTCTTTCAACGACTTTACAGGAAAATCTCGCTGGTGTTCGTGTAGTCAAGGCGTTTGCCAGACAGGATTATGAGGTAAACAAGTTTAATATTGAGAATTGGGAGAAATATATACGTGGTCGCAAACTACTAACCATGCACTCCCTGTTCTGGCCAATTTCAGATATAGCGTGTAGTTTTCAATTATTATTTGGCTTTTATATTGCTGCAACTATGGCAATTAATGGTGAAATTTCCGTTGGCACTTACATGGCATATGCAGGGTTAGTCGGTTGGTTAATCTGGCCTATGCGTAACCTAGGTCGATTGATCGTCCAAACTTCAACGGGATTGGTTTCACACGGTCGTGTGATGGTGATTATCCAGCAGAAACGGGAGCCATTAACCGAAGGAATTTATTTACCCGATAAACCTCTCCATGGAGAGCTTGTGTTTGATAAAGTTGGATTTGCATATGAAAATAATCCACCAGTGCTCGAGGACATCAGTTTTACCTGCATGCCAGGTCAGGTGGTGGCGTTATTGGGATCCACCGGGTCTGGTAAGACGACGCTGGTTAATTTGCTACCCCGTTTTTATGACTACACCAACGGGAGTATAAAACTAGATGGTGTGGAGTTAAAAGACTATCCAAGGGAATATCTGCGAAGTCAAGTTGGGATTGTCGAACAAGAACCTTTTCTTTTTTCACGCTCTATTCGAGAGAATATTGCTTATGGGGTTGGGCGTGACATTCCACAGGTAGACGTGCAAAATGCTGCCTCTTCAGCCGCCATTCATGATGTGATCGTTTCATTTCCCAATGAATACGATACCCTGGTAGGTGAAAAGGGTGTGACCCTTTCAGGAGGTCAAAAACAAAGGGTTACCATCGCCCGGACAATCCTGAAGGATTCGCACCTACTTATCATGGACGATTCCACCTCCTCTGTAGATACTGAAACTGAAGCATCCATTCGCGAGTCATTGATGGGACTTACACCAAGAAGAACGACATTTATAATTGCCCACCGCATTCAAAGTGTAATGAATGCAGATTTAATTCTGGTGATGGATAAAGGGAGGATTGTCCAAAAAGGGACACATGAAGAGCTTCTTGATCAGGACGGTATGTACCGGAAAATCTACGATCTCCAGACTCGGATTGATGAGGAACTTGAAATGGAAATTACCAAGGGTATGTCGCGAGAGTAAAAAGTGGCAGATATTGAGCTTGAAGAAGATGAATATACCAGCCAGCTAACCGGCAAAACGTTTCGCCGCATCCTGGGACTCGCTCAACCTCACCGACGCTGGGTAATTGGATTTTGGGTAATGATTGCATTTACCTCAATTCTGGATGCGTTTTTCACCTATTTGAACAAAGGGATTATCGATCAGGCAATCATTGCCCAGGATCATCAAGCATTGGTCCGTATACTAAGCCTATATGGGGGATTAATCTTGGTTCAAGCTGGATGTGTATTTACTTTCATTTTCCTGGCTGGGGTTTTAGGAGAGCGTATTCAATATGACTTACGAAAGTCGATGTTCAACCATTTACAGGAACTATCATTAGCCTATTACAGCCAAACATCAGTTGGCAGATTGATGGCGCGAGTCACGTCTGACTCTGGACGAGTTTCAGAGCTAGTCACGTGGGGATTGGTTGATACCACCTGGGCGGTGATGAACATCACGACATCGATGATTTTTATGCTGATCATCAATTGGAAACTGGCGTTAATTGTTATGCTTACCATTCCTATCCTGCTTATTATAGCAATCCAATTTCGAAAACGGATATTGGTTGAATTTCGCAAATCTCGCAAAGCGAATTCCAAGATTACCGGATCATATAATGAGAATATCAGCGGAGTCAGAGTTGTGAAAGCGTTGGGGAGAGAAGCAGAAAATTTAAATGAATTTACGTATCTCACTAACGAGATGTACGACTCCAGTTACCATGCAGCCTGGTTGTCGGCACTATTCCTTCCAGCAGTGCAAATCATATCTGCCATTGCATTGGGCTTCATTGTTTGGTATGGAGGTTTACAAGCCAATCTTGGTATCATGACCATTGGTGGAATTCAGGCATTTGTGAGCTACTTGACCTTTATGATGTGGCCTATCCAGGATCTAGCAAGGGTTTATGCTGAAATGCAGCACTCCATTGCATCTGCGGAACGTATCTTCACATTACTCGATTCGGCACCGGAGGTCTTTGATCATCCAGGTGCAATTGACCCGGGAACAATTAAAGGAAAGATAGAATTTGATCATGTTGACTTTACTTACGAGGACGGTAAACCGGTATTGACAGATTTTTCATTGAAGATAGAACCAGGTGAAATGATCGCTCTGGTTGGCCCAACCGGTGGTGGAAAAAGCACAATAGTTAACCTATTATGTCGGTTTTATGAACCCAAACGTGGGGTAATCCGAATCAATGGACGTGATTACACAGAATTTACATTACATAGCATCCATTCTCGTGTGGGAATTGTCCTACAAACGCCTCACTTATTTTCCGGAACCATCAGGGAGAATATCCGTTATGGATGCTTGAATGCTTCAGATGATGATATCGAGGAAGCCTCAAAGTTAGCGGGAGCACATGATTTCATCCTCAACTTTGAAAAAATGTACGATCAAGACGTGGGTGAAGGTGGTAATCTACTTTCAGTTGGACAAAAACAATTAATAAGTATTGCCAGGGCAATCCTCGCTGAACCTGATATTTTTATTATGGATGAAGCAACCAGCTCAGTTGATACACTGACCGAAGCCTTAATTCAGAGAGGCATGGAAAATCTCATGCAGGGTCGAACTAGCTTTATCATTGCCCATCGCTTATCGACGATCAAACGGGCTAACCGTATTGTTGTTGTCGAAAATGGTCTCATAACCGAAATGGGAACTCATGCAGAATTATTGCGTGCTCGTGGACATTACTATCGCTTATATACACAGCAGTTCCGTCAGCAACTTGAGCAAGAGTATGATCCGTTTTTCAGGAAAATATCTGCTCAACCTGCGGATTAATTGGTACCGGAATCAATTTTGGTGTTAATAAAATCCTTCTGGATACAACCAGAAGGATAATCATTTTTACACTGATGCTAGAAGAGTATAATATTTAGGAGATGAATCCGGAAATCACGTCATGTACATGGAGAGTGAGATGACAGTCATTGGTAAATCCATCCAACGTATAGATGCCAGAGGCAAGGTGATTGGAGAAACGCTCTACCCTGGTGATATTAACCTGCCCAACCAGTTATATATGAAGATTTTGTTTGCCGGACGACCGCATGCCATCATAAGGTCCATTGATACTTCACAGGCAGATACTTTGCCTGGAGTCATAGCCACTTTTACTGCAAAAGATGTCCCTGTAAATGAATATGGGTTGATATACAATGATCAACCTGTCCTGTGTGGACCCGGTTCCAGCAAACCGTTTACAGATCGGGTACGGTTTATCGGTGACCAGGTAGCTCTCGTCATTGCAGAAAGCGAAGAAATCGCTGCTAGAGGATGCGATTTGATCAGGGTCGAATTCGAAGACTTAAAAGTGATCACCGATATGGTAGGTGCAATGAATGATGGTGCGCCATTGCTCCATCCAGATAAAGGATCGAATATTTTCTGTCATTACCGTATTCGAAAGGGGGATGTACAAGCCGCATTCGCTGAAGCGGATGTGATTGTTGAAGGGGAATATCATACTCCCAGTCAGGAACATGCTTACCTGCAACCTGAAGCAGGCATATGCTACATTGATGAGGAAGGTCGTGTTACCGTGCAAGTGGCCGGCCAGTGGACGCATGAAGATCAGCAGCAAATTGCTCATGCGTTAAACATCCCTGTAGAGCAAGTGCGTATAATCTATCCTGCCATTGGAGGTGCTTTTGGTGGGCGGGAGGATATGTCGATCCAGATTGTATTGGCACTGGCTGTCTGGAGGTTACACCAACGGGGAATTGATCGACCGGTTAAGATTATCTGGAGCCGGGAGGAATCAATCATAGGGCATCATAAACGCCATCCATACATCCTGAGAGCGCGTTGGGGGGCGAAAAAAAGCGGGAAGCTTATTGCAGCAGAAGTAGAGGTAATTGCAGATGGTGGGGCATATGCTTATACATCCACTAAGGTGTTGGGTAATGCCAC
>Ga0299912_10004001_pt1 | contig 12036 bp, 13 predicted proteins | sample RVTome_2_FD_207667 | JGI IMG/M metagenome (GOLD analysis project Ga0299912, IMG submission 207667) | Soil microbial communities from uranium-contaminated site in the Upper Colorado River Basin, Wyoming, United States - RVT95D214 (version 2) ... | reverse complement strand
CACCAGGCACGCCTGCGCCCGTCCGGCCGCCGCGAACGCCGCCCGGGTCGCGCCGGGCGGCAGCATCTCCCCGAACCACACGACGTCCGGCCTGAGCAGCGCCCCGCACGACGGGCAGCGCGGCAACGTGTTCGCGCTCGACGCGTCAACCGGCTCCCGATGCTCCGCGGCGTGGGTGCAGCGGGTGCACTTCGAGCCGAACAGCGAGCCGTGCAGCTTGAGGAGGCGTTCCTCGAGGGGCGCGGCGAGGGGCGTCGCAACCACGGCCGGATCTTCCGCCGCGCGCTCGTGCAGGTCGTCCACGTTCTGCGTCACCAGCGTGACGCCCGCCTGCGCGCGCATCCAGCGCGCGATGGCCAGGTGCGCCGGGTTCGGCCGGCACTGCGCCACCAGAGCGCGGCGCCAGCCGTACCACTCCCACACCAGCCGCGGGTCGCGCGCGAACGCCTCGGGCGTGGCCAGCTCCTCCGGCCGGAACTCCTTCCACAGCCCGCCCGCGCCACGGAAAGTGGGGACGCCGCTCTCGGCGCTGACGCCGGCGCCGGTCAGAACGACGACCCGCGCCGCCCCGGAGAGCAGCGCGCGCGCCTGTTCGACCTGGTCCCGCATCGTCGGATCCACCCGGGGACGCTCCCGCCTGGTCCCGCCGGTCAGGCCTGCCCGGCGGCCTCCCCCATGGTGGGCCGTACCACCTGGTTGTACGCGATCATCAGCACCGTCGTGAGCAGGCCGGCACCCGCCACCACGTACCACATCTGCTGCGGCTGTTTCACCACCTCGCCGAAGTGGTGCAGCAGCACACCCGCCGTCGGCCCGCTGATCAGGTAGCCGATCCCGATGGGGAGGAACGCGTAACCCATGAACAGCCCCTGCTGGCCCGGCGGCGCGAGCCGCGAGATGTACTCGTAGTAGCGCGGCGCCTGCGTCACCTCGCCGAGCGCCAGCACGATCAGCGCCGCGACGACGTACGGCGTGCTGGCCCCCAGGGTGAGGACCAGCCAGCTCAGGCTCGAGATCAGAACGCCGGCGATGATGGCCAGGAAGGCCGGCACCTTCCGGGTGAGATAGTTGACCAGGAAGGTGCAGGCGATCACCGTCCCCGCCTCCACCGCGAGCAGCCGGTCGATGTTGGCGTTCGGGTCCACGTAGGTGCGCACGTAGATCGGCAGCGAGATGTACTGCTGCCAGAACACGACCCAGAAGCCCGAAAAGATGAGGAGGAACACCACGAACCGGCCGTTCTTCAGCACCAGCAGGAGGTTCCTCAGCGCCTTCGCCACGCTCGCCACCTGCGGCTCGGCGTTCCGGTCCGGCTCGCGGTAGAACAGCAGCGTCACGACGCCCATGGCCAGGGTCAGGCCTGCGCTGACGAGGAAGACGCTCTCCACCCCCACCGACGTGCGCACCAGCGACGCCACTACCGGCCCGATCGCCGCGCCGATGTTCACGACGGTGTAGTAGATCGAGTAGCCGAGCGTCCGGACGTTCTCGTTGGCCGCGCGGGCCGTCGTGCCGACCACGACCGGCTTCACCACGGCCGGGCCCATCGCCGGCACCAGCATGAGGAGGTGCATCAACGCGAACAGCGGCAGCGCCTCGCGCACCGGCGCCATCCAGCTCGCCGACAGCGAGCCCAGCAGGAAGTTGCCGATCGCGAGGATGAAGAACGCGCCGGCCAGCGTACGGCGGAACCCGAACCGGTCCGCCATCGCGCCGCCCACCACCGGCATGAACCAGACGATGAAGCCGTAGTAGCCGATCAGCCACGTGGACTGTTCGGTGGTGAGCCCGAGGTGCTCGTGCAGGTAGATGGCGAGCACCGCCTGCGGCCCGTAGTAGGCCAGCCGCTCGAACAGCTCGGTGAAGTTGGCGACCCAGAACGCGGGCTGGAAACCCGTGCGGATCTCCCTCAGCCGTTCCGCAGCGCTCACCGCCGCCTCCGCGCTAGTAGCGTGGGAAGTTGAACACCGTGACGGACGAGACCTGCTCGCGGCTGCGGGTGACGTCCTCCGCCTCGCCGCGCAGGATCCCGAACTGCTGCCGCAGCCCCAGCCGCACCTCGAAGCCGCCGCGCCGCGTCAGCGGCACCGCGAGGTCGAGCCGGTAGGTGACCCGCGAGCCGCTCGGGAAGGCGAGCCGCAGCCCGCCGCCGACCGAGCCTGCGAACGCGATGTCCTCGCCGAACGGCGCCGGGTCCGCCCAGCCCCGCGCGAGGTCCACGAACGCCACAGTCCCGACGTCCACGGCCCGGAACGCGGTGCCCAGAAAGTAGCGATGTTCCGCCTCGGCCACGACCCGCCGCCCGACCGGCAGCCCCGAGTACCCGTACCCGCGGATGCCGCTGGAGCCGGCGAGCAGGAGCTGGAACGGCGTGCTCGTGTCCCAGCCGCCCGCCCCGGAGAGCCCCACCACCACGACGCCCCGCTCCGACACCGCGTGGTAGGTGACGAGGTCGCCCGCCGCGATCACGCCGTCCCAGCGCCGCTCCTCCTCCAGGTAGCGTGCTTCGGCCTTGCCGCGCGCGAAGACCAGCCACCGTCCGCCCACCGGGCGGCCGACGAACAGCTCGGCCGCCGTGAAGGTGTCGTGCTGGCGGCCCCCACCGCTGGCGAGCGTGCGGCCGAGGGTGAGCCCCGCCTCGACGCCGTAACGGATGTCCTCGAGGGCATTGACGGCGTCCAGGCCGCCGTGCTTGAGGAACCGGAGCCGGCGCGCGCCGAGCAGCAGGTGGGCGCGCACCCGCCGCCGCTCGGTGAAGCGCCCCGCCAGCGCCGCCACCGCCGCCGAGTCGTTCGCCGGCTCGACCGAGAACGGCCGGCCTTCGATGTAGAGCCGCTCGCCCGACAGGGCCACGCCCACGATCCGAAGCCGGCCCGGCGCGCCGAACCGCATCGCGATGCCGACGTCGCCGCCGAAGCTGACCAGCGGCTGGGCCACGGTGCCGAGCGCGGTGGAGCGGAAAAAGAACGGCTCCTTGCGGTAGCGCGCCGCCTCGCGCCACGCCGTCCGGTCGAACTCGCTCTCGAAGGGCCGCAGCACCGACTGCTCGGCCATCGGCCCGACGATCGAGGTGCCGAGCAGTAGCTCCGCGTCGTGGTGCCCGAAGACCTGGTGGTGAAAGACGCCGACCTCGAAGCCCGGGTGGTTGGCGAACGGGAAGTTGACGTACCGCGCCTGAAGGCGGATCCCGCGGCCGGCGATGTTCTCCTCGGCCAGCCGGAAGCGGCGCACGTCGCCACCGTGCACGCTCACGCTGGCACGCAGCGACCAGTCGTCGCGGGCGAGCACGCGCACATCCACCCCGCTGTCCACGGCGGGCGTCGCGAAGATCTCGGCCGAGCGCAGGTAGCCGTGGCCGCGCAGGATGCGGGCGCTCTCCTCGAGCCGCAGCGCCTCGCATGGCTCGCCCTCGGTGAACAGCAGCTCGTGGCGGACGGTGGACTCGCGCGTGCGGTGGTGCAGCGCGCGCGAGAGGCGCCGCACCCACGCCGGGAGCGGCACCTCCTCGACCGGGGGCAGCCACGCGGTGGAGATCTGGATGGAGCGGATGGGCTGAGCGTCGCACGCGGCCTGGGCCGCGACCGCCCGGGCGGCGAGGGGCAGCGCCGCGCCCGCCGCGAGCACGGCGCGCGCGAGGGCTACGCGAAGAGCCCGGGCTGGTCGGACTTCTCCTCCTCGCCCGGCGGAGTGAGGAGGGCCCGGAGGCGCTCCTCCCACTTCTCGACCTCGAAATGGCCCTCGGTGGTAAGCACCCGCCGCAGCAGCGGCGACAGGTCGGCCAGCGCGTCGATGAGGTCGCCCACGACGGTACGCGCCTCCTCCATCCGGAAGATCTCCTCCGGCGCCGTCACCATGTCCTGGAGGATCGCGCGCTCCGAGCGCGAGGCGATCAGCGCCTCGCTGCGCTGGGCTGCGAACACCTCGGTGCGCCGGCCGGGGCCGCGGCCCTCGCCGATCGGGTTGAGGCCGACGATGTCGTCCGACCGCCAGTACTTGCCGTAGCCGAGGTACACCATGCGGCCCGGCTTGATCTCCATGGACATGGTCAGCTCCGGCCCATGCGCTTTTTCAGCTCGTCGAGCTTCGCCTCCGCCGCCGCCTCGCGCGCCGCGCGGTCCATCTTCGCCTTGAGCACTTCCTGCTCGACGTCGAGCTCCGGCCGGTCCATCCCCGCCTCGCCGAGGCTCCGCCACGCCTGTTCGGCGGAGCGCTCCCCCTCGAGGCCGGGCCGGCGCTTCGCCGCCTCCGCGAGCTGCGCCCGCATCTCCACGAGGTCGCGTTCGGCCAGGCCCAGCTCCTCGCGCTGCGCCGCCACCTTCTTCTCCAGCACGGCGCCGCGCTCGCGGTGCTTCGCGATGAAACGCTCCGCGACCGCGACCGTCTCGGCGTCGCCGATGTCCGTGGCGAGCTTGCGGCGTCGCTCGGCCGTCTCGAGCTGGCCGCGCTCGCCGGCCAGCGCCTGCTCGTCCTTCTCGAGCGCCTCGCGCAGGGCCGCCACCCCGGCCTTCTGCTCGATCACCGCCTCCCTCATCCGGGCGGCGATCTCGCCGAGGTCGGGGGGCGGGGTCGCGGCCGCGAGCGCCGCTTCGAGCGCCTCGCGGAGGCGCCTGAACATCAGCTCTTCTTGACCGTCTTGGCGTAGAACGCCGACAGGACCTGCCGCGTCGCCCGCGACCTGCACTTCGGGCACGCCGGCGAGCGGCGGGTGTGCGCCGATATCGGCTCGACGACCGCGAAGCGCTTCCGGCACTTCTGGCACCGGTACTCGTATGTGGGCACGGCGAACCTCCGGTAGAGCACCTTGATATTGGCGGCGCCCCCCGGCGGGTGCAAGGCTAGTGCACGGCGCCGAACCGAAACTCGTCGGCCACCTGCCGCAGCAGCCGGTCGGGCGAGTGGTGGCGCGGAAACAGCAGCCGGTCGCTCAGCCGGTTCAGCGCCACGCGCAGCAGGCCGAACCGCTCGCCCGCCGTGCGCAGGACGCCGCCCAAGCCCGTGCGCTCGGCCAGCACGTGGTCGCTGGCGAGCCGGAACCCAGAGCGGCCCAGCTCCTCGTAGTACGGCAGGTCGGGCCCACCCTTGCGTGAGCGCCGCGCGGCGATATAGTCGGGAAACATGCCCGTCAGCCAGAGCGCGAAGTTTCCGATGTGGACCCGCACCCGGAACTGCCGTTCCCCCTCCGCGCGGGACGCTTCCTCCACGAGCTCCACCAGGTAGGCGTACCGGTTCTCGTCATGCTCGTCGATCCGCCACGCGCGGTCCCTGCGCCCGAAGGCGAGCACCATCGCGGCGCAGTAGTCGGTCACGTCCCGGTCGTCCACGCCGAGCTCGCCGAGCAGGCGCCGCAACGACACGTAGAGGAACAGCGGCGCCGAGGGCTGGGTGAGGCCCGTATGGGCGAGGAGCGCCGGCATCAGGCGCGGGTCGTCCCACAACACGTCCGGCCCCTCCGCCTGGGCGCGCGACTCGAGCCGCGCACGCTCGGCCGCGCCGCCCGCGCTGAGCAGCGACACCGCCAGGGCGTAGTCCTGGGCCGTCAGGGACGAGCGAACCATCGCAGCGATCATGGGTGAAGCTCTCTCCGTCCTCGCCGAGCTGACCCGCCTCGGCCGCGCGCTCACCGGCGCGGTCCGCCACGAAACCGTGGCCGAACACACCGTCGAGTGCCTCGTGCGCCTGTTCGCGCCCGAGGCCGCCGTCGTGGCGCTCGGCGCGGAGCAGCAACCGCGCTTCGTGCCAGCGGCCTCCTTCGGGACTACCCCCGACCCCGACGATGGATTCCTAAGAGAAGTCGCCGCCGCCGGCCGCGTCGTGAGGCAGGTCACACCACCGCGCCTCGGCGCGCCGCTCGTGGCCGCCGGTCACACTATGGGGGTTGTCGCGGTCACGCTCAAGCACCAGGACGCGTTCGACGAGTCCGCCGAAGCCACTATCGCCGCCGTCGCCGCCCAGGCCGCCATCGCGCTCCAGAACGCGCAGCTCATCGCCCTGCTCTCGACCGGCAAGCACGAGTGGGAGCAGATGGTGGACGCCATCGGCCCGGCGATCTGCATCATTGACGACAGCGGTGCCGTGCGCCGCGCCAACCGCTCCTTCGCCCGGCTCGTGGGCGCGCCGGTCACCGCCCTCACCGGCAGGCCATGGCTGCTGCTGCTGCCCCCCGCCTGGGCCGAGCCGGTGGGCCGTGCGCTCGCCGCGCCGCCCACCGGCGGCGGCGAGATCCGCACGACCGACAAGCGCATCTACAGCATCGGCGCGCACGCCATCCAGGGTCAGCCAGGCTCCGCGGTGCTGCTGATCGAGGACGTCACCGACACGCGCCGGCTCCAGGAGCAGCTCGTCCAGTCCGAGAAACTCTCCGCGATCGGCCAGCTCATCGCCGGCGTCGCGCACGAGCTCAACAACCCGCTCGCCTCGGTGCTCGGCTTCGCCGACTTCCTTGCCGAATCGAGCCAGGTGCCCGAGGGCCTGCGCGAGCCGGTGCGCGTCATCCAGCATGAGGCGCAGCGCGCCGGCGGCATCGTCAAGAACCTGCTCACCTTCGCGCGCCGGCAGGAGCAGGACCGCCGTATCCTCGAGATCGGGCCGATCCTCCAGCGCACGCTCGCGCTCCTCAACAACCAGCTGATCGGCCTCAAGGTCGAGCCGCTGCTCGTCGTGGAGCCGAACCTGCCGCTGGTCGACGCCAGCCCGAACCAGCTCCAGCAGGTCTTCCTCAACGTCATCAACAACGCCGCCCAGGCGATCGCCTCGACCGGCAACGGCGGCACCGTCGCCATCCGCGCGCGCGCCTGGCTCGACGGCGTCGCGGTAGACGTCGTGGACAACGGCCCCGGCATCCCCGAGCAGCTCCAGACCCGCATCTTCGAGCCGTTCCTCACGACCAAACGCGAGGGCGAAGGGACCGGCCTCGGCCTGTCCATCAGCCAGGGCATCATCAAGGAGCACGGCGGCCGGATCACGGTGAAGAGCGTGAGCGGCCAGGGCGCCACGTTCACCATCGAGCTGCCGCCGGCACGCCCACGGGAGCAGCCAGCCCCGGCCGCCGCCGGCACCAGCGCGACGACGGGACGGATCCTCGTCGTGGACGACGAGCCCCACATCCTCCACTACATGCGCGCCACGCTGGAGGCCTGGGGCCACCAGGTCGAGACCGCGAGCGACGGCGCCGACGCGCTGCAGCGCGCCTTGGGCGGACGGTTCGACCTCATCATCACCGACGTGCGCATGCCGACGCTCGGGGGCCGCGAGCTGTACGAGCGGCTGCGCGAGCAGCGGCCCGAGCTGGCCGCGCGCGTCGTGTTCGCCACCGGGGACACCGTGCGCGACGACACCATGGCCTTCCTCGAGGGCTCGGGCCAGCCGTTCCTCCACAAACCCTTCAAGCTCGCCGAGCTGAGGAGCACGCTCGCGGCGACACTGGAGACGCACGCGTGAGACGCGAGATCGCCGGCACGGCGGCGGCGCAGCCCGGTCCACGGGCTCGCGCGGGCGTTGGAGCGCTCCCGCCTCAGCGGCCCTCGACCTCAAGGAGGCGGGTGCGGCGATTCAGCGTCCGCAGCACCAGGTATGCGGTCGCGGTCACGCCGAGGACCACCACCCATCCCGCGTGCAGCTCGAGCCGCCGCTCCTGGATCAGGTCGCGCGCGACCAGGAGGAACGCGAAGGTGGCGGCGATGCCGAACAGCGCCGAATACTCGCGCTTGAGCACCGTGCGGACCAAGAACCGGCGCTCCGGCGCGACCCAGCGCCGCAGCGCCGGGACGAAGGCGGGCGTCCGCGCGGCCCACGCCAGCCACACCTCACCGAACTTGCCGCGGAGGAACTCCTCCTCCGCGTACATGATCCGCTCGTAGTACAGCCAGAACACCAGGCTGACGATCACCGCGCACCACCACACCCGCGGCACCAGCGCCGCGCCGAGCCACATGAGGTAGTTGCCAAGGTACAGCGGGTGCCGCATCAGGGAGTACATCCCGCGGGTGTTCAGCGTCGCGGCCATCTGCTCGCCCGTGTTGCGCCCCGACGTGCCGCCGGCGGCGTAGCCGATCACGGCCACGCGGACCGCCAGGCCGGCCAGGGCCAGCGCGAAGCACAGGACATCACCGAGCGCTTCCTCGTCGAGCCCGCCGGCGTGGCCGGTCGTGTTGAGCGCCAGCAGGATCACCGCGAAAACCAGCAACGGAAGATGACCGCGCTGCCGGAACAGCCAGTTGCCCGAGAGCTCGAAGTGCTCGCGCAGTGTCACCGGTGGCCCCTTTCGCCTCGGCTGTCTGCCGCATCGGCAAGTTGAAGTCTTGCCTCAAGTTAGAGGTCCGGCGGGCGAACGCAAGCAGCGGAGCCCGGGGCCGCCCCCTGCGCGGTCGCGCGTCTGGCAACTAGTATTGTGCCGATGATCTACGTCCTCGTGCCGGCCTTCGACGAAGCCGCGACGGTCGGGCTGCTGCTGTGGAAGGTCCGGCAGGTCTTCACCGCGTTCAACCGGGAGTACCAGCTCTTGGTGGTGAACGACGGCTCAACCGACGCGACCGACGAGGTGCTCGCGCCGTACGCGCGGGCGCTCCCGCTCACGCTCATCACGCATCGCCACCGGCAGGGCTACGCGAAGAGCCTCGAGGCGCTGCTGCGCGCCGCCGTGGGGCGCAGCGACCGCCCGCGCCGCGACATGGCGGTCACGGTCCAGGCCGACTTCTCCGACTCGCCCGACGACATCCCCGAGCTGGTGAAGCGCATCGAGGGCGGCGCCGACATCGCCGTGGCCGACCGGCGGCTGCGGCCCGACGCGCCGCGCCCCGAGCGTCTCGCGCGGCGGCTGCTCCCCGCGATGGTGCGCACCTCGCTCACCGTGGCCGGCGCCACGGACTACGTCAGCACCCTGCGCGCGTATCGCCTCGCGTCCGTCGAGCGGCTGGTCCGCGAGGCCGGCGCGAGCCCAATCGTCACGCGCGACGGCTGGGCGGCCGACCTCGAGCTGCTAGTGAAGCTGTCCCGCCACGCGCGCAAGATCGAGTCGGTGCCGGTCACGGGGACGCTCGCCGCGCGTCAGCGTCCCTCGCGCGCCGCGCCGCTGAGCCTGGCGTGGGAGGTGTTCCGCGCGGCCCGCGCACTGCGCGGCGCCATGATCGCGCCGGTCGCCGCACCCGCCGCGGCCGCCGCCCGGACGGAGGCCGCGGCTCCAGGGCGGGCCGCGGCTCCGGCAGGTGCCGCGCGGGCCGCCGACGAGCAGCAGGGCGATCGCAAGCGGCAGCATCGGCGTCGCCGGGGCCGAGGGGGGCGCGGCGGCAAGGGCCGCGGCCAAGGGCCCGTCAGGCCGCACGCACCCTCGCCGCCGCTCGCGTGAGACGCGCCCTCGCCGCTCTGGCCCTCGGCGCCGCCACGCTGTGCGCCGTCTTCAACGCCCGCGCGCAGGGGCCCGCCGCCGGCGCCGCGGACGTTCCGGCCAATCACTCGTTCCGCGCGGGCGAGCGGTTCGAGTACCAGGTCAAGCTCGGCATGTTCCGGGTCGGCCGCGCGAGCATGGAGGTCCGCGGCATTGATACGGTGCGCGGCGACAGCGTCTACCACGTCCTCTTCATCATCCAGGGGCGCGCGATCATCTACGCGCTCACCGACACGCTCCAGTCGTGGTTCGGTGTGCGCGACCTGGTCTCGCGCCGCTTCCAGCAGGACCAGCGGGAGGGCGGCCACGAGCGGCACCGCCGCTACGAGGTGTTCCCCGAGCGCGGCATCTGGATCAGAAACGAGACCGACACCGCAGCCACGGTGGAGCAGCCGCTCGACGACGCGTCGTTCTTCTATTTCGCGCGCACCATCCCGCTGGAGGTCGGCGAGAGCTACGACTTCCACCGCTACTTCCTCGCCGACCGCAATCCCGTGACGATCCGGGTGCTCGGCCGCGACAGCGTCTCGGTGCCGGCGGGCCGGTTCGCGGCCATCGCGGTGCGCCCGATCTTCAAGGCCCGCGGCCTGTTCGGGCAGAGCGGCCAGGCCACGATCTGGTTCAGCGACGACGAGGCCCGTATCCCGATCAGGATCCGCAGCCGGATGAGCATCGGCACGCTGGACCTGTCGCTGCGGAGCCGCAACTGACGGAGCCCCGCTTCCCCGAGGCCGACCTCTCGAAGGTGCGCACGGTGCCCATCGCCCGGCGCGCCAACAAGGTCGAGCCGTCGCTGCTCGCCCACCCGCCCGGGGGCGACCGCTCGTTCGACGCCTTCCTCGCCAGCCTCTCCGACATCCTCGCCGCGCGTGACCTCAAGGCCGTGATCGCCGCCGTGGCTGCCGCCGCGGGACGGCGCGGCGTGATCGTCCAGATCGGCGGCCACGTCATCAAGACGGGCATGGGGCCGCTGCTGCTGCACCTGATGCGGCGTGGGGTGATCACCCACCTCGCGATGAACAGCGCGGCCTCGATCCACGACTTCGAGCTGTGCGCCTACGGCGGGACGAGCGAGGACGTCGCAGCGGGCCTCGCGGACGGGACGTTTGGCATGGCCGAGGAGACCGGCCGCGACATGAACGCGGCGATCACGGCCGGCCACGCAAGCGGGTGGGGGATGGGCGAAGCGCTGGCGCGCTCCCTCGACGCGCGGAACGAGACACCGGGCCGCGAGCACTGCCTGCTGCTCGGCGCCTGGAAGCTCGGCATCCCCACGACCGTGCACGTGGCGATCGGCACCGACATCACCCACCAGCACCCGCACGCCGACGGCGCGGCCCTCGGCGAAACGAGCTTCCGGGACTTCAAGCGGCTCGCCGCCTCGGTCCCCGCGCTGCACGACGGCGGGGTGGTCCTCAACCTCGGCAGCGCGGTGATCATGCCCGAGGTGTTCCTCAAGGCGCTCACCGTCGCACGCAATATCGGAGCCGGTAAGCCGACGCACTTCACGGCGGTGGATTTCGACATGCACCGCCACTACCGCCCGCGGGTGAACGTGGTCGAGCGGCCAACGCTCGCCGGTGGAACGGGCTACACTATCACCGGCCACCACGAGCTGCTGATCCCGCTGCTCGTCTGGGGGGTCGATGCCGCGCTCCGCGCACGCTAGAGCGCTCCTCCTCGCCCTGCTCCTCGCGCCCGCGTGCACGCGGCGCGTCGTCAGTCCCGCCGTCCCCGTCGTCGTCACCGAGCTGCCGAGCGGTCCGGACGAGGCCGGCGCAGCACGCGCCGTCGTCGCCGCGTTCATCGCCGCGGAGGCCGGCGGTGATCCGTCCGCCGACACGCTCCTCGCCACCGGCGCCGATTTCGTCATGCAGGGCATCGCCGTCACGGGCCGGCCGCGCCTCGCGGCGTTGGCGGACCGCGGCGAGGCGGCCATCGAGGAGGGTCGCACGCAGGTGGCAGGAAGCGTCGCCTGGGCGGTGGTCACCTACCGCTTCACCGCCCGTGCCGCCGAGCCCGAGCGCGGGCGGGGCACGTTCGTGCTCGAGCGGCGGCCCGCCGGGTGGCGGATCCGGCACGTGCACACCAGCTGGGTGGAACGGTGGGACTGAATGCGCGAGAAGTGAGAGGCGCCAAAGTGATTAGGTGAGAAGCGAGAGGGGCGGCACAGTCTCGCACCGTGCCGCCCCCTTGCCCATCACCTCATCACCCTGGCGCCCCTCACCTCTCACTTCATCACGTTGACCTTCTTACTCCTCGCGCCTCTCCTCCCCCCCGATCATCTCCCGCACCCGCCGCGCCGTCGAGGGCGCGATGAGCTTGAGGACCCAGTAGACGACGAGCCCGATCAACGCCAACTTCAGCAGGAAGAATGCCACGCCCGTGAGGAAGCCCAGCAGCCCGAACGCGAGCCGCAGGACCACAAGCGCCACGATGGCGAGCAACGCGAAGCCCAGAATCGAACGCAACACGGTGACCTCCAACCGACTGTACGAGTCCCTCTACGAAGGTACAGCCCGGGCGGTTTCGGGAGAAGGCTAACCGGTGAACGGACCCCCGGATTGCATTGTCGTCGGTGGAGGCCTGGTCGGCGTCGCTTCCGCGCGCGCGCTGGCGCGGGCGGGACGGCGCGTCCTGCTCCTCGAGCCCGGTGA
>Ga0299912_10003999_pt1 | contig 12038 bp, 10 predicted proteins | sample RVTome_2_FD_207667 | JGI IMG/M metagenome (GOLD analysis project Ga0299912, IMG submission 207667) | Soil microbial communities from uranium-contaminated site in the Upper Colorado River Basin, Wyoming, United States - RVT95D214 (version 2) ... | reverse complement strand
GACCAGCGCGCTCTGCAAGTTCAGCCTGGGTCATACCTGAGAATGACAAAGTTTCACGCAATGTTTCCCCTGGGGGAACCGCATAATTTGGTTGAAAAGAACTCGTCTTTATCTCAACCATGGACATCCTCCACTCCTATAACTTTTACTTTTGTTATTTTTTGCCAGTCTAAACCGCCGTCTTCCTTCCTCGGCGTCTCCTCATGGTCTGGAATGATTAGTAAACGGTAGGGTTGCTTAACGTCGAGCGAAATTTGTCCGGCCCTATCTCCTGATAATTCATGGGCTCGTACCTGAGGTAATTTTCTTAAGGTTTCAAGGTTTTCTGCTGCAGCCAGCTCAGCCAACCTCCGTGCGATTAACTTCGCTTGCTCTGTCCCCCACTTACGTTTGAGGGTTTTTTCGTCACAGAATTCCTTTTCAAGTTTCTTGTTCTTAAAAAGGATTAACACAATCTCCACCCATTGTCAACAAAATAATTAACCCTTTGGGTTAATAAGTTTTTTAACGAGGTAGGGGGGAATAAGGGGAATTTGTATGTCTCCCGCATTCTATTGTGCAGGCCTCGTTCGCCTTGCTTTTTGCTGATTTCGATTTCGAGGGGTTAATTTTGATGCTCCCTTTGATTCTCTTTCGGAATTGATGCGGGCTAAGAGTTCGGAAGCAGTTTCATAAGGCCGGCGTTCGCGGCGGGCGAGTTCGGCCTCGGTTGGGACCAATTCACCTCTGAAGGCTTTGGCCAGAATGGCTTGGGTAAGTTTTTCAGCCCGCGCTGTTGCCGCCGCCACCCGTTTTTCGACTACATCAGCCAATTTGAACAGCGCCTCAACTCTGCGGACAATTTCATGCTGTTCTTCTAAAGGACAGAAAGGAACTTCAAACTTTCCGAGTTTTTGAGCGTTGATGTTGGACTGGCTAACTCCATCTGTCTTAACTTTCATGCAGAAATGCTTGGCATAGGTTGTGTTTAGACAAACATTAAGGTAACTTGAATCAAGTTCTTTAAAATAATGGATTTTGATTAAGTAACCAGCAAAAATAGCAGGGTGTTCTCCCCTGTAAATGGCAGTTTTACCAACAAGCTCTGGGCTGTTCGTTCTGTTAAAAAGAATATCTCCTGGGTTTAATTTGTATTTTTTGATTTCTTCGTCGTCAGAGGTGTAGACAAGATCGTTCCAATCAATTTCTCCATCTTGTATATTGCCCATTCTTAATACCGCCACTTTTCCAGATGGCTCAGATTTTTTTGAAGTGCCATATTGAAAAGATTCACAAAGTTTATCCAAGGCCCAATGCCTCCAGTTTTCAGGCAATGAATGCGAATCACCCTCCTCTTGATAGGAGTATATCTCGTCTATTTTTTGCCTTTGTGAATGTGTGTTAGCCCGCTGTAGCCTTCTTTCTTGTATATTTTCGAGTAACGTTTCCGCTGATTCTAAGTCCGGGTTCTTTTCTCGCCAGTCGGCGGTGAGGTGGCCGGAGCAGGCGGCGGCGAGGACGGCCTGACGGAATCGCTTGAGGATCAGCGATACCCTGGCCAGACGTTCCTTCGCCGCATTAACCTGTTCGAACAGTTCTTCCACCTTCGCCACGATCCGTTTCTGTTCGACAATTGGAGGTAACGGAATGGATATTGATTCAAAATCACCCTTCCGTATACTCGGTACTGTTGTCGCCTGAGTCAAAGCCATAAAATCAACAGTTTCAAGAAAACGAAGTAGATAGTGGGGGAGTGCAGCTCCATTAGGGACAGCAGCCATCATATTGTTATCGATACAGCATGGTACACCTACCATCCTGCGGCGGTTTAGTCGGATTGCCATTCCAATCTTAGCAAAGACTATTGAGTTTGTTGGAATAATTTTGGCGTGCAATTCGTTAATGATAACATTATCGATGGTATCAGGAGTTTCTGTTAGGAGTTCTCCGGAGTTCACGTCTCCTAAATTGCCCACTTTGAAGAATGGGTAACGCAAACCAGTCCTTCCTTGATATTTAATCGGAAACCCGGCTCCACTGACTAGCTCTGATAGGTTACCCAAACTTGATCTGCACCAACCCTCGGGTAATTCGTCATCGGGAAATGCATGGTAGTCCCTGACCTGGCCACTGTTGCTAGCCATGAGTAGCTCCCTTATTTGCTACGCACTTCGTTTTCATTACTATTTTCTAGAATACCCATGATAGCATTCAACTCTTCCAAGGCACTTTCAAGCTCCGCAATAGCATCAGTTGCCAATTCCTGTGGGTCAGGTAAATCATCTGAATCTTCAAGAAGTTCGTCTTTAAGCCATTTGAGGCTGTCGATTTTGAAGTTGCGATCCTTCACTTCACTTATGGTAAAAGTCCGCCAGCGGTCATCTTTTGAATCTTTGGGATTGCGTTTGGAGTGGCCATTGGGATCAGAACCGTAACAGGACTCGAATTCGGTAAAATATTGTGGGGTGAGGGGACGATCTTTTTTAGTGATTTGGGGAACATTAGTACGGGCATCGTAGATCCAGGTGTTTTCTGTTGAATATCCTTTAGTAAAGAATACGACGTTAGTCTTTGTGCCGGGGCTATATGGCGTAAATGTACCGTTGGGTAAGCGTAACACGGTATGCAGGTCGCAATCCTCTGTGAGAATCTTAAACACCTCACCAGCCTGATCAGCGAAAAGGACATTATCAGGCACGACAATGGCTGCTCGGCCGCCTGGTTTCAGAATACTCATCACATGCTGAACGAAATTTAGCTGCTTATTGCTTGTCGCAACCGTAAAATCATCACGGTTCGGAGCCTGGTTAGCTCCTTTTGTTCCAAAGGGAGGATTGGTCATTACGCAATCATAACCCCCATCTTTTGGGATCCTTTTTGGTTCATAAATCGCATCTCCTAAATATATATTCGCCTGGATGCCATGCAGATAAAGGTTCATCAAGGCTAATCTCCTTGGTCTGTGGACAAGTTCAGTTCCGGAATAGGTAGAATTTAGAATCCGTTTTGCTTCTTCACGTTCAAGACCGCCTTTGGTTTGTTCGATCAGCCATTCATAGGCGCAGACTAAAAACCCTCCGGTTCCTGCGGCAGGGTCATGGATGGTAAAACCTTTCATCTTTCGAGGATTGGGCTTCATACATTGAACAATGGATTGAATTAGGATGCGTGGGGTGAAATACTGCCCGGCTCCTTTCTTTCCTTCGGAAGCTGATTTTTCAAGCAAACCTTCATAGGCTGCAGCTTTGACGTCTATATTAAGAGACGTCCATTCAATCTCGTCGATAAGATTGACCAGACGTTTCAGATTTACTGGATTACTGAACCTGGATAAAGCCCCTGCATAGATAGCCCCCAGCATCCCTGTTTGCTCACCCAATCCTCGGAGGGTAGCAGCATAATGGTCCGTTAAATCGGTCCCCGATTTTTCTCTTAATATAGTCCAGGAATATTTCTTTGGTATTTCTACCCCCTTCTCCTCAGCCATCTTCAGAAAAAGAAGGTAGGTCAACTGCTCGATGTAATCGCCATAATCGATTCCGTCATGTCGCAGAGTGTGACAAAATCCCCAGAGTTTACCTACGATGTCAGTCATGGATTACCTTCTCTATGTTTCTAAACACTATTAACGACCTTTGCTATTTTTAAATCCACCTCAATTCCATCGAGAGGGTTTTTTAATGGGAATATACCAAGCATCACTGCTTCTTTATAGAGAGCATCTACAATGCAGAAATTCCTCACCAGGTTTACTTTCTCTTCTTTCAAAAAGTCACGCTCAAACTTTAAGAGCTCCCTTCGTTTGCGCACGTCCTTACTCTTAACTCTATAAACGGCTTTGGTTTCGCCAACAACGGGTGGGGACTGTCGCTTTTTGCCTCGGTTTTTTACATGTGTAGTCGCTCCGAGGTTGGATCTCATGATATTAGGCCGCGATTGCTTCATTGATCTCATGGATGATTGTTTCTAATCTACCATCAAAAACCTTGTTCAATTTTTTCCATGAAACTCCCTCACGAGTAAAAATGGGAAGCGTTTCGATGTCCTCCTTTTCCATTAAGAGGTTTTCGATGAGGTGCCTTCGAATAAGCTCCAACCATCTATTCTGTTCTTCCGCAAAAGGACGACCGGATTTAACCTTCATCAAAGCCTTGTTCACCCTTTGCTCAATGGTTAGCAATTCACCGCCTTTTACGGCAAAACGTATCATCGATATAATATCAGCCAGTTCTTTATTGTAGGCACGGTGGAGATTTTTTTCGGTAAATTTATCCACCAGATTGTCTGGTTTGATGGCCAAGGCTTCTCTTAAAGCCTTCAACTGTTTTACATCGAATTCCTTGGGCTTTTTTAGAAGGATCTCCAGCGCTTCTATATGTTCCGGATTCATTCTTATGAATTTTTCAAATTCCTGCAAATAGTCCTGGGGTCCAAGCTCCCTGCCGTCCTTTGCCCGGAAAATGATTCTCGAATCAACATAATCCTCAGCTCCATTCGCCCTGATAAATTTCTTTTCAGGCCGAGGATATTTCTCGCAGAAATCGAGAAAGACTTCACTCTGCAAAGTCTCGATTGTCTCACTCCATTTCTTCTCAAGCCTTTCATGTAAGGTCTGAGAAAATTCAGTTATGTCACATCCGAGAATATATTCGAACTGAAGCCTTCCTTCTTGCGTGATATTTTTGGAGATCCGGTGAAGTCTTTTGGATAAAACGCCAATATTGTATTCTCTATCCTCGTTATCGGCGATGGCCTGGACGATTTCACGAATGGTTCGGGTTGCCTTTACAGGGGCTTCGGCAGTAATTCCGGTCGTCTTTCTGAAATATTCCAGCAGAGTGCCATTAAAGCAATCGAAAACCGTAAAATGGGTTTTATGGATTTCAGGGCAGAGCCGGGTGCCCCGCCCCATCATTTGTTCAAATAGAATTCGTGACTGTACCGGCCGTAAAAAAACAATATTCTCTATCCTTGGGACGTCCACACCTGTTGAAAGCATATCCACAGTGATTACAATTCCAGGGTTCTGGCGGTTCCTAAACTCACGAATCCTTTGAAGAGGTCTATCAACAGATGGACTACCGGTAATTTTCTGGACGAAATCATCCCCCCGGTTAAATTCCCTCCTCAGAACTTCAACCAACTGATCACAGTGTGATACGTGTTCAATATCATTCTGAGCAAAGATTAAGGTTTTCGGAAAATGGCCAAATTGGGTTTCCTGTTCAAAGAGATACTTTTTAATCTCCTGGACGATCTTTCTGTTTCGATCTGGAGCTGTCCAGTCGATCTCAGTGGTGGGGGCTGGGAGTTCCCTCTCGTCTTCCAGAGTTTCAAATTTAAGCTGTCCAGTATGGGTATTTACCAATCCGACCTCTTCCCCTTCTTTGAGGAAAACCCCTCGGAGTGTAATATCCGATTGGATGGCAACCGCATCATAGTCAACCAAATAGCCTTCACGGACAGCCCGTTCATAATCATAGCTATAGACAATTTCCTTAAAGAAAGCCTTGGTGTGCACAGCGGGTGTCGCAGTCAGTCCAATTTTTACCCCATCAAAATGGTTCAAGACCTCTCGCCATTTACTTTCTTCTTGAGCTGTATATCCACGGTGGCACTCATCGGCAATGATGAGATCGAAGGCATGGTTAGGAATATCCAATTTCGAAGCATCGGAATCATCATCCTGATCCTCAGGGGCAGAGAACATACCCTCAAACCCAAACAGATTAATCCGCATACGCTGGATCGTTGAGATATAAACGAAACTGTCTCTGCTATTTGGATTAGTCAGATATTCGCCTGGAAGAATTTTGGGATCAAATTTTATTTCTTCATCTAGATCTTCCCTCCGGAGTCTCTGGCTATAAACTTCATAGCATTGGTCGAACTTCAGTCCTGGTTCGGCTTCAAAACTGGCCGCAGTCGTGACAGCCTGAGCGGCAAGAGCCCTGCGATCTACCAGGAATAGAATTCGTTTGGCATATTCGGACTTCATCAACCGGTAAATCAAATTAAAAATCGTAACCGTTTTGCCGGTACCCGTGGCCATTGCAACCATCATATGACGTTTTCGAGAAAGAATGGCCTGTTCTATGGCGCTGATTGCCTCAATTTGAAAAGGCCACAGATATTTGCGATCTATTTCATGGTCTTTGAGCCAATCCTTTGCTCCGGCTTCATTTTTGTTCAACATTTCCATTAGTGCCTGGGGAGTGTGAAACTCGGCAACCTCTCTCGAAAGATTTAGCGGGTCCCGTAAATCTTGAAACCAGAATACCTTTCCATTAGTGGAATAAGCAAAAGGAAGATGATAATCGCCAAATGAGTGAGGGGCTTCTTCAAAGCCTCGTGCATATCTTTTTGCCTGCTGAAGAACATTTTGAGGCCCTATACTTACTTTCTTACCCTCAACACATGCTAAGGGTATCCCTTTGAAGAAGAGTATGTAATCAGCCGGACCATTCTTGGTTGGGTATTCTTCAACCGAGCCCTGGGTGTACTTAGCGCCCACTCGGAAAGGAACGATTGGGCCCCACCCAGCCTTTAGAAGGGCCTTGTCTATAAAAAACTTCCTGGTTTTTGCCTCGCTAATGTCAGTGTCGATCATGCTGATTACCTCTACCCCCCCCATCCCAACCTTCCCCCGCAGGGGGGAAGGTAAATTGTTACAATAACTTCTCCTCGGCCATGCTCAAGGCTTTATCTTTACATAAGATAATGTGGTCGAGGATTCGAAGCCCAAGGGTCTCAGCAGCCCTTTTAAGGTCTTTGGTTATGGTTCTATCGTCTTGACTGGGCGTAGGATCTCCGCTGGGATGGTTATGAACCAGAATGACTGCAGAAGCTGATTCTTTAACCGCTGGTTTAAAGACTTCGCGGGGATGGACAAGACTTTTATCTAAGAGTCCGACAGTGATCTGCTCTGACCTAATGACATGATGCTTTTCATCCAGTAGGACGATATGAAATTCTTCTTGTTTGGCCTCCCTTGCCAACCTCATAAAATGTTCTTTGCAATATGCGAGAGCATCAGAAGTGTTTCTGACTTTATGATGAGGCACTGATTCAGTGGTCCTTTGACTTGCCAATCTTTTACCTAATTCAAGACCAGCCATAATTTGACAATAGGCAGTCTCCCCGATCGCTTTACTGACCCGCTTAAGCTCTCCCCTCGCTTGGAGAGACAGTTTTTCAAGATTACTTCCAAATAATGTGGCCAGTCTTTCACCGGCCTGCATTGCAGATTCACCTCGAAGACCAGAACGAATCAAAATAGCTAAAAGTTCAGAGATTTTAAGTTCTGACGGCCCCAACCGGATAAGGCGCTCCCTGGGACGGTCTACTGAGGGTGATCGCTTAACCGTTGGAGTAAAAACACGTTGGTCAATCCATCTGCCTGCATTTAACTCATCTCTCTTGGCCGACCAAGAATATTGGGGTTTCGTTTTTGACCCTGAGTTGGTTAAGTATCCATCCTTCACTAAATCACTAATGATCCGACCTATAAATTGAGGTTTTTCCTCTTTTAAAGATTCATAAATTTCGGACTTGCAGAAGGAATCCTTGATCAACAGGATGTTGATTACTGATTGATACCTTGTAAAACGTTTTATATCCGGGTCAATTTTCATGTTTGGCATAAGGGTTTGCTTATTTGAGGATAAGCGGTGTTTTAAACACCCTTTTAAATGATCCTTCAACCTCCGCTCTTTCCGAAAAAAGGAGGGATCGGCAGAAGGAAGCTGAAGATGGGCCTACCTTATCAAAAATGTAACGTTTTGACAATGGGATTTAGCTATTAGACCGGGAATTGAAGGGGGGGGATAGGATCCCGACCATTTTATATTTTTAGCCCTGTTTGACGACGACATCTAAAATCTTAGCTGATAAAACAGTGGTCTTCCAGTTATGCTTCACGCCTGCCGATATGAAATAGGTCTCCATCGATCTGAGTAATTTCTTCTCCTCCCCAATGGACATCTCTATTTCTCCTTCCACCACCATTCCGCACTGGTCAAAGGGATGGTCATGAGGGGCTCCTTCCTTACCCGGAGCGATTTCCATGAAAGCCATCGTTAAATTTTTACCAGATTCGATTTTACTCCAGATGCCGGGGCGGAACTCCTCCAGCTTTAATGTCCTGAGATTCCAGAAAGCCATTTCTACTCCTTTCCGATTAAAAATCTTACCATTTCAATGTTGTAAGAACCCCATAGTGATCTGAAGGACAGAGTCCACCTTTTGGGGTTAAAACAACTTGACTTTCCAGGATGTGATCTCGTGGAATATTATTATTAACCAGGATAAAATCAATCCTGAACGAATGAGTTTCATGATAGTGGACTAAAATGTCATATGGATTCGGACCTGATTCGATTCTACGAAAATTCGGATTGTTTTGAGGATCCCAGGTCATACCCTCTTCGTGGGGATTCTTAATCCTGAAACTATCGACCCACTTGCCTCCAGCGAGAAGGGGTTCAAGTTCCCCACTCTCTATGGTTGTGTTAAAATCTCCGAGGATGATCGCTGGCATACCCGGAGGTAGTGTTTCTTCAACAAACTTGATTAGATTGGTTATCTCAACCCTGCGTCGCTCCATATCTTTTTCAGCAGCTTTTTTCGCTTCCGCTACTTTTTCTGTTGTCATTTCTTGGGACAAACGTTTTAGCATGCTCTCCAATGCTGAGCCCTTAAACGGGCCTTCATGGAGGTGAACATTATATACGTATAAGGGTTTGTCATGAATGAGCACTTTACCAAGAAGGGCTTGTGTGATCTCGCGAAAGTGAAAGGAGAACCAGTTCGTGGCAATGCCACCTCCGCTTAGGTGTTTCCTGCCGAGCTTTGTAATAGTCCAGGGTTTTTTTACAAGAATGGTTTGGCCTTCCCTCATGTTCGTAGGGATGCCGAAAGAACCGAATCGGATTCCTCCGAGAGCGACACGATAGATAACCCCGTAATCCAAATCTGTAGCTAACCGTTTTGCATAGCGGGGAAGGGGGTTGGCTTCCTGGATCGCGATAACGTCAGGGGCAAGCCTGCGTATCTCTGACACCAACAATTCATATCGTCTGTCTGGATGGTGTTCATACTCCCCCATTTTAAAGAATCCTTTATAGGTGAGGCCAGACCAGACATTGATGGTCAGAATCCGAATCTCTTGCAAGGGAGTTAGGGATGCATATGCCATAGTCTCCTCTTTTTTCAGGATGTTCGATGGTGTTGAAGCACAACTTAAGAAGAGAAAGGTACCAAACAGGAATGTCATTGTACCTGCCAATCTTGATAAAATAATTTTCATCATTTTACAGTTATTTGATACAAGTATTCACCCTCTAAAAGAAGGGGATTTAAAGATAGCCATCACTTCTTAATTCTCATCTTCCACCAGTAGATTAAAAGGCCTGTCGCAAGCAAAGTTCCTCCATAGACTATCCCTCCCATGAAGAGTTGGCTCATAGAATGATCTGTGAATGCAGCCACCATACTCGTCTGCGAAGGGAAGAAGGCAGGTAAGGCACGGATGATTGCCTTGTTCTGCGATGCTGCATAATAAAGAGGGTTTTGCAGCCATCCCACATCAATGTTGCCCAGGAGAATGATGCAAAGGATACCCTCCAGTTCCCTTTTGAAAATGGTCCCCACAAGTAATCCATAACACCCATAAATATATCCCCCCAAGATGAAGCCGAGGAAGACCTGAAAAAAATGACGGGGTTGAAAGAAGAACAAGAGCGATGATGTAACATACCCCCCGATCAGAAGGATCACAAAAAGGAGGAGTGTCAGTTTTGCGATGATTAATTCCGATGGCCGGTATCCACAAAGAACCAGTCGCCGGTCCACGCCGATATGTTTTTGAATGAGGTTCAAGCCAAGAAAGGCGGCGATAAACCCAGCAGCGGCAAGGGCAATAAAAACCAATGTTTCATTTCGCTCACTTACCTTGAAGAATGTCCCATCCGGGATAGAGGCAAGATGAAGTGTAATGGGCCGGTCTTTTGTGGTGAGAACGATTAAGGTGTTGAACAAGCTGGGGATGAGCAGGAAAAGGATCAGGGCGATCCGGTTCCGTAAAACCTCCTTTGCCGTCATCACCAATCCTGTTTTTATATAGTTGAGACGCATTGAAGAACACCCTCTTTCAGTTGAAAGATGCTGTCGAATTTTGAATGGTCGTGAATAAAATGGGAGACGACCAAAAAGCTTTTCCCGCGAGCCCTAAGTTCCTCAGCGTACCGCCAGAAGTGGAGATAAGTCTCCCAATCAAACCCTGAATAGGGTTCATCTAAGATAAATAGATCGGGTGAATGGAGAAGGGCTAGTGAGAGGTTCAGTTTCTGTTTCGTCCCACCGCTCAGATAGGAAGCAAGGGTATCTTCATAGCAACGGAATCGAAACTGTTCGATTAATTCCCCTTTCGTTCTTTCCCAGGATGGGGTGGCTTTTTTCTGATCCAACCCATAGGCAGCAGCGAAATATATGAAATTCTCCCTAACTGTCAGCGTCTCGAAGATCAATAGTTCCTGGGGACAAAAACCGATGCGACCTTGGACAGTAAACTCCCCTTTCGTCGGAGGCAAAAAACCTGAAAGGATTTTGAGAAGCGTGCTTTTACCAACGCCATTTTCTCCTGAAATGCCAATGATCTCTCCCCGCCGAATTTTAAAGGTAATATCTTTCAGCACAAGGTGTTTGCCGAAAGATTTTGATATGTGTCTTACTTCGAGAATATATTCGTTGTTCATAATATGATGAATTCCGTTCTGTGAATAGGATGCCTTATTTAGTTCATATGGTTTAAATTTCTATGACTGTTTCTGTTTTGGAACTCTTGAACCTGATACATGAAGACCTCAAGGCGGGTCAATAAATTGGTCGACCTCTGCCCCTCAAAGATGAGATTTAGAACGGGCGTATTTTCATTCTCTTCTCGGTACCGTTTAAGAATAGTGCCGAGAATGGTTCCAGACATACAGGTAAAAGGTACGGTATTGATAATACCGCTTGCCCCTCTTCTGACAAAATCGATCGTCTTGCCTATATAGACAACAGGTTCTGCTTCAAAGGAGGAGTCAAGATAGGGTTTTGCGTTCTTAAAAAGGTTTTTTATGGTAGGCTCACCCAAGCGCTTAAGATGTCCTTTAAATATTTTTTCTAAACGGTGTTCATCCTTCTTCTGATAATAGTCGGTGAGAAATACCCTTAAAAGGTTTGAAAAAGATTTCTTTCTCAGGGCCCACCTTTTTTTAATGATGTTAAGATAAAGGATCCATTCCATAATAGGTGCGATCCATGCCTCTCCCCCAAATTGTTCAATCTTTCGGATGACATCCTCATTGGCAAACCGATTGAGCCGGACAAAATTCTCTCCGACAATTCCAATGAGAGGCTTCGTTCCGGGTCCATCCACTTCGATTCGATTGAAATCTTCGATGCTCTTTTGAAGGGCTTCCTCCAGATCATCTCCCTTGAGGATCGCTTCACAGACTCTTTTTAAAGACTCCTGATAGACCTGATCCGTCTTTCCTTTCTCCTTCTCATAGGGTCGCGTCTCCAGCAGTTTCTTCATCAAGAGGTCCACCGCAACGATTCCCTGCCATGCCAGACGGGCGAATTGGGAGCCCATGATGCCCAGGTCACTATAAAGCGTTTCATCTTGATTGGGTGAGTAAATGGGGACATGGTTAAAACCCAGATCATCCAAAACGAGACGATGGAAACGATGGTATTGTCCAAACCGACACGGCCCGTTACCAGAAGGCATGAAGAAGGCGGCTCGTTGATGGTCGAAATGAGGATCCTTCACCAACTTGACCATATCACCTGTGGTCAAGTTGCAGGGATAACATTCTTTGCCGGAGGTGAGTTTCCTTCCCCAATAAAGGGTCTCTTCGTCTGATTCGGGAAAGACCTCGGCCTCCACCCCGCAAGCTTTAAAAGCGGCTGCCACAGGAAAGGAGTGGTCACACATATAGGGGATGTAGATCTTTTTGGTACGGTCCGTCTTCGCCCTCTCTCTTCTGGAGGGGAGACTCTCTTTCGCTTTAACA
>Ga0299912_10003998_pt1 | contig 12039 bp, 13 predicted proteins | sample RVTome_2_FD_207667 | JGI IMG/M metagenome (GOLD analysis project Ga0299912, IMG submission 207667) | Soil microbial communities from uranium-contaminated site in the Upper Colorado River Basin, Wyoming, United States - RVT95D214 (version 2) ... | reverse complement strand
GAAGGCAGTCCTCCTTTACTTTTCTGATAGAGAAGAGGAATATCTCGTTGGGGAGAAAAGAGAGATTCCAAAAAGAGATAAGATTGATGAAGAGGCGAAGGAAACGATCATCGAGCTGATCAAAGGTCCAAAGGGGAAACTCGTTCCAACCCTCCCTCTCCGAACAAAGTTACTTGCGCTCCGCGTGAATGACAAGGGAGTGGCTGAAGTCAATTTCAACAAGGCCCTCTCTCAAGATCATCCCGGTGGAAGTTCTGCAGAGATGATGAGCGTTTACTCCATTGTCAATTCTCTCACCCTAAATTTCCCCCAGATCAAAAAGGTTAAAATCCTCATCGAAGGGAAAGCAGAAGAAACCATTGCCGGCCACCTTTCCTTAGACCAAGCTATTTCATCGAAGCCTGATTTAATAAGAAGACGATAATTGATTTAGAAAGAGATTGATGGTAATATTAAAAATATTTTAATGTCCCCTTCGGGGATGGTGGAAATCCCTCGCCTTGAGGCGAAGCTAAGTTTGCGAAATGGTCGGCTGATCCTTTCTGCATCTTACTCTAAGATTGGAACAAAGCCGACCATGAGCATATGAACAACAAGGCATCAAGATTGTCATTCCGGTGAAAACCGGAATCCAGGAAACCGAAGAAGAAAACTGGATTCCTGCTGGAGTTTATCCCGTACTTGATACGGGACAGGAATGACGGACAAAAGAACGAAATTGGTCAAAGTCGACTTCAAGTCGAAAGCATGTTGAAAAACCTCTCGCCTTCAAGGCGAGGGTAGTTCAGTTGCAGATTTCCGATTTCAGGTTGAAGAATCTAATATATCATCACATGAGGTTAAAACTTGGGGTTTACTTTTCCGAAGGAGTATTTTTGGGATTACTAATCAGTTCATAATTGTATGGACACTGAAGACTGAATTTCCTAGCCGCTCATGCTGAGCTTGTCGAAGCATGAACGGCGTAACGACACCCTTCGACAAGCTCAGGGCGAACGGTGACAAACTATAGAGAACGCCTTAATAAAGTAGTCATTGCGAGGACCCCGCACTTGATGCGGGGGACGTGGCAATCTCATGAGATTGCTTCACTTCGTTCGCAATGACACCACGCGAACATCAACTTATTTCTGACGTTCACTATAACGAGACAGTATTTAGGTGAGATTTTCCGAAGAATATGTCTAATCAATTATGGACTCCTTAGTAGTATGGCGGAACGCTACCCCCTATCCCTTAACCGATTTTTCTTTCTCTTCCTCTTTTCATTCTGCTCGACCCTTATTCCTCGGTCGATACAGAAATTCTTTACCGTCGTCGTCGGGAACCTCTTCTGCCTTCTAATGAAGAAGACGAGATCCCATGTTCAAAAAAATATCGAAGGGATAGGCCGAGGAAAATGGCCCAGGGAGAAAGTCAATACATTAACACGAAAGACTTTCCAAAACTATGGCCAGTACCTATTGGACTATATGGTGATGCACCGCCTCCGTGCTTCCAATAAAGGTCAATGGGTGGAGGAGGAGGTGGGGGGCCGCTATATGGTAGAAGCACTTCAAGGAGGAAATGGTGTGATCTGTATCACTCCCCACCTTGGGAATTGGGAGATTGGAGGCCTGCTCTTCTCCTTCAAAAAGGGGAGAGTGAATGTCCTCACCCTCGATGAGAGGGATCTCGATACGAAATCTTTCAGAGAGGAGATGAGGAGAAGGAGGGCAATCAGGAATCTTTATATTGATCCAAGGGATGATTCGCCGATGGCTGTTATAGATGTAGTGAAGGCTCTTCGGCGTAATGAGATCGTAGCCATGTTGGGAGATCGCGTCGAATCTCAGAAGACAATGGTCTTTGATTTCTTTGGAAGGAAGACTCCCTTCCCCATCGGTGTAGGTGTTCTCGCAGTAGCCACGGGTGCGCCTGTGCTGCCGGTCTTTGTGGTGTTGGGAAGAAATCGAAAATATCGAGGGATCATCGAGGTCCCCATCTATTTTAGTACCGTATCGAGGGAAGATCGGGAGGCCGTTATTCGAAAAGGAATGGAAAAACTGATCAAAAAATTTGAGGAGTATATCGAAAAATACCCGGATCAATGGTATAATTTTTATTCTTATTGGGATAAGTGAGAAGAGTATTGAGTTCGTAGTCTGGAGTTCAGAGAGAAGAGAAAGAAGAAAGCAAAGGGAAATCATGCAACTATACATGACGACGTAAATCTTATATGGTTTGTCATTCCGGGCTCGACCCGGAATCCAGTGGTTTTCTGGATTCCTGCTTTCGCAGGAATGACGGCCTTAGCTATGATTAATGTCGCTGTGTATAATAAAAGAAATTCGGGTTTTTTACTCCGAACTACGAACTCATCACTCCGAACTATTTTTTTTAATAGAAGAGGCGGTAAATGGCACAATCCAATGATCACCTGATCGAGAAGCTCAAACACCTTATTATTCAGAGGTTGAAACTCGCTGACATGACGCCTGAGATGATTGAGACCGATGCCCCTCTTTTCGGTGAAGGGTTAGGCTTGGACTCCATCGATGCCCTTGAATTGGTCCTCGGATTGGAGAAGGAGTTCGGAGTAATCATCCCCGATGCTGAGGTAGGAAAGAAGGTCTTTCAATCTGTCAGGACAATGGCTCAATATGTCTTAGAACAACAAAAAGTGGCATGAGAACGTCAAACGGAAAGACTGCATTTTGTTTCCCTGGCCAACTTCAAGAAAGGCCGAGGCTGGAGGATCATCCTCGTCTGATGGAGGATCCCTATTTTAAAGCATGCTTGGAGAGGGCCTTACGCGAGACGACATTCGACCTCCTCAGCTTTTCTCTCAAAGGAGATGAAAAAGAGACGGAGTTCAACCTTAAGCTCCAAATACTTACCTATCTCCTTTCTATGGTCCACTTCTATCGAATGCGGGCTGCTGGATGGACTCCAGATATCTTTGCCGAGCATAGTATGGGGATCTATGCGGCATTGGCTGCTGCCGAAGCGATAACGTTTGAAGAGGGCCTATTCATCACCGAATCTATCGGCAGACTCCTCGAAAGAGAGGGGGCACGTCACAGGGGGGCCATGGCGAGCATCATCGGCCTTCCTTTAGAGGAGGTTCAGAAGATCTGCTATGACCTTAATGGCAACCAACTATCCATCGCCAATTATAATGGCTCGATGCATTATGTTCTTTCCGGAAAAGAAGAAGGGATTAAAAATGCGATATCCCTTGCCCTTTCGAGAAAGGCTATCTCTGCAAGACAGCTCTCTTTCCAAACCGCCCTTCATTCCCCTTCGCTCTATCCCCTGAGAGAAGAGATTATGAACGTGCTAAAGGATGTCCAGGTCCAACCCCCTAAGTTCCCAATCATTAATCATTGGACTATAACTCCCTTAAAGAAAGAGGAGATCAAAGACTTCCTCTCCAAGGAGATTGGACGGCCGGTCTATTGGATGAGATGCGTTGAGAGACTGCTTCAGGAAGGTGTTACCCAAATCGTGGAGATAGGGCATGAGGCCACTCTCACCAAATTGATCCGATGGATGAATCGGGACGTAAAGACTTTCTCCGCGGGGGAAGACCTTTAGTGTCCCCTTCGGGGATGGTTGAAACTCCTTGCATTTAGGGGAAGTCCCTTTTGCGATAGGGTGCAAAAACCTGAACCTCCTTCCCCCTTGAGGGGGGAGGGGATTTTAGGTCGAGTTAAGTCGACCTTTGTTTGAAAACTTTCGCCTTCAAGGCGAGGGTAGTTTAGTTTTTCTCTTGTCATTCCGAACTTATTTCGGAATCTTCATAGGGATAAGGGATATCCTCCAAAAGGCCGGCTCCCAAAGGATGACAAATGAGATACCATGAGACACCTGTTCAGGTTCGATTCAACGAAGTTGATGCTTATGGTATGGTTTGGCATGGCCACTATATTGGTTGGTTCGAGATTGGGCGAAATGAATTGACCGAACGATTTCATATCGATCCCCTTCAACTCAAGGCAAAGGATCTATTGGCACCAGTGGTTGAGTTGACTTGCCAGTTCAAACTGCCGGTTACGTTTGGAGATTCATTGGTCATCCAGACAACTATGGAGAGGACAGAGGTTGCCAAACTTATCTTCCACTATCGCATCCTTCATAAAGAAAATGGAAAGGTCTTGGCCACAGGCTCCACTACTCACGTCATGACGGATCTGAAGGGAAATCTCCTTTACCGCGTTCCTCCTGAGGTGCTTAATAACATCGAAGCGATGCGAGATTATTTGGAAGTATAGTAAGGTGTTCGGAGTCAAGCATTCTGAGTTTGTAATCCCAAATCCGTAATCTTAAATAACATGAAAGTGCTTCTGATCGATCCACCCCATCATCTCTTTCCGGGCCTTCGGATGTGGACCCCATCCTTTGGGCTTCTTCAGTTGGCTGCATATTTGGAGAAAGAGGGGGTGGCGGTTCAGATCATCGATGCCACTACTCTCTCAAACCCCTGGGAAGATCTCGCAGCTTCACTTTTATCATCGAACCCTGATGTCATTGGAATTACCTGCTCTGCCACTTGCCTCTCTCCCGAAGCGATTCAAACCATCTATCTTTCTCGAAAACTTTCACCGCACTCCATTATCGTGGCAGGTGGAAGCCATTTCACCCTAATGGCTGAAACCATCCTTGGGGAATTAAAGGAGCTAGACTATCTTATCTTGGGAGAAGGAGAGATTTCATTTTCTCAGCTTCTCCAGGACCTATCCAGAGGCGGAAAGATGAAGGGAGTGAAAGGTGTTGCCTATGCTGATAATGGGAAAGTCATCCTCAATGGAAAACAACCTGTCGTGCCGAACCTGGACGCTCTCCCTTTTCCTGCATACCATCTCATTGACATGGAGAGCGAAGCTTACTACTGGCATGGAATGGGAAGAAGGGCCTTCGGCCTTTCTACCAGCCGAGGCTGTGGAGATCGATGCACTTATTGCTCAGAGACAAAGTTTTGGGAAGGGGTTTGGAGGGGACGGAGTGGAAGGAAAGTAGTGGAGGAAATTACTTATCTCCATCAACATTTTGGAAAGAGTCTCTTTGTTTTCAACGAGAATACGTTTAACTGGAATCGGAAACGAGTGGAGGAGTTCCTGGGGGAGTTGGGAAGATCAGGTCTCCGTATCCATTTCTGGTTCCAATCACGGATCAAGGACATTCTTCGGGACGAGGATTTGATCCCTGAGATGAAACGGCTCGGTCTCTATGAAGTGATGCTTGGAATCGAAAGCATCCATCCCGATGTGCTCGCTCGATATGAAAAACAGCAATCGAGAGAGATGGCTCAGAAGGCGATCGATATTCTCAGGAGAAATAAGATCATGGTCATGGCCAATGTCATGTGCGGCGATTGGAATGACTCCAAAGAATCTCTTAAAGAAATCTTCCAATTTGTCAAGGCTCAAAGCGACTTTCTCGTTCTCACGCTGACCACTCCCCTTCCTGGAACAAGATACTTTGAAGAGGCAGAACGATTAGGAAGGATCAAGGAGAGGGACTTTGGAAAATATGATTTCATGCATCCTATCATGGATACCCAGTTCTTGTCTGCCAAGGAGGTTCATCACCTCCAACAGGTCTACCTGAAAAAGTACTATACTCAGCCGAGAATCCTCCTCGGTGCCTTCTTCAATCCGAATCCCTTCAAACGAATGGCCTACCGACTCATCCTCCGATACGTATGGGAAAATGCCACGAAGAGGCCGTGGAAACAGCCGAATATGGTTAAGAGTTCGGAGTTCGTAGAAAAGTAGAAAATGGGAGATCCAGAGAAGTATTAAAGCTTAAAAAAGAAGGCGGAAGGCAGTAGGCAGAAAGCAGAAGACTTAAGGAAACATGCAGCAGACAAAAGATAAATATTTTAAGTTCTCACTCCGAACTCCCTGGCCTCGCTCTGCCTGCTCCGCTCTGCGGAACCAGCCCGAAACGAAGCAGGGCAGGCCAAACTCTGAACTCCGAACTCATCATTCGAAAAAGGTTCTCCTCATCTTTCCCCGAGAGAAAGGAATCAAGTTTTCTAACGATACACAGTATCCGTTTCCCATATTGGGCCTCACCCTTCTTGCCTCTCTATTCCCTAAAAACTATGAGGTCAAGATTGTCAACGAAGCGATTGAGGAGATCAATTTTGAAGCAGAGATTGATTTAGTTGGAATCACGGCCTTGACCTGTGTGGTCAAGAGGGCCTATGAGGTCGCCGATCGATTCCGAGCAAGAGGAGTGAAGGTCATCCTGGGGGGAGTTCACCCAAGCCTCTTGCCTGAGGAGGCAAAAGAACATGCAGACGCTGTTTTTATTGGAGAAGCGGAAGGAATGATTGAAAAACTGATCAAGGACTTTGAAGCAGAAGAACTCAAACCCTTTTATAAAAATCGTGAATGGTCAGATTTAAAAGGGATGCCTCTTCCTCGAAGGGACCTTCTGAGTAAACGTTATCGGCCCTTTTTCAAGGTGATTGAGACGACTCGAGGATGTCCAAATCGATGTGAATTCTGTTCTGTTCCAACGATTAATGGGAAACGTTATCGGGTCCGTCCCCTTGAGGAGATAGACAAGGAACTCTCACTCATCATCAAGAATAAAGGAGAATATATTTTCTTAGCCGATGATAATGTGACCGCAAGGGAGGACTATGCCTTTGGCCTTTTCGAAATCTTTAAACATTATCGGATCAAGTGGATGGGATTTACGACTATTCAGATTGCAAAGAGTGAGAAACTTTTAAGAAGTGCCCAAGAAAGTGGCTGTGTCTCTCTTTTCATTGGCTTCGAATCTCTTCTTCAGGGAAATTTAGATGGCGTTTCAAAACGATTTGTGAATGCGAAGGAATTACCCGATTTGATCAAAGCCATTCAAGGCCATCAAATCGGCATCCACGGTTCCTTTATCTTCGGTTTCGATGGGGATGATCCGAGCATCTTTAGAAAAACGGTCGAATTTGTCCAGAGAAATAATATCGAGCTTCCCACCTTCTCGATTCTCACCCCTTTTCCAGGAACTCCCCTCCAGAACAGACTGGAGGAGGAAGGGAGGATCTTCGACTATGATTGGTCTCATTATGACATGAGCCATGCCGTCTTCAAACCGAAAGAGATGACTGCGCAAGAACTCCAAGAGGGATACCTTTGGGCACAGAAATATATTTGCGCTCCTCGATCTATATTGAAGCGCCTTCTTTGGGGTCCCAGGCATCACTTCTTTTACTTCTTAATTTCCAACTTCGTCCTTCGCGGGGCTCAGATGGAGGTGATTCGTCGGGTCAAAAAAGAAAGAGTCACTCAATGACCAATAACCAAATTACAATCACCAAATAATGACCAATGAGCGAAAACCAATCATCAAATCATGATGGTTTGGGAAAAAAACATAAATTATCCAATTTTGTCATTCCCGCGGAAGCGGGAATCCAGTGAATTCAAATTAATGCTATAAAATAGGTTTTCCATGAAGATTCTTCTTATCTCCGTCAATCGTGAAAAGATGCCCTACCCTGTCTTCCCATTGGGATTGGCGTATCTTGCTAAGACATTGAGAGAAGCGGGACATGCGATCGAGGTCTTGGACCTCTGCTTTTCTAAAGCTCCATCTGCGGATTTAAGAGATGTCCTCCAACGATTCGAGCCAGACTTGATCGGTCTCTCTTTGAGAAACCTGGACAATCTGACCTATCCCACTTCACTATCCTATCTCAAAGAAGTAGAAGAGGTTATTCAGGTTTGTCGACAAGCTTCCCCATCGCAATTGGTCATCGGCGGCTCTGGATATTCCTTAGCCCCCAAGGAACTCCTTCAGCACTTAGATGTCGATTATGGAATTGTGGGGGAAGGTGAGGAAGCCTTCCTCCAGATGGTAATGTCCCTCGAAAGGGGTGAAACTGTCTCCCCATCCCCTTGCCTCCTCATCAAAGGAAAGCCCTTTCCTCATTCAGTTGAAGGAGCACGGGTCTTTCCCGTTAAGGCCCCTGATAGAACCCTTTTTGAAACGCATCGCTATTTTGAAGAGGGGGGAATGGGTAATGTCCAGACAAAACGAGGTTGCCCTTTCTCTTGTATTTACTGCACCTACCCTTTATTAGAAGGACAAGGGATAAGGCAGAGAAAGATTGAGGAGGTCGTGGAAGAACTCCGATATCTCATCCAGGAAGAGGCATTAGATTATATTTACTTTGTTGACGACATCTTTAATTATCCTCCTTCTTATGCTGAGGAGTTATGTCGTACAATGGCACGAGAACAAGTGAAGGTACGATGGACGGCCTTCGTCAATCCTGGCTTTTTGACCGAAAATCTTCTCAAATGGATGAAGGAAGCGGGATGCGTTGGGATCGAATTTGGAACCGATTCAGGCTCTGCTCGAATGCTTAAGAATTACAAGAAATCATTCACCATAGAAGATGTTATGCAGGCCTCCGAGCTCTGTTCATCATTAAAAGTCAATCAATGTCACTACCTCCTATTCGGGGGCCCCGGAGAGGAGGAGGAGACGATTGAGGAGACCTTTGGATTGATGGATCGACTCGATCCGACAGCCATCATCGCTATGTTGGGGATCCGAATCTATCCTAGGACGGAGATGGAGCAGATCTCTCTTTCTCAGGGAGTAATTAGTCGAGATTCCAATCTAATCCATCCTTATTTCTATATCTCCCCAATGTTGGGAGGGAGATTGGAGGGAATTATCCGAGAGAAGGCTCTTCAAAGGAACCGATGGATAGTCCCGGGCTTGGAGATAAACATCACCCAGAATCTGATGGAGGGGATCCGGAGATTTGGAATTCGAGGCCCCTTATGGGAGCTAGTCGGAAGGATGAAGAGGCCGAGGGTAAGACCCTTAAGTGAACTAAAGTGACTAAAGTAATAAAGTGCCTAAAGTTATAAGTGACTGAAGTGACAAAAATTAACTTTAGTTCACTTTAGCTCACTTGACATTTTAGTCACTTGAATCACCCAATGGGCTGAACTTTGTAAATAAAGCAATGTTTAATTTCGGAGGATGAACATGCTATTGGAGAATCAGGTGGCTATTGTCACAGGGGGAACCAGAGGGATTGGAAGAGCCATTAGCCTCGTTTTTGCACAGGAGGGGGCGGAGGTCATTGCAAACTTCTCAAAGGACATAAGTTTAGCAGAAGACTTAATGGACAAGGCTAAATCTCGAGGATTAAAGATCAGACTTTTCAAGGCCGATGTCACTCAATTCGATCAAGTGAAAGAAATGGTAGAGGAAACCTTTGCCCAATATGGAAGAATTGATATCTTGGTCAATAATGTAGGTCTCATTCGGGATAATTTCCTCATGTTGATGAGTGATGAGGATTGGGATTCTCTCATCAAAACGAATCTGACGAGCCTCTTCCACTGCTGCAAAGCAGTGATTCGGAAGATGATCCCTGAGAGAAAAGGGAAGATCATTAATATTTCCTCTATTAGTGGAATCTTGGGCACTGCTGGCCAGACCAACTATGCGGCAACCAAAGGAGGGGTGATCAGCTTCACAAAATCTCTCGCTCGAGAATTAGGTCCTTTCAACATTCATGTCAATGCCGTGGCTCCTGGTCTGATCGAATCGGAGGTTGTTTCTAAGATGCCTAAGGATAAGGTTGAGACAATTATCAAATCTTCCAGCCTAGGCAGGATAGGGAAACCAGAGGAAGTGGCCAAGGTCGTTCTCTTTCTTGCATCGGATGATTCAAACTACATCACTGGACAAACCATCGTTGTGGATGGGGGAATCCTTTAAACAGAATTTAGATTGTGGATTTCGAAATACAACTTATCACCGACTTAGGGTTTAAAGAGCATCTAAGCGTGGCCCTCTTGGCATAACCTACAATTATTATAATCAGATAGAACGATAAAGTTATTTAAATAACTAAACTACGTCCCCTTAGACGTAGGACAAAACCTTTTTCCTATCATTCGAGCCTTGACATTATAGGAAGAAACATTTATTTTCTAAATGAAAATATTTTCATTCATCGTTTAACCTATTATGGATAAAGGGAGTTTTAAAAAAATATTTAGGCAAAAAAGACTCAGGTTAAGCCATCCGAGATTTTTTATCTTCCAGGAGCTTTCCAATGCAGAAACCCCTTTGGGTCCTAAGGAGCTTTACCGATGCCTCCTGAAAAAACGAAGAAGGATTGGACTTACTTCAATTTATCGGTCTCTCGACCTCTTCGAATCTTTGGGAATCGTGTTCAAAATCACGAGTGAGTCCACAATGAAGTATATGCTCTGTGAGTTAAATGGCCACCATCACCATGTCATCTGCAAAGGATGTGGTAATGTAGCAGAAATGAGCTTTTGCGATATTTCCAAATGGTCAAAAAAGGTGATGGAATCTACAGGTTATCAGGTGACCGATCATCAGTTGAACTTCTATGGTTTTTGTAAGACCTGTAGACCCATAATAACCAAGCACCAAATACCAATAACCAAATAAATTTCAATTCCCAATAACCAAAACTCAAACTTGTTGTTTGATATTACTTTTCGTTTAGTCATTGGAATTTGGTGATTCCAGTCTTGGTTATTGCGCTTGTATTTGAAGCTTGAAAGGAGAAACTGAATGTCCCATATTCATTTGCCTGATGGGATTTTACCCGTATGGCTTTGGGGTTCAGGATACGTCGCAGCGATTCTGGTTGGAATGGTTCTCCTTCGACTCGTCAAGAAAGAGGATTTAGCACGACGTCTTCCTTTATTAGGTATGATGGCGGCTACCATGGTCCTCGGTGCCGCAGTTGAGATTGTTCCCATTGCCTATCATGTTAACCTGACCGTACTCTCAGGAATCCTATTAGGTCCTTCTCTCATCTTCTTGGCTACCTTTATAGTGAATGTAATCCTCGCCCTTTTTGGACACGGAGGGATCACGGTGATTGGGCTCAACACGCTCATTCTCTCCGTTGAGGGGACACTGGGATATCTCCTCTTTCGCCTGTTCTGGAAGGTGTTGAGAAGGCTAACTCCTGCGATCTTTTCGGCCACTTTTTTATCTCTTCTCGCCTCCACTCTCTTCATGATTGGAGTGGTCAGTTTAGGGACATCTCATTACGATGAATTGATCCACGAGGAGGGCAAGGGAATTTTCGAATTTCACTTTTCAAAGGAAAAGGAGGCGCAGCATCCAGGGGGTGCCACTGAGAGCAGAGTGAATCTAAAACGATTTATTGCCGTCATCCTCCCGCTGGGCTTCATCGGATGGATATTGGAAGGGATCATCACCACATTGGTTGGCCGATATATTTATAATCTTCGGCCCGAATTATTGAGATTGGAGTCCGAGCCCTCATGATTCAGCTTTCATATTTAGATTATTCTGCGGTGGAGGGGAAGAGCTGGCTTCATCGACGCTCTCCTACCGCAAAGATCATCGGGATGGTCTTCGTCCTCTTAGGATTGATCACCCTGAGGAGTCTTCCTCTCCTCGGCCTCCTCTACGGGATTCTACTCGCTCTGTTTTTTATCTCACGAATTCCTCTGAAGATATTTTCTCTCACACTTTACCCTCTCATATTCGCAGTCCTTTTCATTTTTATTTCAGGGTTTCAAATTCTATTTATCCTTCTCATTTTTCTGAAGGTTCTTTGTGGGTCTACTGGAGTTGTTCTGCTTTTAGCTACTACCCCATATCCTTCGATCTTTCGCGTTTTGGGGAAAGTTCTACCTTCTCTCTTTGTGACCGCTCTCTTTTTGACTTACCGATCCATCTTTATCCTCCTGAACGTCCTTGAGGAGACGCAGAATGCCCTCTATCTACGTGGAGGGCTTCAGTGGAGGCATCCCTGGAGGAGCTTGACGAATATTTCAAATGCCTTCGGCCATTTGATCATCCAAGGGATAGATGCGAGCGAAAAGATGTACGAATCGATGGTGCTCCGGGGGTTTAAAAACAAGATTCATTACAGAGGAGAATAGGCCTATGAATCAAGAGGAGAGGATTGTTGAATTGGATTGCATCACCCATATCTATCCGGATATGACAAAGGTACAGATTTGCGGCCTAGAGTTTGTTGTCAACCGGGGAGAG
>Ga0299912_10003997_pt1 | contig 12040 bp, 12 predicted proteins | sample RVTome_2_FD_207667 | JGI IMG/M metagenome (GOLD analysis project Ga0299912, IMG submission 207667) | Soil microbial communities from uranium-contaminated site in the Upper Colorado River Basin, Wyoming, United States - RVT95D214 (version 2) ... | reverse complement strand
TCACGGGATCGAACCGAGGACTATCTATAAATCGCGCGATGAAATATTAAAAACGACGGCGTTTGCCGACAGCAAAACCGCACCTCCGGAAAAATCTATCAATGAGGAACTCGATGCCGTCGCCAGGCTGGAAACCGAAGAGAAAATGGTCCAGCTTTTGCGGATGATGAATAAGGCCGCCCGGCAGCTTGAATTCGAAAAGGCGGCCCTGATTCGGGATGAAATTTCTAAACTCAAAAAGTTGATTCAGAAAAAATGAAAAAATTACTTTTGACGATTTTTATGACTCTGCCGGTTATCGTCGGTTGCGTGGGAGATAAGCCGCTATCGCAGCTTGAAGCGACGGACGAAGAGGCGATTTACAATGTCGTAATGCTGGATTACAGCCGTTTGGCGCAATTGGAAATTCTGCCCGCCAACCTGCCCGATACGCTCGCCTTCATCGCCAATCCCGATTCGGTGCACCCCGTAGGCTGGCATAAAGTTGCGGAGATCAATGAGACGTTTGATGTGACCATATCCGATCAGCCGGTTCAGAGCCCCTATGGCCTGGTTTACCAGGGAACAGCGAATTTCACACGAACCTGGACAGGGGCTTTTGAAATACTCCGCTACAATGGCCAGGCCGATAGCCTGGAAAGGTATTCCAAGGATTTCGCCCTTCGCGGAACTCGCACAGCCATCTGCCTGAAATTGGGCATAACCAGCCAGAGGCGGGGCTGGCACCTGACCTCAATCGGGGATGCGAGGTTCGAATCGCCCGGCCAGAGCTACCCGTTTCTGGACGACTTATATTTTCATGCCCATTCCAACCCGGATTCGGTATTCGCTTTTGGCATGCATGCCACCGAGGATCTTCTCGAATTCGAATCAGGCGAAGAACTAACCATCAATTTTAATTATCACGACCAGCACGACTTGGTTTTGCTATACATACCGGTCAACAATTATAGTTACCAGCTGGCCGAACCTCAGCCGCGTGACGGCGGGGGATTTGAGGTGGTTTTTGATTTGCCACAGGTGACCAGGATTTATGGCCAGTTCAAGTTTCTGGTGGTTAATGCAGGACAGTATGGAGCAAATTACAAGGCCATAGGTTTCAGCTATAATTATCGAATCTGAACCCGCAGCCCGGTGCTTTGACCTCATTGGAAAAAGTGCACCACAAAATAAGTCAGTGTTCAGGTCAAGCCGGCCAGGCCTTCCATGTCCGCGAGCAGACGGCAGAATGGTCGGCTGCCGGGGCCGAACCATTGTGGAAAAGTCCTTCGCTGCCGGATTGGAAGGACCAGCCATCGAAAAAGAAAGTTCATGCTCTATTTAGAGAAAATGCTTTCGGCCGAATCATTAATTGATTATATTAAGTCCTGAGGACAGGAGGTAATATGGCAAAAAGACAATCTTTCGCAGATAAGGCAAAAAAGGTCAAACATGCGGTAAATTGCGGCGTATGCGGAACGCCCATGACACCGACGCTTTTTTTAATCGCCAACAAGTCTGATCAAGGTTCTTATAAGTATAAAAAGACCATGATCAACATCTGCAAATGCAACCATAAAGAGTACTACGGATAGCTGTAACAGGTTGATATATTTCAGCTTATCATGGCCCGTTTCACGTATGTGGAACGGGTCTATTTATTTCAAAGATTGTGAAAAAAGTTACAAAAAAAGTTGCCATGTCCGAAGTCTGGTTATATATTGCCGATAAAGAGCTCTGTTTGATTGGAGGTCTAATGCCTAAAATAGAGGTGGATATTATACGGTGCAAGGGGTGTGAGCTTTGCATTGCTGCCTGTCCTGAGGATGTTATCGCGCTATCCGAGACTTTTGCACCCTCAGGATATTACCCGGCTGTCATGGTTAAGCCGGACGATTGCACCGGCTGCAAGCTTTGTGCTTATGTGTGCCCCGACGTAGCTATCGAAGTCTGGAAATGAGGTAGATATGGCTGAAAAAATATTGATGAAAGGGAACGAAGCGTTAGCCGAAGGCGCAGTCCGGGCCGGTTGCCGATTTTTCGCAGGATATCCAATCACGCCGCAGAACGAGATTCCGGAATACATGTCCTGGCGGCTGCCGGAAGTTGGTGGCACGTTTATCCAGGCCGAAAGCGAAATAGCCGCCATTAATATGATTTATGGGGCTTCCTCAGCCGGAGCTCGCACTATGACCTCATCGTCGGGGCCAGGGATCTCGCTCAAGCAGGAAGGCATCTCTTATTGCGCCGGGGCCCGTTTGCCTATTTTCTATGCCAATGTGATGCGAGGCGGCCCGGGGCTGGGCAATATTGCACCGTCACAGGGGGACTACTTCCAATCGACGCGTGGCGGTGGCCATGGCGATTACCGCGTCTATTGCATGGCGCCCGGATCGGTTTCGGAATTGGCCAATTTCCCGAAGATCTGTTATGACATCGCCTTCAAATATCGCATCCCGGCTATGGTGCTCGCCGATGGTTTACTCGGCCAGATGATGGAGCCGGTCGAGTTTAATTTTGAGCCCATCAAGCCAGAGACTCTCCCTGAGCCTGCTTGGGTCCTTGGCGTAAACAAAAACCGTGAACGACGAATCGTGAGATCCTATGATCTTGCCCCCGGCAAATTGGAATTGTTGAATTTCGAGCTCGAAAAAACTCTCCTTGAAGTGGAAAAAAACGAGGTTATCTGCGAAACCACCAAAACGGATGATGCCGATATCATTATTACAGGCTATGGCACGGCTGCTCGCGTCTGCAAATCAGCTATGGCGCTGGCCCGCAAGGAGGGTATCAAAGTGGGCCTGGTCAGGCCGATCACGCTCTGGCCATTTCCCAAAAAGGTATTTTTCGATCTGGCCGACCGTGCCAAAACTTTTCTCGTGGTCGAAATGAGCCTGGGGCAATATGTGGAAGATGTCGAGCTGGCGGTTAGGGGCAAGGCCAGGATCGAATTGCACAAACGCCCCGCTGGCGGCATCCCGACAGCTGAGGAAGTGTTCGAGCTGCTTAAAAAACTGGCCGGCAGATAATGAGATTGTATCTCAGTTAATATAAGGTGATAGGACGTTTGGAGATACAGATGAAAAAAGTTTTCGAAAGAACAACCGGATTAACCGAAACGCCGATGCGGTATTGCCCGGGCTGCGGTCATGGTGTGGTTCATCGGCTGGTGGGCGAGGTCATGGTCGAGATGGGACTCCAAGAAAGGGCAATCGCTATCGCCCCGGTTGGCTGCTCGGTTTTCGCCGATGAGTATTTTAATTGCGACGCCATTCAAGGGCCTCATGGTCGCGGCCCAGCCATCGCCACCGGTATCAAAAGCATTAAGCCAGAATGCCTCGTGATTTCCTACCAGGGCGATGGTGACCTGGCCTCCATCGGCATGGCTGAGACAATTCACTCCGCCAACCGCGCTGAAAACATCACGATTATTTTTATCAACAATGCGATTTATGGCATGACCGGCGGCCAGATGGCGCCGACCACGCTTCTGGGAATGAAAGCGACCACCTGTCCGGCCGGCCGCACCGTAACCGCCAACGGCTACCCATTCAGGATGTGCGAATTGCTGGCCGTGCTCGATGGCGCCTGCTACCTGGAACGAACGTCGGTGCACGCCCCGGCCAACGTCATTAAAACAAAGAAAGCGATTCAGAAAGCTTTTACGTACCAGATGGAAGGCCGCGGATTTACGATGGTTGAAGTCCTGTCACAATGCCCTACCGACTGGGCGATGACCCCGTTGCAATCGATAGAGAAAATTAAAAACGAAATGATTCCATATTTTCCGCTCGGTGTGTATAAATCGCCGGACCCGAAAGCGAAAACCGTTCCGGTTAAGGCATAGGAGGAAGGCAGAATGTATCAAGGCGTGATAATGTCGGGCTTCGGCGGCCAGGGTATCATATCGGGTGGAATCCTGCTGGCTTATTCGGGCATGATCGATGGGAAGCATGTGACATTCTTCCCCGCCTACGGCGCCGAAATGCGAGGCGGAACCGCCAATTGTTCGGTGGTAATCTCTTCAGATGAAATCGCGTCGCCGGTGGTGGCTTTTCCCGATTCGCTGCTGGTGATGAACGAGCCATCGTTGACCAAATTCGAACCGGCATTGCGAACCGGCGGCTGCCTGTTTTTAAATACGTCGCTGGTGGAGTCGCGTTCGAACAGAAAGGATATCGAAACGATTGAAGTGCCGGCCAATGCGATCGCTGAGGAGCTGGGCAATATTAAATGCGCCAACATGGTGATCGTCGGGGCCTTCGCAAAAAAAACCGGCGCCATTGATCTTGAGGCTATCAAAAATTCGCTAAGCAAGGTTTATGCTCGCGCTAATGAAAAAATACTCGATATGAACAGGCAGGCCATCGATCGCGGCGCGGCTTTGGCTGACTGAATTTGGCATTGATTGAATTGTAAAGGCGGCCAATCGACCGCCTTTTGTGATTGCGAATCTCGGCGAATGCGATAGATTCCGCGGCCCTTAAGGCGCTGCTTCAGCTCTGCTTGAGCGTGCCGAAACCGCGCGTCACCGATTTACCGATCCCCAAAAACTGAGGCAACTGAAAATTGATATAAAACGACCCGAAAAAACCCGCGATGTTCGTGTCCCTTTGCACGATAAATTCGTCTTTGGTGTTCAGGGCGATGCTTAATCTCTGGTCGAGCGGGATGTTGAAATTGCGCGCGACCGCCAGGAAATTGCTTTCCAGGATGATCGACAGAGCCGCATTGCGCTGTTTCTGGTTGTTTTTAGTATCTTTGCCCAGATCGGCTTCCTGGATTGTCAGCCAGGGCGTGAGGAAACGGTAACGGACCCTTTCTTCGGTATAGCCCAATTCCGATTTCTTTTCGATGATCCGTTTTTCGGTGATTTTCCACGGGCTAATTTCATTAATATCCTCCAGCTTGTCGAAAACCTGCCAGAGGAGATCGCATCCCTCATTAATGCCCACAATCAACGGGGCGCCCCGTATCACTTTATACTGAATTAAAGGATACTTACCTCCGGAAGGGAGATAATTGGGCTTTTCCATCAATTGCTGCGCCAGCGAGGTAATCTGGAGCGATAGCGGCGAGGCACCGAGGTTGACTTCCCGGTCTGTTTTTAACGTCAACAATAGATAATTTACTAACATTCCTATCGTCCCTTATAAAAATATTAGCGTCGCGCCCCCGCTTATATTATCATGGCAGAATATAAACAGATTGGTCTTTTTGTCAACCTTTTTGATTAGGCAAAAGTCGAAATGAGCGAAGAAAATTACCGTAAACTTGGCTTCAAATGTGGCCTTGAAATTCATCAACAATTGCTCACCAATAAAAAGCTCTTTTGTAATTGCCCGGCCGGCTATCGGAATGATACTCCCGATGCGGAAATAATCCGGCATATGCGCCCCACCCTGTCGGAACTTGGCGAATACGATGGCACAGCCTTGATGGAGTTTAAAACTAAAAAGCGGGTTATCTACCAGCTATTTCGAGATAATATGTGCACTTACGAAATGGACGACACGCCGCCTTTCGTCATCAATAAGGAGGCGCTCGATATCGCGATCAAGCTGGCATTGATGCTTAACTGCGCGATTGTCGATGAACTCCATGTTTCGCGCAAGCAGTACCTTGATGGTTCGATTCCGACCGGATTTCAGCGGACCGCAGTCGTCGGGGTAGGCGGCTGGGTGCCTTATAAGGGGCGCAAAATTCAGCTTTCGCATATCTGCCTGGAAGAAGACGCCTGCCGGGAAGTTTCGGATATCGGGCATACAATTGTATTCCGGACCGATCGTCTTTCCATTCCGCTGCTTGAGGTTATTACTGAGCCGGTACTTGAGACCCCGCAGGAGGCTCGCGAGGTCAATGAGCTGATCGGCCGCATGCTAAAGGCCTCGGGTTTAGTCAGGCGGGGAATAGGCAGCGTCCGCCAGGACGTCAACGTGTCGATAGCCGGCGGCACCAGAGTCGAGCTGAAGGGAATTGACAAAACGGGACACGTGGACAAGCTGACGGCGAACGAAGCCCACCGGCAATTTCATCTTTTGCAAATCCGGGATGAATTGAAAAGTCGCGGATTCGCGAAAGGGAATTTTCCCGCCACGACTAAAAATGTCACACAGCTCCTGGCAAATTCGCCATCTCCCATAATCGCTCGAGCGATTGGCCAAAAGTGGCAGATCGGAGCGGTGCGGCTGCCCGGATTTGGCGGCCTTCTAAAACGTGAAATCCAACCGGGCAGAAGCTTCGCCGATGAATTTGCCGGCCGGGTTAAGGTGATCGCCTGTATCGATATAATGCCAAATCTAGCAACTCCGGAAATTCAGCTCGACGGCCTGGCCGAATCCGATTGGTCGATGATTGAACGGGAACTAAAGGCAAACGAGCAGGATGCTTTGATCATGACCTGGGGGCCGGCAGCTGACGTAATAACCGCCATGAATGAAATTGTTATTCGGGCCGAAGAAGCATTGATCGGCATACCCAATGAAACGCGGCAACATCTTGGCGATTATACGACCGGCTTTGAGAGGATTTTGCCGGGACCTGATAGAATGTATCCGGATACCGACAGCCCGCCGGTTACCATTTCCGCCTGCAAAATTGCCGAGTTCGAAAGCAACCTTCCCGCACGAGCCTGGGATATTGAAGCCGGTTGGGAAAAATTGGGCCTGCCGGAACATCTGGCCCAATTGTCAGCCGTTTCGCCCGTAAGGCAGCTATTTTCCAGCCTCTTGGCTACCAACACGCTGAAGCCCAGCCGGCTGTATGCGCTTTTAAGGTGGGCTTATCTCAGAAACCCACAGGTCGTTAATTTTGACGCCGAAATTTTATCGGATATAATAAGGGCGATGGCGCAGGGCCGAATCTCAACTGCTGCAACCAGATCATTGCTCGCATCGGCATCGGCGGAAATCCTAAAAAACGATTTTGAAAAAATACTACATGGCAAGGACGGGGCGGCGGAGGAGATATTCGAAAGAGCTATTGACGGGGCCATTACCGAATCAACCGGCCGCGATTTTAAGAACGAAAAAGATAAATTGAACTTTCTGACCGGATCGGTAATTGCCCGGCTTGATGGCGGCAATGGCCAAAATATCAAGGAGCAATTAAGAAAGCGGCTCCACTAACATTTTTGGCCACGGGATACGCTGAAATGAAAACAGGAAAAACATATATTTCAGATCGAGGGGTAGGGCTTTTCTTATGCGTTAACCGAGGCCATTGACAAATATCATTATGGTGTTTTGCGCAGGGGCGATTTGAATTTACCCTTATCGGATTATTGCTGTTCCCCAAAAAGGGCGTATGCGATACGCCCCTGCAGGAAAATCTTCTTCCGGTCCAATGATATCACAATATATTTTGACAACGACCTGCTTAGCCTTTTAACTTTTCGATATTTTCGTGCATGCCCAGGACGATCAGCACGTCCGAATTTTTAATTTTGTGGCCGGCCTGGGGGATAAAATTAATAGCTCCCGTTGAGCCATCCTTAATGGCGATGACCTCGATCTGATAATCCTGGCGCAGGCGCAAATTCATCAGGGATTTGCCAACGAATCTCTCAGGCGCCAGTACTTCGGCGATCGAATACTCGTCGCTCAGCGGCAAAAAATCTATGACGTTAGGTTTGGCAAGTCCATGCGCGACCTTGACCGCAATTTCTTCTTCGGGGATAATGGCCTTATCGGCGCCCACCTTATGCAGTATGCGGGCATGATCGGCAGAATTGGCTTTAACGATAATTTTTTTAGCGCCCAGCTCTTTCAAATATAAAGAGATGAGAATCGAGGCGTGGGAATCTTCACCGGTCGAAACCACAAAACAGTCGAAACTGCCAACTTCCAAATTTTCCAGGAGTTTTTTATCGGCGGCATTGCCAACAATGGCCAGATGAACGAATTCCTGGGCGGTCTGAACCTTAGCTTTATCGACGTCGATGGCCGTCACGCGGCAATTGAGTTCGGCGAGCTGTCTTGCCACCATCGCGCCGAAATTACCCAAACCTATTACGCAAAAATGCCTCATCAGCCAGATCTCATCTCCCTATGCTGGATTATGTATAATAACCATCGGCGATTAATCCAAGAAAATTATCCGGTCATAACCGGCTCTTCGGCGTACACTATTTCACCCTGCTTTAGTGGCCCGGCCAGGGCATAGGCGAGCGTTAAAAGCCCGATACGTCCAGTGAACATGGTTAGCGTGATGACAAGCTTGCCAAAATCGGATAATTTTGGAGTCAATCCCAGCGACAGGCCGACGGTGCCGAATGCCGAAATGGTTTCGAACATGACCTCATCGAGCCAGCCGTGGGCGATATTGTGGGCCAGAGGCAGTTTTTCGATAAACATCAATAGACATATCGCCAGCAATATCACGAATGACGACAAAATAAATACCGTCAGCGCCCTGACGATTGATTCCTGGCTGATCGATCTTCTAAACACGGTGATATAATTTCTGCCCACGAAGCGGTTGTAAACCAGCAACAGGATCACCGCCAGCGTGGTGATCTTAATGCCGCCGCCGGTCGAGCCGGGACAGGCGCCGATAAACATCAAAAGCATAGTGATCATCAGGCTCAATTCGGTCAATCCGGTCTGCGGGATGGTGTTGAAGCCGGCGGTGCGGCTGGTCACGGATTGGAAAAAAGCGTTGGCCAGGCCGTTTATGAAGCTTCGCCCCTGCAGAGCATTTTGATATTCGGCGACAAAAAAGCTGGCGGTGCCGATTACCAGGAGCGCGAGTGTGCCTGTCAGGCAAAGCTTGGTATGCAGAGAGAGCCGGGCATTTCTGTCTCTGAGCTTGTCGAACAATTCATGGATTACGGCGAAACCCAATCCCCCGCATATGATCAGGGCTGAGAAAATGGCGATCATGCCGATATCAGTTCGATAATTTTCAAGATTGCTCGAAAACGTGGAAAAACCGGCGTTGCAGAATGCCGCTACCGAATGGAAAATCGCATAATAGGCCGCTTTCGCAATCCCAAAATCAACCCGGAACTTGAAAAATAAGAAGATCGCACCGATCAATTCCAAGGACAAAGTGGTGATGATTACCGCCTTAAGGAGTGAAATCGGCTTGCCGCCGTCTTTGGCCAGAAAGCTCTGCAAAAGCCCGAACCGATCGCCAAATGATAGAGTAGAGCCGAGCGCCGCAAATAGCGCGGTGGCGAAAGTCATTATGCCCAGGCCCCCGAGCTGAATTAAAATCAGAATGACGATCTGGCCAAATAGGGAAAAACCGGTGCCGGTGTCGATTACGGTTAGACCGGTAACGCAAACCGCGGAGGTCGCTGTAAACAGCGCATCGATCACGCCGATCGGGCCATTACTGCCACTGACCGGCAGGGATAATAATATGGTGCCGACGATTATGGCGCCGGCAAAATAAGCGGCGATTCGCCGGCCCGGATTTACGCCGAAGATTTCCATGCGGGGCGAATATAGCTTATTATTGATTAAATAGGCAACAGGATAGAGAAAAAGTGTTAAGTTCGGTGCCAGGTTCACGACCGAACGACCAGGGTGTGACTAAACTGGTCTCTGCCTTGAATAGAGTCTTAGCCCCACACCTCCATCACTTGACCTACCATCTCCTCTAATAAACTCAGTTTCAACTGGCAGTTTTTATCGCTCAAGGCCTGTTGCGGGTTGGGGTGAGTTTCGATAAAAAGGCCATCGACACCGACCGCTGCCGCCGCCCTGGCCAACGGAATAATGAATTCCGGAGAGCCGCCCGATGAATCCCCCTCAGCGCCCGGCCTCTGAATCGAATGAGTGCAATCGAAAACGACCGGATAGCCGAGACCGCGCATAATGACCAAAGACCGGAAATCTACCACCAGGTCGTGGTAGCCGAAGGTCGTGCCTCTTTCGGTTAAGAGCACCTGCGAATTGCCTTCCGCTTCCACTTTAGCGGCAGCTTCTTTCATATCTTCGGGCGCCATGAATTGCCCCTTCTTGATATTGACCGGCAAACCTGTCCTCGCGGCGGCCTTGATAAGCTCTGTTTGGCGGCATAGGAAGGCCGGTATCTGCAGGCAATCGGCGACCTTAGCCGCTTCGCCGACTTCCGAAGGACTATGAATATCGGTCAAAATGGGTATATCGAAACGTTCTTTGACCTCGGCGAGGATTTTCAACGCGCCGGACATACCTATAGTGGCGAATGAATTTCCCGACTGGCGGTTGGCTTTCAGGTATGATGATTTATAAATTACCGGCAGCTTGAATTTTTCTGCAACGCGGACGATTTCCTCGGCTGCTGCAAACGCTATCTCGCGCGATTCCACGACGCAGGGACCGGCAATGATGAATTTTTTATGCCGGCCAGCGGTTACTTTGCCGATTGCGAACGTTTTTTCGGCCATGGTTTCTCCACGACATCGATTACCTGCCAGACACCTTTTCTGCCTCTGGATTTGAACTTTCTTTCCATCGTCAATTCCACAATAAAATCCGGCATTTCGACTTCCACCAGGCCACGATAAAGGCCCTCCGATCTGAGAATAAAATCCTCCGCTCTCAATCGGATATCGGTGTACCGGGAGTTATTCAGATAGGCCGAGGCTACGGCCTTGATGTCTGTCCAGAACGGCTGGTAGCCGGAGTCGGCTTCTGCCTGGAAATAAATCATATCTTTATCAGGTGGAAATGGCCAATCGGGCCCGGGTGGCGGCTCTTTCCTCGTGCAGCCTGCAACCAACAAGCCGACGAGCATTAAAAAGGCGACCGATCTCATTCGCTTTTAATAACTGAAGTATCGGTAACCGAAGAACCGGGAATCTGCCGGGCTTGCCGATATTTCAAAGCAGCCTCTACCAGGCCCTTAAATAACGGATGCGGCGACATTGGCCGCGATTTCAGTTCAGGGTGAAATTGGCAGCCCACGAAATAGGGATGCCCCTCAAGTTCGATAATCTCCACCAACTTCTCATCGGGAGATAGCCCCGAGAATATCAGACCATTGCCGCTTAAGGCGTTTCTATATTCGTTGTTGACTTCGTAGCGATGACGGTGCCGCTCGTTGATTTTCTGTCTGCGGTATATTCTGCTCATCAGAGTTGATTTGCCGATTATGCAGGGATACGATCCCAATCTCATAGAGCCGCCCATGCGCGTTATATGCCGCTGCTCATCCATCAAGTGGATCACTGGATGGGGAGTTTCCTGGTTGAATTCGTAGGAATTGGCGCCGTCCAGGCCGCAAATATGGCGGGCGAATTCGATAATTGCGCATTGCATGCCAAGGCAGATACCGAGAAACGGAATGCCGTTTTCCCGAACAAAATGAACTGCTTCGATCTTACCCTCGATGCCGCGTTCGCCGAAACCGCCGGGTATGAGAACGCCGTCGGCGTTGCCCAGGTATTTTTCGGCCCCGTTATCGGCGATATCTTCCGAGGATACCCAAACGAGCTCGACCCTGGCGTCATTGGCCAGACCGCCATGAATGAACGATTCCATTATTGACTTGTAGGCATCTTTGAGGTTGATATATTTGCCGCAGATCGCGATGCGCACCGTATGCTGAGCGGACTTTATTTTATGGACCATTTCTTTCCATTCGCCAAGGTCCAGGTCTGTGCAGAGCAGCTTCAGGTAATGCACCACCAGGTTATCCAGTAGTTCATGATGAAACATGATGGGGACTTCATAAATCGTCGAGCAATCCAGGTCCTGGATAACGGCTTCCGGCGGCACGTTGCAAAACAGGCCGATTTTTCGCTTGATATCGCGCGTAAGCTCCCTCGTGGCTCGGCAGATCAGGATATCCGGCTGGATGCCGATTTCGCGCAGCATTTTCACCGAATGCTGGGTCGGTTTGGTTTTCAGTTCGTCAGATGTTTCAAGATATGGCACGAGGGTAAGATGAATATACAGGGTGTTTTCGTGGCCGTGCTCGAGGCCCATTTGCCTGATCGCTTCCAGGAACGGCAATGATTCGATATCGCCAACGGTCCCGCCGATTTCAGTGATGATAATATCTATGTCTTCATCTTGCTTGGCCAGCCTGGTGCAACAGGCTTTGATCTCATCGGTGATGTGGGGAA
>Ga0299912_10003996_pt1 | contig 12041 bp, 14 predicted proteins | sample RVTome_2_FD_207667 | JGI IMG/M metagenome (GOLD analysis project Ga0299912, IMG submission 207667) | Soil microbial communities from uranium-contaminated site in the Upper Colorado River Basin, Wyoming, United States - RVT95D214 (version 2) ... | reverse complement strand
TCTCAGGATTAGTAAAACAAATTGCCCATGTAGAAAGCCAATCATAGAATTTTTCTTCTGCGTGGTGTTTTATCCTCCATTCCACACCATGTTTATTCATTCCTTTTTTAGCCGATAATTCACCGTCAATTCCTCTAACAGTATGTTCTTTATTTGCATTTATAAAAAATCGAGCAAGCATTTCCGCGTGTGTGCAAATACCAAGATATTCTGCGTGGCTTCCTATTTCAATATAATCATTTGGCGCGGGTGTTGCTGTACACGCCATTCTATACCTAACGTCTTTACATTTTTCTATTAACTTTCTTCTATAAACACCACCTACCCCTTTTAAGATACTCGACTCATCAAGAATAACCATATCAAAAACACTAAAATCAAATGAATCAATCATTTCATAATTGGTTATATAAATTCCTTTTTCATTTATTTCATCTTTTGACCGCACATATTTTATTTTTATATTTATTTTAATAGCCTCTTTTATTGTTTGCCTTGAAAGAGATAAGGGCGCAATAATTAAAGTATTTTGATTTAATAACCGAGCAATTTCTAAAAACAATCGAGCGAATTCAATTTGTATAAATGTTTTCCCCAAACCTGTATCTAATAAAACAGCGCATCTTCCCTTTTTCACAGCCCATCTAACTATATCTTTTTGGTAATCAAACAATATTGGATTTATTTGTGATAATTCAATATCGATTCCATTCGAAAGAATTTTCATTTCTTTCGATTTCAAGAAGTCTGTATAATTCATCTCTTCCCCACAATTAAATACTCATGAATTTTCGCCGTTGTCTTCCTCGTCTCTATTTGAGAAGCAAAGCACTGTGCAATTGATTGCTTATAATTCATTATAATAACATCATGCATTTTAAACCCTATCTTTCTATATAAATTTATAATATCATTATGATAACTATAAAATATTCCATCTTTTCTAAAGTCATTTATATTTATCACAAAAAATTTACTCTGCTTCAAAACACGATAACATTCTCTAAATATTGTTTCAAGTCGATTAAGAAAACCTTCATATTCTTTCTCCTTCCCCAATTGTTCAATCTCGTTACCATAAAATTCTAAATCCCAATAGGGGGGGGAACTAAAAATCAAATCAATTGAATTATCAATCTCATCAAGCTTTTCAGATGTTTTATTTTTTAATTCAATTTTGCAATTATTATCTCCTAAAAAAGAATCCTCATATATTATTTTTTCTCTAACCCTCTCATTAAATTTCATAAAATCAACCGAAATATCATAACCTATATAATTTCTTTTATTTCTCCATACCACTTCCATTCTACTATTATGCCCAGCAAACGGATCAAGAATTGTCTCACCTTGCTCAGAATAAAACAAAACAATATTTCTACAAATATTCGGAGGAAATGTGGAAATCCCGGAAGATTGTTTCTTTCCTCTTACTCCTTTACCACTTGTACTAAATGCTTTTCTAAGATCCCCATCACAATTCTGAATACTTTTCATATTTTCATGCAATCTTTTTGCAGCAATATCTTGTTTGCGTTCATCAAGCTCAGTTACCTGTTTCAACTGACTATAATCAACATCCCAAATTGATGAAGGCACACTTCCATATTTATCAATAATATCTTTTCGTATTTCTCTTGAAATTAAAAGATCATTTATATTTTTGCCCAATTCATTTTCTCCTTCACATATATTATATCGATTCACTGCAAATGTTTATTAAATTATTTTTTTAATGCTCATCTAAAATATACCATCCTTCTATCAGAGAGGTCTTTCTTTTTTCAAGAATCATACTTATAATTTTTTCATCTGTCTTATTTTTTAAGTTATTATCTTTGTCTTCATCATCTATTTTAATCACAACAACTATTTCTCTCATTTTATTTCTCCCTTTTTACCTGATCTTCAAATTGGCTGTCCACATACACCCTGCCAATATCATAGCAATTCAACACCAATGCTTGTCTATGATGTACTTTTTCCTCTCTTTCTATCGATGTTCGTATCCTAAAACAATTCAATTCCCTTTCTTTTTGACTTGAATTTATCGTTATCAATTTAGATACGTGTGCTATTTTCCTAATATCCTCAGCCGTATCATTCTCATCCGTATCAGCATTCAGTCCTTTCCTTGATGTCTGCGAAGCCGTCAATACCAATACTTCTCTTTTCAACCCTAATTCCCGTAATCCCTTCCAAATATCATCAAGCTGATGTCTATAATCCAACCTTGTATTTGATGCACTCATAAGATCGGCGTAATCAATCACAACAATATCAGGCACAAAATTATTATAGTATCCTAAATTATCCAACACCCTTCCAACATCATCGACCGTAGTTGAATATGGAGGAAGCTGTTTCACAACCAACCCACCTCTACGAAACATTCTAACATATTTTTTCATGCTTGCTTTTATTGTAGATATATCCAGCCCTTTTTTCAATTCCTTCCTCTGTTTTATCTCGTATAAATCTTTTTGAATCTCTTCGAAATATGGTATGTCTATTTCTACATCACTATTATTTCTTGTCTTTGGTATTCCTTCCAATCCTCTCCACATTCTATTTATTATTCTTTTCGCTGGCATTTCCAATGTAATAAATAATGTTCTATGACCAAAATACATTCCAGTCAAAGCTGAATAAATCAATAGCCATGTTTTCCCTCGCTTCATCGCTGCGAGAAATGAAACAAGGTCACTACGTAGAAAATCACCAACAGCTTCCCCCATTGGTCCTGGGAATCGGAATAAAACATCATCATCGTACATAAATGATTGAGCAACTTTCACATGATCTTTCAGAATATCTATTCCATCGATATCAGCCATTTCTACCCGGCTATAGTTTGAGACACACTGCTCTCCTCGTTCAGTATCATTATTCAATACTGCTTCTTCAAGGTCAGATTTGAGAATATCAAGTGATCGTAATTTCAAATATTGTATGGATTCCTTAATACTGAAATTTATATTTCCAATTTGTGATTCTTTCTCATAGTTTTTTGATAGCCGTAAAAGGAAGGTTGACAGCAATTCCAATTCTTCCTCATTCCGAATGTATTGTCTTTTCTTTGTGTAGATATCCTGAATATGTTTTTTTGGTGATTCCTTATACTCTTTGAAATATTCAAGGCACCATTCACATACCTGGGAGCAGTAAAAAGTCTGGAAATATTTTGACTTCACAATCGGGAATATTTCTTTAAGGAATTGATCTGATACGATCATCCCAGTAATTACTTTCAATTCTTGTGAAAGGTCGAGTTGTTCTTTTTTCATATTTTATTATTTATTATATATAAACATTTTCCACAGACATCACGACGAAGCACACGACGATCCAATTCTTCCTTAGAACATGGATAGTAAATCGTGTATTTAAATAATCTATGTTTCAATTTTTTCCCTTTTTTAAGACATATTGGTTTTTTATCATCACAAATATGAAATATCCCCATACACCATTTATCAGGAGCTTCTAAAATTAACTCTCTCATTATTTCTCCTTCTTAAAATCCTTTGTAATTTCTTTCAGAATAGATGCATCAATAAATTCTTCCTCTTCTCCCTTCACTAAAAAATTGATGTTTCTCATTTTAGTTTGTAACAGTTCAACAATTCTTTCCTCAATCGTATTCACTGCCACGAAATAATAGTTATTGACAGCATTCTTCTGACCAATTCTGTGTAATCTACTTCCAGCCTGTTCGTGATCGACAGGACTCCAAACAAATTCCACGAATGCTGAATTTGAAGCTGCAAATAAATCTATTCCAACTCCCGCTGCTTGTATCTGTCCTATGAATAATTTTACTTTCTCATCATTTTGAAAACTGTCAACTGCTTCCTGTCTTTTCTTATCACCAACTCCACCATACAATAAAACAGGATTATACTTTTTGAATACCTCATTTAAATCTTCAATGGCTTTTCTATGATTAGCAAAAACAACCAATTTCTCACCAGTGGTTTCAAGAAATTCCTCAATCCATTTTATCATTTGTTTACGCTTCATCAAGTAAGCAAGTTGTTTCAAATGTTCAACTTCATTTTTAATCTCATTGTCCGATCTTTTTTCAATGGCATTCATCCATTCCGTAAATGCTTCCGTTTGCTTTTCATAATCAGAACGGAATTCTTCCTCACAATACAATGGTATTATGATATCCCTTTTTTCTGGTAAATCTTTCAACACATCTTTTTTCTCTCTCGCAATCAATAACGGTTTCACCAATCGTCTTAACTCATCACCATTCGAAAGCTTGCCTGAAGGCACCCAACCAAAACCATTATACTTCAAATCACAATAACGGTGTAGATATGCGTAGTGATTCGAAAATATTTCAGGCTCTACTGTATTCAAAGCAGTAAAGAATTCCTCTGGTCGATTCTTCATGGGAGTACCAGACAAGAGAATAATTTTATCTATATTATCTTTCAATTCCTTATATGCTCTTGTTCTTATTGCTGATTGTGAGGAAAGATTTTGACATTCGTCAATGATCATAATTTTGTAATCTGTTTTTATTATTTCCTCATACCAACCATGAATCGGAATTGTTTTTTTCCTGTATGGTAATCCTACTTCTTTCGCTTCTTTCTTTCTTTGTTCTTCTTCCTTCCGTATTTCAGCATCCCCTTCTGCAAGAATATCATAGTTGAAAATAGAAATATTTTGATCTTGCAATTCGCAGGGAGTCATCCCCATAAATATATCCACTCTTTCATTCAACCATTTCTTCGCTTCTCTCATCCATTTTATTTTCATGACTGCTGGGCAAATGACAAGAGCAGGGCGCAATTCTGGATGGATTTTCAGATATCCAAGTGCTTGAATGGTCTTACCTAATCCGCATTGATCAGCAATCAATGCCCTTCCATTTCTCCATTCAACAAATTTTACACCGTCTATTTGATACGGTAATAATCCATTCAGTTTTTCTACGTCTACATTTATTGTATTATAAGGAACTTCAAATTCTTTTTGCTCACCGAATAATTGACAGCAATTATCTGAAAATTCGAAACCAAATATTCTGAGGTGTTCAATATTTTCTTTTGTTGGTAAAGCCGTCCACACACTTCTTGCTTTTATGAATGTTCTGCCGGATAATTCCTTGACGGTAGAAAGAAGCTCTTTCCATTCTTCCTGATATGAGGATTTTATTCTAATAATTAAAAGTTTCCCATCATAATCAACTAATTTCATTTATCATTCTTCCCGATCACGTATTTTTGATTATCTATCCATTTAATAACAGGTTCTTTCTTCCACCCCTTAGTCCATATATACCAGGCGTATGCAATCATCCCGGTATGGTATTTGCCATCTTCTCGCAACTGTTCGCCTAACATAGGATATCGCGTGAAAACATAGATACATTTTAATTCGGAAAATATTTTATCCTCATATCTTTTTTGGCCATGAAGATAAGAAACTGGAAGAAGAAAAGCTATTTTATCAGTATAGATTGATTTTGCTTTTTGAATAAATTCATGAGCAAGAGAGAATGGCGGATTCGTTATAATCGTCGTCATTTCGTCGTCCGAAGAGTTAAGAAAATCGTCTCCGAATTTTATATCTGATTCATAAAATCCGTTGAATCTGTGTCTCAAAACTTTTCCTATCGCACGATTGCCACAAGCAGGATCACAACAATCACATGAATTAAATTCTTCTGCCATATATAATTGCTCGGTCATAGAATATGGTGTTTCATAAAAATCCGATTTCTTTCTCTGCCCGCGATTGACTGCCGAAAAACATTTGCCTTTCATTTCCTAATAATCTCCATCAGCAACTTGCAAACATGTATACCCTAACTCTCGCCATTTCTTCACCATGCATGTACGATCTTCAAAAATCAATTCTATATCTTTTTTTTCATACCCCAAATTAAATACTTGCTCCAAATATTCAGGCTTGACTTCAACATCTTATCTATAATCAGAATCTTCTCTCATTTTTAATAGTGAAGAATTAACCAATGGTGTTGACATATATTGATACATCCAATTCCTTGTTTTCACACGACACGACTCTCTTCTTCCTGTAAAGAAGAACAAAAGATAGTATTTTTTCCATAAAGAAATAGCCAAATCAATTATATGCATATTTGGTTCATCTTCATTACAGCGATAATAGAATTCATCCCAATTTTTTGGTTCATTCTCTATCAACTTCTTTCTACCACCCACTTTTGTAATTGTTCCATCAATATCAAAAATTGCAATTTTCTTATTCATATGTCAATCTCCTTCCTTATTTCCTTCGCCTCTTTTTCTGTCAATCCTCCAGGATCTTTACCTTCATCCATTCTTAATATATTTACTTTCACTCCTAATGCTGCCAACTTCATTCCAGCTTTCTTCGCATCTTCCTGCGCCTTTTCTTCATTATCGAACAAAAAACAAACTTCATCATATTTTGAAAGCAGTTTAATCTGTGTTTCTTTTATTCCTGTTCCTAATGTTGCTGCAAAACCATCACCCATTCTAAACACATCGAAAGCACCTTCAACGACCACAACTATATTATATCGACAATTGTCCAAATTTAGTAATATTTCTTTTGGGTCAATAATACTTTTTTCTTTTGATAAAGTTTTATACCGCAATTCTGCTTTTCCAGTATAGTCTCTTCCTTGATATGACACAAGCCTTTTCTGGTACAGTATTGGTATCATAATTCTGAACTTCCAATCTCCAGTTATTCCCGTTCCCTTCAACCCATATTTTTCTTCAAGATAATTCGGATCAAACCCACGATCAGATAAATATTTTCTATGTCGATCGTTCAAAGGTTCCCCCGGCATTACTATTTCATTCGGCTTTTCTTTTTTATCTTTGTTTAGATTCAATCTATGTACATAATCATCTGTATATGTGTCTTTTATTTTTCGTGCTTCTTTAATCGAAACATTCAATAATTTTGAAATTACTTGATCAAGCCATGACTTCCCACACTTCCAGCAATTGTAATAACCATTATCGAGATTGATTCCTCCATGATTCGAATCATCAAAACACATTGGGCAAGCTATATTCACCCAACCTATTTGACAATTCTTTCCTTCTGTCCAATACTCAATATGATACGTCTCTAAGAATTTAATCGCGTCAAACACGACTCATCTCTCTCCATACATGCCGCAAGTGTTTTACCACTTTTTTAATTCTTGTTTCCCTCCATCCCAAACAAATAAAATATTTCTGCAATGAATGTACAGTAAATAGATTATTCTTATACTTTCCATTAGGTGTTTGGTTCTCCAATAGAAATTCCAATACCTGTTTGCACTCTTCATTTCTTTTCACCGATTCCATAACACCGATCATCTTTAAAAGTTCGTCATTTATAACATCATTAAAAATTAGTTCATAGTCATCGACACTGTATCTGCATTTATCAAAATAATTTCTTTCCTTATGAAGTTTCTGATTCAGTTTCTGCATACATCGAACGAAGTATGTGGAGAAACTTCCTTTATCAGGATCGAACTTGACTCTACATTCACAAAATACAAGATTCCCCTCCGCTTCTGCTTCCTCATAAGAAATATGATATCTTCTTGCGTACTTACCAGATTCTTTTTTTATCAGACCAATATAATCTTCGTATTGAACCATTTTTTCTACCTCACTATACTAACATCATCAATCAATTCTATTTTGAACACCTTATCTGCATATTCTTCCAAAGCCGATAAATGGGTTGTCATTATTATTTGCAATTTCAATTCATCCGAAAGCTTTCTCAACAGTTCCCCGGCTTTACTATGCAAATCTTTTGACAGCCATTTGAACGGCTCATCCAATATTATTATTCGTTCTGTTTTCCCCAGACTCCATACGGCTAATCGCAATGCAAAAGACACAACATCATTCAAACCTCCACCAGAAGAACCTAATGGATCAATTTCCTTGCCATTCTTTTTGAATGATAAATTTGCAACTGTTTTCCCTCGCTCAATATCAAACGAGACATCAAATTTATAATTGTCTTCTGGGAAACAATAATCCAATGAAAGCTGTACAATATCTTGAATATGAAATCGTATCTTCTCTTGTGTTTCCTTCGCAACTTTTTGAATAAATGCTTGTACAATTTCTATTGTCTTTTGAAACAAAATAAATGAATCATACTTACTTTCAGAATCTACTTTTTGTTTCTGAATATATTCAAGTTTGCTTCTTGCTTTCACACAAAGCTCTTTATAGTTTCTCATATCGAATCCCATTTATATGATTCTTCAAGCCGTGTTTCCAGTTTTGAAAGCTTACTTGTATACAACTCAGAATCTTTTTTCAGTTCTTCGACTTTCGTATTGGCTTCCTCTATTGATGAAAGCTTGTATTTGTCTTTTAGATTCTTCAATGTACTTTCAATTACACCCTGCGCCTTATTTCTTTTTTCATCCAGGCTCTTTATTTTGTCCTTAATCTCTTTGAATTTAGTTTCTGTCATCTATCTTACCTCCTCAATTAGTTTTTCGATTAAACCTATTCCGTCTTTCCCAAGTAATTGCTCATCTTTTTTCATTGCTGTTCTTAGATTGCCTTCAAAGTCCATTGATACTTCTTTCGCCTCGGAAATCGCTGATATAAATGAATCAATCCTTTCATCCCTGTCTTTTTCCTTCGTGAGATATTCGTCTGTTACAATACAATCTTTTCCAGTATCAATAAATAATTGCTCCACTTTTTTTGTTTCTGTATCTACATAAAAAACAGACGGCTTATACTCAATCATGTCTGCTGTTTGTATTGTCAAACATCCTGGATTCAATACCATTCGATTATTATTTTCATAGATAAACGATTCGTGATTATCCCCAAGGAATATCATTTCATATTGTGAATGTTCATCCAATAATTCTTGTGAAGTTTTTGCCTTCGTTGATTTTATATATCCTGGTCTTTCTTTGTCCGTGCGAAATATAAGCTCATGTAGAAATAATAATTTCGAATTCGTTTTCACTGGTTCCATACCGAAATGAGAGTAATCCCCAATTTCAGTAATTTCTCTGAGAATTCCGTTCTTGCCTCTCTTCGTCAATTCCCAGAATATCCCGAAAACTGATTTATCAATATTTTCCCAAGAATGATACAGAAGATCATGATTCCCAGCCATGATGTAAATTGGAACATTCATTTCAAGAATCGTTTTCCAAAGAAAATTAAGTATATAAATATTCACATATGAACGATGAAACAAATCACCCGTATGCACAACCGGGCAATTCCTTTCTTTTGCAAGACTAAGAACTTGCTCAACACAATTCATCTGAAATTTTGTCCATTCATCTTCAGTCCCAAGTCTGCACCTGGGTTTGTCCTCCCTCACATGCCAATCACCTGTGTGTATCAATTTCATCTTCTTCCTCCTTTTATTTCCCCACAGAATGGACAAACATCTGGTAATTCTTTTTCCAACTTTTCTATTTCTGTTGTACATTCCATAATCGTTCTTTCATTTTCAGTGATTCCTCGTATGATTGCTTTGAGTTCCAAGATTTTATCCTCGTTTTCTTCAAGCTCTTTTCTAACTGATTCAATTCTCTGAACGCTCTCGCCCACATTTTCAAATCCCTGCAAACGATTATAAATATCAAAGCTATTGTTGTAATTAGAAATTTCACTGTTGATATTATTTCTTTCATTTTCAATCTTCTCCAATTCTACTTTTATACTGGCAATCTGTTCGATGATCTCATAGAATTTCTTCGTATCAGGCATTGTATTTATCACTGTTTGCCATATGTTATATTCTGACAGTATTTCAGAAATGCTTTGCTTTTCATCATTTATGACTTTCAGCATCTCTTTCAATTCTTCATATTGACTGACTGTTTCTTCTGCTTGCTCAAGCCAAGTATATTTCTTGATCTGCTCATCGAATTCCTTAATTGCTTTTTCTACTGATAGAATATCCTGTTTGTTGCTTCTCTTTTTTGATTCGATAGCAGAAAGCATGGAATCAATTAAATCTGTCTTGATTGTTTTGTTGAAAAATTTTGCAACTTCCCCGGCTGTCGATGATAACAGAAAATGCTGATCGAATTGATTTTGAATGTTTATATCCGAAATGTTCAACAGCTTTTCTACTTCTTTTGGAACATCTTTGTTAATCGCATTCAATTCTGTACTGGGAAGATCATAGCCATTTCTATCTGGTGATTTAATTCTTCGAATTTCTTTTTCATCTTTTTGAATAGTGACAGATGTTTCATCGATAGGATTGTCTTTGTCATCCCTGTTCCAAAATGAAATGATTGAATTACCTACTGGTCTATTGGTGATAAGCCATAATAATGCTCTCATCGCTGCTGATTTACCAGAATTGGATCTGCCTGTTAGAATATTTATTCCCGAATGTAGATTAAGTGTTGTGTCCTTATGTGATTGGAAATTCTTTATCTTTATTTGCTGGATCAAAGTGTTTCCTCCAATTGTTTCTTTTCCTTTTCCAAAAGGTTTACATCTTTCGGAGGAATAATACTTTTTGTTTTATTATCTAATTCTTCATCTCTTTTATCCACAAGAAGCCTTCTTCTATAATTCCTGATCCTGTTTCTTTTTATTAAATTCATATCTTTTGTAAAACCGTAAACAACAGGATTGTCTATCATTTTTATTTTAACAACAATCCTTCCATTATTTTCCCATTCCCAATCACTCCAAGCATAAATGACAGCACGCAATTTATTTTTAAAACACTGCAATTCACAATTATCAATAGGAATTTTAATTCCTTGCTTCCCAAAATCTTTCAATATCTCATCTACTGTTTTCAATTCTTCCCATCTTATCTTTTTAAAAAGGTTGTCCTTATAAAAACATCTCATAACATATATTATTCTAATAGTTTCCATGCTTTCTCTCCTCTGAATATTTCTTTGTTTTCATTTATTATTTCTATGAACATATTCAATTCAATCAGAAATAATTTTTTACCGTCTTTGTCCATAATATCCCAGTTCTTAAAAATCTCGTTAATACCTGTATTGATATCACCAAGATATTTAGAGTAATCTAAAAATGCTTTTTGTATATCTTTCCTACCAGATTTTTTATTCTTACTATTACCTTGTTTTATGTTTTCATACCCTTCATCCGAAATAGTTTCATTTATTGCCATTTCGAATTTTTCTTCTTTGTCTGGAAAATCACTTCTTTCCGATCCTATTCCTGTTTTCATATTTCTATATTTATCAGATTGAAGCTTTTCTTTTATTTTACTTGCAAGTGCTTTCTGTTTCTCTTTGGGTATTTCATTATCTCTAAATAATTTTGCTGCTTTCGATGCATAAGAAATAGTATTGTACCCTTCTTCTTTTTCTTTTTTCTTTACTCCACCATTTTTATCTACAGTTTCAATTTCTTTTTTAACTTTGAAATTTGATAGTTCAAGAATTGCTTCCGAGTCAATGTTCTCATTTTTTTCACCGTTGATAATAATAAGAGCTTCCGATATTTGCGATTGTGACCAGTTCCCTTTGTCCTTGCCACCGTTGAGAAAAGAAAGAATAATAGGAGCACCTACGCCTTGTTCCTTTGTCATAGTAAAAGACCTTGAATCTTTAAAATTGAAAACAACATGACTGCTTTTAATATTAAAAGCAGTCAACTCCTCCCAATCCCCATACTTTGCTAATTCACTTTCAAGATATGTCTTTACTGCTTTCACTGTTTCGATGATAATACTTGGATCACTTTGCCACTCGTTCATATTCTCATCGGCCATCATTAACAGCATAGTCGAATCATCTAACTCACGAATTGGGATATCAATATACTCAATCTTTAATTCTCGTACTGCTTGCATACGATGGTGCCCATACGCTATTTCATACCACTTGTCCACTTTACGTGCGACAATGTTGTCCCAAAACCCTGTCTTCTGAATTGAATTTTTCAATGCCTCGATCTTGTTTTGATTTATAGGATAATGTTTCATATTCCTATATGGATTGGGCTTTATGTCTTTTACTGCTACCTTCATTCTTTCCTCCATTTCATATAATATATCGT
>Ga0299912_10003995_pt1 | contig 12041 bp, 13 predicted proteins | sample RVTome_2_FD_207667 | JGI IMG/M metagenome (GOLD analysis project Ga0299912, IMG submission 207667) | Soil microbial communities from uranium-contaminated site in the Upper Colorado River Basin, Wyoming, United States - RVT95D214 (version 2) ... | reverse complement strand
TTCGAAGTTTCCCGGGTGGGGTCTTCCTCGTAGATGTGCTCGAAAGACAACCCTCCCTTACTGATATCTTTGACTTTCCCAATTTTAGTGGAATCATTCCGGAGTGCAACGATAACATCGTCCTGTACTAAGAATCGAATATTATTTCTCTGCTCAGTTCCCATCTTATTTCACCTCAAAATGATTCCTTTTGTTAACGGGAAAATCACCCTTTCCCTTTCGATCAAGGTATGTCAATCGGATGAATCCTGTTTTTTATGATGAATCAATGCTGTATTTTTACCCCGTTAGAAAGCCCCGCTGCTCGCAGCGGGGATGACGGCTGTTCCTTTTTCAGCGAACACGGGGTCTAATGCCCCGTGTGAGCCTTCCCGTTAGAAAGTAGAAGACTTTCTAACGGGGTTTACTCACCCCATCAGAGTGCACATACCACTTATAAAATCATGAAAAACCTATTTTCCCCTTGGGCTCCTCAGCTATTTGAATCGTGCCGAAGGTTTTTTCATATTTCGAAACGTTGTCTCGGAGAGCTTCGAGGATTCGTTTCATATGACCCGGGCTAACGATGACTCTTGCAGTAACAGCTCCGGCGGGTGGAACAACCATTAGGAAATCTAAAATGAACTCTTCCTTGGTATGAGTGACTACCATGCTGTTTGCGTAGACACCCCCCTGAAGTTCTTGAGGAAAGTTCACCTTAATTTCTTTAACTTCCGGACCGTTTGACATATATCTCCCTCCCATTCATTTGTCTTGTGGCAATTATATATTCTATTAGAAGTTACGTCAATTTTAGATTGTTACACATTGAAGTCTGAGAATTTATCTCTAACATTGAAATTGAAAATCCGAGCTTGCGCGGGAGGATCAAAACCATTGTGCGACACTTGCTGGAGGTGGAGCAGGCGCGCCCTATACTGGCATTCCGTGCCCTCCATATGTCTAACCGGTTTCTGGAATGGTCAGGACTTCAAAATTTTTTTCTTGACCTCCACAAAGCTTTTACTATATACTTAAGACAATCAAAATTGAATTCTCACATTCTATCGATGAAAAGGAGGAAGAACCATGGCAACAGGAAAGAAACCCCTCACAAAGTCCCAAACCGTTACCCATTTTGCTGAGAAGTTCGATCTTGCCAAGAAGAATGCTGTAATGATTCTTGACGAGGTGGCAGCCTTTGCGATCGCTGAGACGAAGAAAGCCGGATCTTTTACCCTTCCAGGCATCGGCAAACTCGTTCTTTCCAATCGCAAGGCGCGTATGGGTTTCAACCCGGCCACGGGCGAGCAGATCAAAATCCCTGCCAAGCGCGTCGTGAAGATGCGTCTCGCCAAGGCCTTTAAGAATGCAATCATTCCCCCGAAATAATTAGACTTTTTCGAAAGAACTCGGGGCGGACTTTCTTTAAGACGTCGCTTTCTGCACGAGTGGACCGGCATCTTTAATACTCCCTTCTCTGGTCTCGCGAATTCTAGGGCAAAGGAGATATTAAAGATGCCGGAAACCCACCGGGTATTTATCTCCACCCCCGGTAGCCAGGAACCCAAACCCTCCCCCAACCGTACGGTTTAGACCCTTTATTCAAACCTTTTTAAGACCACCTCTTCCAGTCACTCCACCAGTTTTGCAACCCTATCTGAGTTGAGTTTCTTAATCACGGCGGTGATGAGCTGGACCGCATAGGCATAGTCATCCCGCTGGAGGATAGCTGATGGCTGTGGATATGTCGGGTGGCTGCAGCGATGACAAGGTTGGGCACTCCGCGGCCTCCTTTCTCCAGTAACCTCAGTTCTCCGCAATCTTTACCTTCATCTCAATCCTCTCTACGGGATTATCCCTCTTGTCCCTCGGCTGACTTACGATTTTATCCGCCACTTCCATCCCTGAGACGACCTCGCCAAAGGCCGTATATTGTTTGTTAAGGAAAGAGGAGTCAGCCACACAGATAAAAAACTGAGAACCCGCACTATCGGGGTGGGTAGCCCTTGCCATGGAAAGGGTTCCTCTTCTATGGGGTCTATCATTGAATTCAGCCTTAATCGTATAGCCAGGGCCTCCCATGCCGTGTGATGACCGATCCGGATTTTTTGAGTTTGGATCGCCACCTTGAATCATGAATCCTGGTATGACGCGGTGGAAAGTCGTCCCGTCATAGAATCCTTTTTTCGCAAGCTCGATAAACTTGTTCACATGATTGGGTGCACCCTCTGGAAAAAATCTGATCTCAATGTTTCCAAACTTCGTTTCAATCGTCGCCCTCGTTTCGAGCATTTTCTTTACCTCCTCCTGTGTAAATTTTCTGTATCTTGCCTCTCCATAAGCGCTATTCATCAATAGTAGCAACATCAGGAATACGAGGCCAATTCTAAAAAAATGGCACAAACTCCACCGTGCAAAAAAATTCTTCATCTTTTCCTCCTTCTCACCCTTCTATCATTCTAATTTTTCGATAACCCATTATTTTAACCTAAATTTTAAAACCTGCCTCTCCTAAAAGGAAACCCGGCCGTAACCCCTCAGTTATGATCGGAGATCCTATTTTCAGGATCGGAGCGGTCTCTCCGGAGAAAACTTGAAGCGGCACATTTTAGCGATAAGCCAAGGCGTAAATGCCCTTAAAACGGTCCCTTCAGCACTACCCGCCGATTCCCACTCTCTAATGATCCGCATTTCAAGGTTTCGGAGGGGAGACCACTTCGATTCAACTGCGCCCGAGACTGAGGGATTACACCCGGCCATGTCCCCATCTCTCCCTCCTGATCCCTTGAATCGTATTTCATCAGAGCAGCCATGGGAATTCTGGTCACCAGGGTTAATCATCAGCCAATTCCAGATACTGAACGAGTAGAACACCCCCGAGGAGTAACCCTCCTAAAATGGCAAACCCGAGGGGAAAGGACCACATTTCTCCAATGAACCCGATCCCGGCTGGAATGGCTCCTCCCCCCAGAAGAAAACCGACGGAGACCGTTAAGGAGACGGCTACATTCTTGGTGTTCGAGGAGCTCATCCGCGAGAGGGCAGCAAAACCTGGAGGAAAGAAGGAGCATGCCAACATGGGCTGAAGAAAGATGATGGGCACAATCCATGATCCGGACACCACGCCCAGTAGTACCGTAATGATCCCGCTGGCCAGAAAGATCGCCCTCAAAGCCTGTTTCGGCCCCAGTCGATCCGTGACCCACCCAGACACGAATGCCATTCCCACAGGAGGAATCCGAGAAAGTCCCACCAGGGCGTTTGCCCAAGAGCGATCCATTTCTCTCTCCGAGACCAAGTAAAGAGGGAGCATGGCATACACCCCTAAGCTGGCGCCAATTCCCAAGCTAAAAAAGGCCATCATGATCCAAAAAGAACGCTCCCTCAGGATGATTCGGAGAGTGCCAACATTGGGCGCTTCACCCCGGAAAGTCCCCCCTTTTCCGAAACGGATAAAGAGAATGCCAGAAAGAAGGGAGGCAATTCCGATCAATGTAAGAACTTTGTGCCAAGAGTACCACCCCAAGAGGATATCCGCCAAAAGGGGGGCTGCAACATAGCTCAGATTAGGCGCCAATTCATGGATGGCGAGGGCCTTTCCCCAATCCTTGGAGCTTACCAGTGTAGTAAGCGTAGCAATGCCCGAGGGGAGATAGAGGCCAGCTCCCATTCCCAGAACGACAAGTCCGAACCGCATTGCCCACGGATGACGGCTAAGACCGATAATCAGAAGAGCCCCACCCACAGCCATGGAAGAGAGGATGATCGACCTTCTGTGGTTGAGACGGGAAGAGACGAAACCAGAGGCCAGTAGCATGACGCAGTATCCCATGGAGATCAGAAGAAAGAGAGATCCTGCCTCACCATGCCCTATCTTCAGATCCTTTTCTATTAGCGGCATCAGTGGAGACAGGATGATCCGAGAGAGAAAATTCAAAAAGAAGATCCCTACCAGAAAGAAAAGGGGTCCCATCTGTGAAACAAGAGAAGTCATGTCATTTCTCAGAATCTAAAGGGTCTTTGAATCCACAGGTTGAAAGCTCAACAAGTCATCTTCAACCCCGGGCATGGGTCGATGATCCTCCTTCCCAGGAAGGCACAGTGGCGCCGACCATTGGAACCCAGGGACGGTAAAAGAAAAAGGCCGGGAAAATAATTGCCGGCCTCTCAGTTCTTTAAGAAGTTCAACGGGCGTCATTTCACCCTTGCTGAGCAGTTTAACGTCTTGCTCAGGACCCGCGTAGCGAGCCACAAGTCGAGCAATGGGTTGCATGAGGGAACATCCATCTCATCGACCTCACCTCCCTCCGTTAAACATATTCTAATCTTAATGTCTTCACCTGTCAAGCAAGAAAGCTCTCCCCCCTCCGGGGTCCCCAAGGGGGTATTAAACCCCGCCTGTGGCGGGGTAAAAATCCCTCTAAGTCTCCCTTCATAGAAGGGAGACTTTCAATTTTTCCCTTCCCTAATCCTTCGCTCCTTTCTTCAGGAGATCAAGGAGGTCAGATTCTTTTGAAGTTTCTAAATTTGGTTTTTCCTTTTCGATCTCGGCTTTCAACTCCTGTCTCTTCCATTCCTTCTCTTTGATCATGTGCTTTTCAATCCAATGATCAAGGGCCTTCACATCGAAAAGGACCCGATCCCCGATTTTGAGGTACGGAAGTTTTTTTTGAGAAGCCATTCGATAGACCGTATCCGTCGAAAGGCTTAAGTACTGGCTGGCCTCTTTGGCAGTGATCAACCTCCGAAGTTCAGGAATCTTCTTCATCCGGTCATCCATACGTTCGAAATACTTCTCGGCCAGCAGGTCTGCCAGCATATCTAAGAACTCCTCGATAGGGGGTCGATATTCTCCCTTTGCCATTTTTCCCTCCCCGAAAGGGTGCATCACATCGATTGCTCTTTCTCTCTCACCGCTTCTTCCTGTGCTTCTTTAGGCGAAAGAGAAAAGGCAATGCTTTGAAATCTAAAGACAATTAGTAAAAGTATCCTGAACGAATAGTATAAGATTTACCAAGGCGGGTCAAGAAAAAAATTGATCAAACTAATTTTCATTGACACGCCGTTCTTAATTTAATACGCTACAAAAGAAGTTTGGGAGGCTCGATACGCACCCTGCAAAATCCGTAAACCTCCAACGAAAGAATAAATCTGTTGGAGATCAACGAAAAATAGCTGCTGGATACAGAGATGAGAAGCCGTCGAAATAGCTTGCCGAAACTGCAATGAGTTGACCGGTGGGATCTGCGAAAGCGAATCTCTAAGATCCAGAAAAGGAAGACAGGTATTGATGCCCGTTGGGGTATCAGGGTCCCCATCAAGAGAACTCAATAAAAAAGTCGTTTTCAAAGAACGCCTCATGTCACAAGCAGAATCCAGGAGCCTCTTTCACGTCGCTTGTGGAGAAAGGGATATTGACCAAGGAGGGGTTCTGCGAGAGGGTGAAAGTGATTCATTTCGAAATGAACAGCAAAAAATAAGTTATTTCAAATCAGGGAGGCCAAATATGGAATTGAGACCCTTATCCCCGGAATTTAATGAACTGAGGAGTGTCATTATTTCTTCAAATCTTACTTCTTGCTATTTAGTGCTGGAAGTACTTAAATCAGGGGAAAATGAAACTTTAAATTATGAGAAATTTAAACACCACTGGATAGATTTGTATAAAAGTATTTACGACATCGTCTCCGAGATGAAGCCACGAAAATCATCAAGAAAGACAATTCGTTAAGGTGACAGGCCAAACAAACCCAAGCTTACCTTTTGCTGGAAAAGATTGACCATAGAACGAAGCTTTATCTCATCTCTTCACATATCTTCTTCATCAGGGCGATATTTTCCGTGTGGCCGGTCAGATGGGCGGTCACCCTTCCTCGAACTGGACGATTGAGAAGATAGAAATCGCCGATCAGATCGAGAATCTTATGCCGGACAAATTCGTCAGGAAATCGGAGTTCGGTGTTGACGACCTTCTCGTCGTCAACCAGAATGAAATTGTGGAGTCGCCCACCCCCTAACCTTCCCATCCGTCCAAGCATCTCTGCATCTTTGACAAAACCAAAGGTTCTCGCCGGAGCGATCTCATCCTTGAAGGCCTCTTCGCTCTCTAAAACAAAGTCCAGGGTCTGCTGCCCGATGGGAGGAGGGTAATCCAAAAAATAATGAACAGAAAAGGTTTCAGCAGGTTCAATGACCAGAGACTTATTCCGATGGACGACCTCTAACCGATGACCGATGATCAATTCATCCGCCCTCTCCTCCTGTTCCTCCACCCCTGCCTCCTCTACGATCTTACAAAACTCCAAAGCTGAACCGTCCATAACCGGAATCTCTTCAATCATCTTCACCATCAGGTTGGTAATACGATAGGCATGTAACACCGCCATAAGGTGCTCGACCGTCCTAGCAATTGCTCCCCCCTTTTTCAGAGAAGTGGCAAATTCCGTCGTTTGGACATAGTCGACATGGGCAGGGACCACTTCATCCGATGAGATGTTTCCAAAAAGGATCCCACTATGAGGGGGCAGAGGCTGCAGGAGGAGCCCTGTCTTCATCCCCGAAAAAAGTCCTGTCCCGTAAAGCACCATGCTCCGTTTGAGGGTTCGCTGAGGTAGTAAAGAGCTTTCTTTTCTCTTCCAAACCTCATGGGATCGGAAGGGTTCTTCCCGGACAAAGGAAACTGGGGGCCCGGTGGGCTCGGCCGTCCCCTTCGAAAAGACCGTCTTTTCTTCTAAAGGGACTTCCTCAGTGACAATCTCTTCCGATCGTCGAATCATTAGCAATTCTTTCTGACGATCGAGGGCTCGACGGATCGTCATGAGGAGAAGATCAAGAGAAAGGGGTTTTTCGATGAAATCGAAAGCGCCCAATTTCACGGCGGTCATGGCCGTCGAAATCGTCGCGTGACCTGAGATCATAATCACGAGGCAATCCGGAGCAATCCATTTGAGCCGTTTTAAAACCTCGATGCCATCCATCCCTGGCATCCAGATGTCGAGGAGTGTCACATCCGGTCCCTCCTGCCGGAAGATCTCAACCGCCTCCTCCCCACTTCTTGCTTTGGCGACTCGAAACCCTTCGTCCTCGAGAACACCTGCAATGGATTGAACGACCCTTTCCTCATCATCCACGATGAGGACTTTTTTCTCCATGAGATCCCTCACCAGGAACACCTAACTTTGCAATTCAATTACCACAACTTTATTGAATGATCAATAAAATAAAGGGACAACTCGAAGCACGAAATCCGAAACAATATTGAATAACCGAAATTTGAAATTTGGATTTAGTAATTTCCCACCCCCACCCTCTCCCTCAGGAGCTGATGGTCCTCTTCAGACGAAGCGAAAACCCCTATGTTGCCCAGTCTGACATTCCTCAGGCCCGTACCTTTCACTTCGATGTAGGCCTCCACGATCTCAGAGGCCTTGGGGCTTTTATATCGCTTCATTTGATATTCAGGGCAAAAGGCCAAAATCGTGAAGGGAATTTCCGGATCGACCTCGAAGATCGATTGGGCAATTTTCTTCAACTGGGGCGTCTCTACCAGACTGGGAATGTAGAGAGAAAGAACCTCCAAGACAAAACCCCTTTTGACGATCTCTTCTGGAAGTTTAAGAATGTTTCGATTGAAACAGCCGGTCAACCATTTATGGTCTGTCCCGTCGTAGGCCTTGATATCGAGCCAGAACGAATCGACACCCGCCTCCTTGAGTGCATCGAGATTCTGTGGGGTGAGGCCATAACCATTCGTTTCGATCAGCACCCACAAATTGGTCTCGGCCTTAACCAAGCGTGTACTCTCATTATAGAATCCTGGGCAACAGGTCAGATCCCCTCCGGTGAAGGCAACGATGTTTCTGGCCGGTCCCCATCCCTGGGGACTGAGAAGAATCTCTTTTTTTTCGATCACCTTGGGACAGAGCGAAGATCGTTTCCCACACATCACGCAGGCTCCGCAGCAACGGCAGGAATCGTGGGCATGAAATGCAGTGGCTCTGCTCCGAGGCTCTCGAAGCGTCACCTCCTTTTCGTACTCCTTGCACGCCTTCAGCACATCGGAAGGCGACCACCAATCCCCTTTGGCAACTTTTGTAAAGGTCCAGGAGTGACATTTCCGACACGAGAAGTTACAACCTGATTGATAGATGGAGAGGTAGTTCTCCGGACGAGAGAGGTGTACAGCAGAAATCAGCCTGAAGAGGCCGTTGTCTGTCTGCCTGAGCGTCGCTTCGCAGGCAAGAAACCTTTCCTTCCCGACTTCTGTAAGACAACTCCCCTGAGGATATCCCTGCCCGATCAAATTACACTTCATCACAGAATTTTATCATATGCAATCTCTCCCTTGCAAGAAGAGATAGGCCTGTGGTATCTATGATTCAGACATCAGACCATAGACATCAGACATGAGACTGAAGATTTACAAAGGAGCGTCGATACTTAGACACCACTAGCCATGAAGAATTAAGGGCAAAAGCTCTAGAAGGTCGGTACGACTCGATTCCGAGTTTGAGAACCCTGCAAGGGTTAATTTCCTATATAGAAAAGTTTCGTGTCCAGTCCCACCCTTGGCGGGATTGAACTTTTACCTTTGACATTTTGATAGTTCCATTTGTAAGGGGGAGGGTCAAATGACAAAACAGATCGAAGAAGTTGCGCGGTTGATACTCACTTCAAAAAGAATCGTTGTTTTTGCAGGGGCAGGTCTCAGCACAGAGTCGGGAATTCCAGACTTCCGGAGTCCCGGAGGGGTATGGGATCGATATGACCCTGAGGACTTCTACTTTCAGAACTTCCTTTCCAGCGAGGTCTCCCGGGAGAAATACTGGCAGATGGCAACGGAGATGTATGAACCAATGAAAAAGGCCCAACCCAATTTAGCCCATCTGGCCATTGCCGAGATGGAGCGGCTTGGAAAACTCGACTGCGTCATCACTCAAAACATCGACGGCCTTCACTTCAAGGCTGGAAATTCGGAAGAAAAGGTGATTCAACTTCATGGGACAGCGATGTCCGTCTCCTGTCTGAGTTGCGGCAGGAGATACGACCGCGATGAGATCCAGGAGCGGCTGCGAAAAGGTTTGAAGGTACCCCGCTGCGACGACTGCGGAGGGCCTCTCAAGCCCGCTACCATCTCCTTTGGCCAATCCATGCCGGAGAGGGAGACTCAAGAGGCTCATCACCGGTCCTCCCTGAGTGATCTCTTCGTGGTGATCGGCTCGTCCTTGGTTGTACAGCCTGCTGCCTCCATGCCTTTGGTGGCCAAGAGAAATGGAGCGAAATTGATCATCATCAACCGCGACCCGACATCCTATGACGATATGGCTGACCTCGTGATTCACGGCCAGGCTGGCTCCATCATGGACAACATCCTAAAAGAAGTAAAAAGGGGGTTAATGCTCTGATTCTTATCAAGTAACGGGTGAATTAAAAGAGATTGGACATTTTTTGATCAGCGATTACTTTTTTTGTCTCTTTTCCCCCATGGAAAAAATAAGATGGTAAGAAAAATCATGTAAATTCAAAGAGTAAGAGCGGTCAAAAATTGGCACCTATCTTGCATTCTCCCAAAGGGAACCATCTATTAATTATCCTTGAAAGTCTTGAGATGAACCGGTGAACCCTTAATTTCGGGTCCAGTGAAGGACCTGGAATGAATTTTGGAGCCACGGGAGAAATTAAGAAAGCTATTTACTTTTCAACTCCGGACGAGAAAGACCCATTGGGGTGAATCGAAAAGAAAGGGGGAGTTCATGAAGTACTTATCCAAGGGCTCCATCCCGAATGTTCTGATATTGATTTCAGCTCTGTTTTTCTTATTTGGCTGTTCATGGACGAAGCCTACTGCAAAACCTGCTCCCTCAGCAGAACCCACAACCGAACAGCCCACGAGGGAAGGGCCCTCAGCGAAACCTCCATCAAAACCAGACACAGTTGCTCCTGCGAAACCTTCACGACCTCCACCTTCTCCGACTCCAAAGGTGACGCCGGAACCTCCTCTTCGAGTGACAAAGGTCGTATGGACCTCTGTGAACCTGCGTGAGGGACCAGGAACGAGGCATAGAGTCATTGGGAATGTAAAGAAAGGGACACCGTTAACAATTCTGGAGGTAAGGGGGGATTGGTTACGTGTCCAACTTGAGGACGGAAGCGAAGCATGGGTGAGCAAATTAGCAACATCCGAAGCACCTCAACCATCTCCTGCGACTCCTCCCAAACCAACACCCATGTGATGACTAAACCTGTGGAAGCCCCTTATGACTAAAGAAGAACCCATCGCAAGTGACGAGAAGAAAAATAAAACTAAAGAAGAAAAACCAAATGGAAAACTGATCTGTCCCAACTGTAAATTACTCTACGAAAAGATGACGGTTTGCATAAGATGCGGGGCGACCCTGGTGAAAGAGATTCCCTCTCAGCCGGTAGAAAAACCTAAGCCATCTTATAGGCCTGAAGTTAAAAAGGAAAAGCTTAAAGCGGATGATTCACCCGAAGTCAAAAAGGACCCACTTAAACCGGCCTACCCACCGAAGATTAAAGGAGAACCCCCTCAAGTTCAAACTCCTGAAAAACGATCCACCGAAAAATTAATAGGGAATATAGGAAAGAGCGCAAGCGCTCCGCGAAAAAGTAAAAAAACCTCTCTCCGTTTAGTCTTGGAGGGTTCAAGCGTCTTTATCTTAATTGCAATAGGAATATTTTTCCTTTGGTCAATCTATTCTCATTTTGCAACAGGACGATCCGGGCCAGGTACCTCCGCTCTTGAAGAGGCTACCAGCCTGGTTCCCCAAAGCACCTCCTCTCCTGCTAATCAAACGACAACCGTTGCCGAACCACAGGATAAGGAAGAGAAGCAGCCCACGCAAAGTTCACCTATGAATGAGTCGCAGGAGATAGAGGGGATAAAAGATCTCCTGGAAAACATCCGACAGGCAAACTTACAAAAGAACATTGACCTCTTCATGTCTTGCTATTCTACTGATTTCAAAGACCGAGAAGGTAAGAAAAGGGCGACACTTGAATCCTGGGGAAATTTTAATTACCTTGATCTATCCTATGATTTGAAGAGACATTTGATATCCGTCGATACGGCCAAAGCAAGAGTCGAGTGGCTGATGAGAATTTCTCCAAAGATCGGCGGTCAACCCCAGGAGAACAAAACTGTTCTGGACGTCACATTCAAGAAAGAAGATGACGGTTGGAAAATAAAAGAAACTAAACCAGTGAGTTGAGGCTTCAGACCCCTTCATCACCTTTTCCGATCCTGTAAAAACCCTTCTGATCGAATCTTACCCGAATCATAAAATTCCACCAAGGGCTTCAAGCCATAAGGATGCTTTATGAGGTTCATGAAGATATAAAGACAATAAGGATAAAAGTCATCGAAGCAAGAGGTTCTGCGTACAAATAAAGACCCCAATCAAATGATAAGAGAGAAATTAATTCAACCTAGTCAACAATGTCCCCTCCTTTAATCTTGACACCGGAGCCTTATAAGGGTTAGATGGTTTTCCCCTTTTGTTGCAGTACCAATCTCACAGAGAGGTACGGAAAAAAGAAAAATACTAAAATGGTAATTTTCAATAAACCGATACCACAATAATTGATTAAGTAAAAACTGGTTTTGCTCATCTCGAACCATTGCGACGTCATGCGATACATCCAGTCAGCGGCAAACGCAAAGAAAAGAAACCAGAGTATCAATAGTGCTAGACCAAAAAAGAATGTCCTGATTAATATCTTAGCTAAATACTCAAAAAACTCATTACGTTGTGCATTATTCATAGTCACCTCCAAAGTTATGTGCTTTTATTCTATTCATCTAACGTCATGGATCACTCGCGAGACATGGCGCAAAGCGAAGCGGTGCGCTATTTCTCGTCGAGTGCATCTAATTGTTCGGCTTCCTTGAGTCTATCGATATCAATCTTGTCTTGCGGCCTTCCGCTCCCTTCCTTTGCCCGGATCAGGTCAGATCTCGAAATGAACGGAATCTTAAGGTTATCCAATTCAACGACCTCACGGTTCTTCCATGCCTCTTCAAATTCGACTCCCGGAAT
>Ga0299912_10003994_pt1 | contig 12042 bp, 7 predicted proteins | sample RVTome_2_FD_207667 | JGI IMG/M metagenome (GOLD analysis project Ga0299912, IMG submission 207667) | Soil microbial communities from uranium-contaminated site in the Upper Colorado River Basin, Wyoming, United States - RVT95D214 (version 2) ... | reverse complement strand
TGCCGTCCCCAGCCCGACAAGGATGATGTGAGGTAAGGGGCGTCCCATCCCGTCCCGAGCGGCGAGGTTGCCTGCCAGAGAAACGAACTCTTGACGCAGGTCTAGCAGAGGCAACCCGCAGACTCTACAATGGCTCAGCCCATCCAGATTGTCATGGTCATTTGCGCAGAGAACCATCGTCCTCCCCTTCCAGTTGTGGTGCTGACTTCTTGAATGGCCGGGCCTTGAAGGACGCAGCAACTGCACTTTCCACGCGCCGAGCAGTCTCAGCAAACAAGTCCGTGTCCCTCTTCGCAGCGGCCGACTTCACCGCATCGAGCAACTCGTCCAAATCGGCGTCGAAGCACTGCCGAAGAACAGGGCTGGTGGACTGGAGTACCGACAGCCCGTTATTCACGCCATTCCAATCTTCGATCTGTGATGACAAGAGGATCTCGAAGTGCCCGGCACCGAAAAGTAGAAAGTATGGCATGTGATTCCAGCTTGGCGATATGACAGACACCGTAGCTTTTTCCTCCTGCCACCTAGTGCCGAGCGCCTCAGTCCGAAGAACGTGGTCAGATAGATTCATGAGCAGGGAACCTGCTTTCCTGACGACTTCTTCGCCGTTCTCTGAACGCACGCCATCATCGAGTTCCTTCAGGGCGCTTGAAAGGTCAATTTGATGTGCGTTCTTCAATCTATCAGCTTGCTGCCAGATAGTTGAATACTGCTGCCTGGCTTCGCTCCAGTTGCCTGTTATAACAGCATTCACCATCGAATAGTTCGCCCTGGCCAGTGACCACAGGATTTCCGCCATCTCCCACACGTCGGCAGCAAACGCCTCGCGGACCTGCCTTTCGTGCTCTTCCCGTTCCTTTACCAGCCTGGCCGCTTCCTCCTCTCGATACTTCTTCTCCTCTTCTGCCTTTTTCAGCAACCCGACTAGGACTGTGTTCACGGTTTCCGCTTGCCTTCTGTCAGTAAAAGAAAATACCTCAAGCAGTGCATCCCCTTGAGGGCCATCGAGTGCTATCCGCACATCAGCACTAACCGTGTCCAATTCTGCGCTTCTAAGGTGGCTCGTCTCAAAGTTCCCCACCACCTCCAAACCCCTGATGAACTTGCGTCGGTAGACGACAAATTGCGTGGCCGTAATGACCAGCCAACCAGAACGGCCGTTACGCCACTTACGGACCTTAGCCTTGACCAATGCTTGTCCTGCATCAATTGTCATTTTTAGCCCGCAGTTTTACTGGCTACTTGATTCACGGGTAGCCTCCTAAGTCTTCCTGTATCCTTCTCAACATAGACCTCCCCTGGGTGCTTCTGGCGATAAAGCTCCAAGTAATCACGTGAGTACTTGCGCTTCACCGGGAGGTCATCGCCACTGACTTCGCCTTCCTCATGAAGCTTCTCCTCAAGGAGATACTCAATGTTGGCGTAGTTGATGAGTAATTCGTGGGCTACGGAGTCGTCCCTGACAGCACGCGCGGCTGAGTCGACAGCTGCCAGGCTGCTCTTTAGCAGGGACATACGGTCGTGGATGCCGACAGGCCTGGGCGGCTTTTTGATGGTCCTTGAGACCTCGGCCGCGCGATACTGGATTTCCAGGTCAATGCCCCAGCTGTGTCCACGAGGTGTTTTGTTTTGAATGCTTTCCTCTAGGGTGGCTATCTTGTCACCCAGCCTTGAACTCAGGGCGGCAATGAGCTCCCCGAGTTCGCCCACCTTACCGACTGTCCGCATGAGGTCCGGCAGTCTCGCATTCTCGCCGGGGAGGTCATATAGGCTGCCAATCGTGCTTATCACCTCCCGGTAATAGCTGACGCTGCTGGCATTGCCCAGATTAATTGCCGTTGGCATCAAAGTATCGGCCAAAATTGCTTTCAGGCTGTCCAATGCTGAGAGGATTTCCTTGTCCAGGCCGGCAGTGGTGCTCAGAACCACGTACTCGATGTCCTTTAGTTCCAGAAGGAATTCCTGAAGAGCTTCGGCGTAGCGCTCCTCCGCGAAGTAGTCACGGGCGATGTGAATACCAGTGCGCTTGAACCCGGGGTCAACCTCGGAACACAATCGTCCTTCGAGTTTCCCAATGCCTTCGGCGAGCGACCGGGCAGAGGTTTGATAGCGATCATTCAGATCAGTCTGTAGCTTTAGCACCTCGGTGTACTCCATGGATATCAGTTGAGAGAAGGCGGGCCCTTCCACGCACTCACCCAGCGGGAATCCGTATCCCTCGGCCAGACTCACATAGTTATTGTACTTCTGGCGATCCTCATCATAGTACTCGCAGAGCTTGGCATTGCTTCCCTGTACGGCGGCGTGTAGCTTGCCCTGAAGTTCTTGAAAGAGAGCCACTTTCTGCTCAAGGTCAGTCACAGACATGTCGGCCATGGCCTGCTCCGTAAAAGCGAGCTCCTGCTGACACATCTGACGTAGCGCCTCTTCAGCAGTGGTATCCATCCGTTGGCAGTGTGCTTTAGTCTGTCTCGTTCTATCCATGAGAAAATTGGCCTGAGTGCACACTGCACTCGCCCCATCGGCTAGGCGCTCACGCAATTCCAACATGAGGTCTCGCCGCCTCAGCCAGACCTCAACAAGTGAGCCGGGGCCGCCAATTAACGCCGCCCCGATCACTAGGGCGGGGATACTCATCGTGTTAGCGTAAGCGAGCGGCCGCGCCAGAAGGCTAGCTAGGGATACAAACGCAAGAACACCAGCCAGCAGGGATGAGACTGGAGCAGCGTAGACTAGGTGTGCATGACCTACCTCACGTTTCTCCAGCCAGTGGAACAGTATAATCATCCCACCCGCTGCTACTATCGCCGCACCCATCAGTATGCCAAAGATAAGGCCCATCGGAAGAAGTCTGTGCTCGAGCGACAACGGCCAGTACTCCGCCAGATTCGCCAGATATGGTACCGCATCTCCACTGTTGGAAGCGTTCACAATATTGGGAGTGCTCACAACCTGGCCAAGCTTTGTCGAGACCTCGTGCAGATTCAAAACCGAAATAGGTGGCTTGGCATGGAACAACACTGGTTCGAACATGGGCAAAGGGCCGCCAGATGCTGCTCCGGCATTAAGGGCCAGAATAGGGTAGTAGAGGATGACAAAGGTCAGGATAGCGCTGGCGGCGCGGATTTGCACACCTTTGGTGCGAAAGAGGGTTATGCCTATCAGCATGGGCAAGGCTAGGAATTGAAGGGGCGTAAGCATTAGAATGGCGGCAGTTGCGCCGGCGGCGATGCCTAGAGTCCCACCTTTCTCGCCAGCTACTACGGTCATCACCAACAACACGGCTGACATGACCGCGACCATGGGGACTGGAAGGTGGGCACCGGCCGGGAGTGCCGAGCCAAGCTGATATACATAGCCCGGAAGGGCTAGTAGCATCATCAGCAACAGGGCTGGTGTAGGAGCTTTAAATGCCAGCACGCCGAGGCCAATCGCGGCGAGCACCATCAATTCCCTTGGGAATAGTGGCATGACCAGAAAGAGCAGCAGTGAAGCCACCATTACCGAGAACGCTGCAACCGCCTTCAGGATGTTCTGGCGAAGCTCAGACTCCCTAGCTCTGAAGCCTTTCTCTTCAGGGGCATCCACTGTTTGTACCACCCCTTCACCTAGTCAAGTCTCCGACACCATACCGCTGCGAGTTCCTCACCGGGCGGAGAAGGTCCAACTCTACGGGCAGTTTAGCGGGGTCATCGTCATTTAACTGAACCCCGTACTCCAAAAGGAAGGAATGCGCCATCAACCTCTCGCCAGGAGTTGCCGCCTCATAAAACTGCCTCATGTCGCGGTAGAGGCTGAGCTGTCTAGGGGTGGCTTTGGCAGCTATCAGCAGGAATCTCACTCTCCAAGGGTCGTCGGACTCCACCTGTCGGATGTAAACCGTCCGGGAAACATCTTCCTTCACATAGCCAGACAGCGCTGTTGTGACGTCCTGCTCTAGGTCCTTGTTCCAGATACCGGCAGGAGCGACCACAGTAAACCACAGGAAATCCGAACGGTAGTCGCTGGTCAGTCCCAGTGTGTCAGGCAGACGGAACATGTTCACGACGCTGACAAGATAACGGCGCAGATGGTCCCAATCGAGGATTTCCCTCAGGATATTCTCACGGCTCAGCGCAGTCTCATCTCCCCTCAATATGCGCTGCATTATCTTGAGCCTTTCGTGTTCGGTGAGCTCACCGGTACGGTCATAGAAGCCGCGGTCCTTAACAAGCTCGGTTTGCTTCTCTTGGTACCGTTTGGTCAGCTCTATAGTCTCTACGACCAGCCTCCGGTACTCCGAATTGACTTCGAACTTCCTCTCTATACCAGTGTATTCCCTAATCTTGCTTTTGACCCGCTCGAGCTCTACTTGTGCTTCATCCATATCGTCAGCCAATATTTGAATACGCTGGTTCACCTCACTGAGTTTTCTCTCCAGGAGTCTCTTCTTGCCTGGAGATGAGAACAGCGGCTTGGTACGCTTTAGCTCCAGCTCAACCCGCTGCCTCTCTGCGTCCGCTGATAGTCTCTGCTCATCAATTGCCTGGTGGATGGTCTCGGCCGTTCGCTCCTCCTCGGTTAACAGTCTCCTCATCCGTCGACAGTTGGTGAGATACTCATCCATGTTCTTGAGCTCTGTAGTCAATGGGCAAAGCATGGATGACACAAACGAGAACAGCACCACTAGCTCAGGGCTCGATACCTTGCGTATTCTCGTGATCGTTTTCTCCCGGACCTCGGTTTTCTCTGATGCTTCCAGAAGGCGGAAGAGACGGTCTGCCAGTTTTCGTATCTCGAGGTAGTTCCTGAGTGCCGCCATGTAGTCGAGGATAAGGTAGGCGAAATCCATCACATCCCAGACGAGCTGGACCTGCCTCGGCGCCAACTGGTGGGCTGTAAGCAAGTCCTCAGGAAGACTCGACAATATCTCAGGCACTCTGCTCTCAAAGGCCTGCGGTTTCTGAGCAACCTCTACGGCGAGATCATAGAACTCGATCAGGAACTTCCGAATCCTAGCTTCAAGTGTACCCTCAGGTGCATCAAGTCCGATGGCTCTCACCGAGAGATATAGCTCGTCCAGATGACTGCGAATCGACTCGTTGACGCCCTTGAGGTAAAGAATGAAGTCGGTCTCAACAGACCTGTCCTCGTAGACCATGTTATGCACTGCCTCGGTGAACTTGGCCGGGTCGTAACGCCCGCGCGCGATCATCCACCGACGATAGATATCGCTGAGTTCAAACCGGCACGCGTCTAACAGCCTGCGCACACCCCCAGTCTCGGTTATGTTGCTGCCGCCGCACATCTCCTTCTTCTCTTTCTTGAGCTCCCTCATCTTGTCGAGCCTTGACAGATAAACCTTTGTCAGGTCAATGTGTTCCTGAACGGGATAGGAAATACTTATCGTGGAGAGCGTGTGCACCCACTGCCCCTCCAGGTCAACGTTGCTGCCGATATGCGCAAGAAGGTCAGCAGGGTCGAAGTTGAAGCACTTCAGTAGTATATCGCTGACGGCCTCATCAATTATGCTTTGCGCGTACAGAAGCCCCTTCCCCTGGCCATAGGCCGGGCCTAGAGGCATAACGAAGAAGCCGTTGAATGGGTTCTCAAAGGGAATGCCGAACTTCGTAGTGACCAGGGTGTTTGCGCCTCTGTCAACCAGCAGTCCATTTTCGAGTAGAGACGCATAGGCGGAGACACCCTTGGCCGGCGGGTCATCACCCTGGCAAGGAAGGATAGCCAGACCGATAATCGGTATGCCGCTACCGAGGCTCTTACGCAGGTGACGCACGAAGTCGACGGCTAGGCCGCTTCCTGAGCCCCCTCCCATACCGTAGATAACGAAGACAATGGGCTGGACTGTGGAAGAGACCACATGTTCCTTGAAAGAGGTAATGCCGTCACTAATCAGTCGGAGCACATGGTGGTTAAGTCCGTATATGGCCTTGGCCAATGCTCTCTTTCTGCCTACGCCACCCGCGAGAGGTGGTATCTCAATGACAGAAGCCAGCCAGGGCTGGTAGTCCTTCGGCGCAGCCGCGCCCTCCCGAGCCATATAGACTGGGTAATCGCGAACAAAATCGAACATCACTTCTGGTGTAGGGAATTTCACCGACTTGGCGACGAGAAATATTTTTTCTGCCGAAATATTCCTGATTTGTAACTCCCATTTCAGTTCCTCGTAAGCCTTTAGAAGGTTATCGATCTGGGCATTAGCTACATCCAAAGCGAGACATGAAACACGGACGCCCTCAGTGCTCAAAAGTGGAAGAATAAGTCCCTTGTTCCGCATCAGAGAGGCAATTATGTCCGCGCCGGTGCCACCAAGTCCGACGAATTGTGGAGCGAAGTTCCTTCTGAGTTGCTCTGCCATTAGCCACCTCCGGCTGATTGCTCGAGTTCTTTTCGCACCTGTTCGATTCCTTCAGTTAGAGCCGAGTCTCCAATTCGTGATGCTTTCATGGCAAGAATCTGCAAACGTTTGGCCTGACCATCAGTCTGCCTCTTGAGAAAACCCGTCTCAGTGCGTGCCCTCACCAGCAGCAGAACGGAGACCGCCATCACGACCGCAAGGATGCCGACTATAATCCACTGGTAGGACGTAGAACCACGTGGCCCCACCCACCCCGAGCCTGGAATCGACTTCAGGGTTTCTAGGGCGAGGTCCGTATAACCGACATTGGCCTCAGCCTCTGCACTGGCAACGAGTGCTTTAACTAAGTCAGCATATGCCGGTTCCGCAATTATGTCCTCAAGAAGCTCCTTCTTAGCACTGAGGGCGTCCCGGTATTCTTCAATATAGCTATCGATGACCTCAAGCTGGCGGTCCACAACAACCGTTCCCGACTCGAGAGAAAGTTCAAGGATTACTATCTTCTTGCTCAGGTGCAATTTCTGACCGTTTGGAAGGCTTTCAGACACGAAGTCCGCGGGCACGCTCCCCTCGAGTTCCAGTTGCGCCTTTCCTTCAACGGCGTCGAAGAGAAGGGTCGACTGACCTGGCTGCCAAGATGCAGAGTCTATGCCTGGATAATTTCCTTTCAGCGTCCAGAAGCGGTCTGAACCAGAAGCCCGTGTTAAGGAAGTCTTTAAGACGCCCTTTTCCTTGAGTCCGGCGGCAGCCTCGATGGTGAAGCTAACTTTGTAGGTTGCTCCAGCCATCAGGGGTACGTCTTTCACCAGCTTTCCATCCAGAGTGGTAACCTCGAACGCGGTGATTGTCGCCGGCGCTATTTGCTGAGCATCAGCGCGAGCAGAACCAAACGCGACCACACCCACGAGCGCCAGGGAGATGATGAACCTTAGGCGCCAATAGATGCACATCGGTATGTCCTCCTAGTAAGCACTTAGATAGTATAGGGCGAGAGGATCGTAGTTAGGCGAACAAGTGTGAGCCCTCTCATGCATGTGACTTCTCACGACCCGGTCGGAATGATACGCGGCTCCGGCTCGTTCTCGCGGGGGGTTAATGGGAAGACTAGCAATATCGCTCCCGACCTCAGTCTCATACTTAGCAGTATGCACCTTTAGGGCGCACGCTGTAAATAGGATTATCGTACCGCTTCAAGGGGAGACCTGCCATCTAGCACAGAAGTCCAGATTCTGATCGAGATGACTTTGCTGTGTGCATCAACAAGCTGAAAGCTAGTACAAAGGTAAACTGACTATCGTACAGTACTTGTATATGAGTAAGAAGGCTTCACTATCATTAGCTTTTCGAACATCCATCGTCACATCTGAAAATAGTACTGATTTAGTAAAAGGTTGCCACACAGCCATCACCAGGCGGCCACTACATATTTGAAGCTTTCTGGGTATGACAAACCACAACAGGGGGCCATGGAAGAATACAACTCTCTAACATGACTACGGATACAGTCATGTACGCCAGCAAAACTAATCCTGGGGCAAGGGTGATCAGAATGATGGCACTAATAGTGAACTTTAATCGCAGGTCATATTAAAGCGCGCCCTCGTATACCAGCTGACTAACCCGTCTTGCCAAGTCAGAGACCATCCTCGAGATTTTAGGTCGTCAACGGGAGAAGAACAAAGTGCTTTGGTCGTTCAATTCAATCAGGTGCTACCAGTACTGCGGTGTGGAAGCTGTACGAAAGTGTGACAATAGGGAATTGTGGCCGAACTCAGAAGAGTATTAAACATTCCTCTGACTGCGACTTAGACTGCACGATTTGAGTAAATGTTACCCACACGGTGTCTCCCAAGTGTCCCATTTTCCCTTGACGATTTACATAGAGACTCCTAGCAGTGGCTATTGCCCCCTTTCTTTTCTCTCTATTCATCACCTGGCTGGCGGTATTACCGGTAAATCAATATACGAAGCATGGCCTGGCTGATGAAATATGGTTTGTATGGCCGGGATACCTACGGCATCTTCCCCAAAAGGATTGCCGGTATTCATGTTGCGCTCGAATCGAGGAAAATTGCTGCTGGTAATATCTATTCGAATACGATGTCCCTTACCAAAGAGATTACTGGTCGAGGCTAAGTCAACCAGATACTCATAGATTTCCCCCGGGGTTACTAGCTGGGGTTTAAGAATCGATTTCCTATATCTGGTCCGAATACAGCCTTCCGCCACATTGATAGCCATTCCGTTTGGATGAACATCAATCATTTTCACAAAAAAGTCACTGTCTTTTGTTGAGGTAGAGGCAAAAAGATGAAGTTTCAGCGGACCGGTAATCTCCATCTCCTCTTTTAGTTCAGGTGTTGTGTAGCACAGTACATCATTACGCCTCTCGATAAGAGACTGGTCCTGTGGGCCTGCAGCCTGGTTGAGGTCCGGGTTAAGTCTGCCGCCTCTGGTGGGTACGGGGTCGTGTGGATTATATATATAGATATCCGGTGATTCCGTTCCTGGTTCCTCCCGGCTAAATACACCGTCACCGCCGGCGGAGTTGGCATGGCCACGGCTGTGGAGATAAAAACGCTGCCACTGGGTCTCCGGCAAGGGCCAGGTGTCAGCATTTCTCCACCTTTTCCGCCCCATGACAAAGTAACGGATAGGCACAAGATACTTGCTCTCCATTCCCCTTAAGTATGTATTAAAAAAGTCGATATGCCGGCTCGTGGCAAAAGCGCCCGCCCCGGAACCATACGGGCCAAAATTGAGCGCCCCGATGAAGTTGTGGAGCCTTGACCCATGAACCCAGGGCCCCATAAGCACGTGCTGCCCTTCCCGAGCAATTTGCGAGCCTCCTTTTTCTCTCATCTTGAGGAAATTGAGGAAGGTCTGTCCCGGGCTCATATCATACCAGCCGCAAGAATGCATAATTGGGACCTTTACTTTTTCATAGGGCCAGAAGAGTTCTTCTTCGGATTTTATTCCTTTCAGGTTCTCATCACTGAAGCGTCTCATGAACCCTTCCTGTAGTCCTTCAAACTTAAAATACGGTATGTCTTTAATCGGCAAAAAGTTGCATACTTCCTCAAAATTGTTCATGGCATACCTGACATTCACCAGCGCCTTGGAGACATCTTTCCCCTGTTTAGCCATTTTAGCGACCATATCAAGGGCCATGTTGGCGAACCAGCTTATGGCCGTTTCCAGCTCATAGACACCGCTCATTCTGGATTCACCTAGCATACCGGCCCCGATAACATGAGGAGCGATGGCTTTTAGATGGGGAGGAGCTTCTATCGCGGCTTCCCACTGGTTCCGCCCAAGATATGAGGCACCCACCATACCAACATTTCCATCGCACCAAGACTCGGCGGCCACATTTTCTATTGTGTCGTACCCATCTTTGCCCTCCGGCGCTCCGGGTACAAATTCGCCTTCTGAGGTAAATCTACCTCTGGTATCCTGGATAGCCACGGCGTATCCGGTAAAAGCCGCTTCTACCGGTGATAGATAATCACTGGGAGCGGAAGGCACTTTATCATACGGTGTTCGCACTACAATGGCAGGGTGTTTTTCGTTATCGTCCGGTCGGTAAACATCAGCCCGTAACGTCACCCCGTCGCGCATTTTCATAGGGATATTTCGGTCCACACGAATTGAATCCACCATTTTCTCCTCCTTAATTACTTAGATAACGATGGCTAAAGCTCGCGGTCAAATACTTATCCGTACGAGATTATCTCGCCCTGAGACTATCGCCTCACAAATGCTCGTTCAACCAGGCAAGTAAATCACTTTGCACTTCATCCCGGTTAGTTTCGTTTAACAGTTCGTGGTGCGCTCCCGGGTATATTTTGAGCGTAATTTGCCGTATACCCAATGCTTTATAGCAGTCCACAAGAATCTTAACCGAAGTTGCATTATCTCCCCCCGCCGGATCTTGGTCACCGGAAATTACATAAATTGGCAGCTCTTTGGGGATGCCGGCTTCGTTCTCCGGCTTCCAGCCTTCCCGCATTGCCCGAAACATATCAAGTACAAACCCCCGCGTAAAGGTGAAGCCGCACCATGGGTCGTCAATATATTTCTGCACTTCGGCTTTGTCCCGGGTGAGCCAGTCAAATTGTTGGAGAGTGCGCGGGCCGGCCGGCCTCTGGTGTTCCTCTCTGGGCTTTGCCTCGAGCTTTGAAATGACCTGGTCCAGGTCTGTTCTCGCTCCGGATGACCCGCAAAGCACAACGCCCTTGAGCCCACCGCCCCACCGCTGGATGTAGTGCTGAGATATCAAGGACCCCATGCTGTGACCGAAGAGAAAGACTGGCAAGCCCGGATTTTCCTTTTTAATGATGCCGGTAAGTTGTTTGGCGTCTCTGACGATTCTATTCCAGCCATCCTCGCCGGCGAACCCGGCATTCTCCATGGTTACGGCAGTTTTCCAATGTCCGCGGTGGTCGTTGGCATAGACAATGTAGCCGGCTCTATTGAGGAATTTAGCTGGACGTTCATAGCGCTGGCTGTGTTCCGCCCCGCCGTGGGCTATCTGTACCACGGCTTTGGGCTGTACCCCTTGCGGCGGCACCCATTTGCGCACAAAGATCTTAAATCCATCCGGGTCGGTAAAGGTGAATGTGGTGTCTGTCATCGGTTGTGACATGGTACCACCCCCTTTGATGAATTAGTAAGTTATATGAACCAGTTATTATTACTTAAGAAATTGGTGTCTGTCAAACCTCTTATTCGAAGTAGGGGCACAGCGATGCGTTGGGACTCCTTCTCAGGTTTGGTGGGCTATCATCGCGTCTAGTTGTCCAGCTTCACGCCTCTTTACAGGGGAACTTTTGAGAAAGTCTTTCCCCTAACGTTTTGACTGTTGCCATTACTTCATTAGGCCAGTCTAGCGTAATTTTCAGTTTATGCCGACGCCAAGTTGAGGGCGACTGTACATTGACAAAGGCGCCAAAAGGATGTAAATTGCTTTCAAAGAGACTGTTGGGAGGTGAGCCGTGGCAATGAAGACATCACTCCAGGAAGCCAAAGAACGTGCTCTTGAACTCATGCAAAAGGGCTATCACTGAGGGCCAGGCGTCCTGCAAGTTATGTGGGAGGCGTATGGCTTTGACAATGAGGACATCCTGTGGACCTGTATTGCCTTCAACGGTGGCATAGCGGGCCAGCAGTCAGCTCCCTGCGGAGCAGTATCAGCTTCGACGGTGTGCCTGGGATTGCGCCACCGCTGGCCTCTGGCTGACAAGAAAAGGGCTAGTCAGGAGCGACTCGACGCGCGGGAGAACGCTAGCCAGCTTGTCAGGAGTTTCATAGAGAGGTTCGGCACTATTACATGCCGCGACCTCATTGGCCTTGACTTTTCCAAGCCAGAGGCATACCGCGCTTTCCAGGAATCGGGCATATGGAAGGATAAATGTAATAAATATGTGGAGTTCGTCATAGAGAAGCTCTACGAACTCGATGAGAAAAGAAGTAACGCCCGAGCGCCGCAGAAAGTTGTTCTCTACACCAGGCCTGGTTGTCCCTTTTGTGCCGAGGCTAAGCACGACCTTGAAGAGCGCGGAGTGTCCTATGAAGAGATTAGCGTAGAGGGTAATCCTAAGGCTGTCGAGGAGGTAATGCGCTTCTCCAGCGGCGCGGGTATAGTACCTATTTTGGTCAGCGGTGATGAGGTTAAGGTGGGCTTC
>Ga0299912_10003993_pt1 | contig 12043 bp, 8 predicted proteins | sample RVTome_2_FD_207667 | JGI IMG/M metagenome (GOLD analysis project Ga0299912, IMG submission 207667) | Soil microbial communities from uranium-contaminated site in the Upper Colorado River Basin, Wyoming, United States - RVT95D214 (version 2) ... | reverse complement strand
CGGTGAGTTCGACGAGCCGAATCCCAAGGACATGCCACCCGGCTCCTGGTATTTCGACCGCAACCGCCGCCTGCTCGTCTATCGCGTGCGCTACGGTGATCGCTTCTGCTCGTCTCTCGGTGATCCGCCCCGAGCCCGCTTCCGCGTGGTCCTCGTCTATGACGATCGAAACCGGAGCGGCGCCTTCGAAGCGGGCGTGGACGGCGTCGGCGGCGCGCGGCTCGCCCCCGAGGAGCCCTACCAGTGGCTCGCCGAGCCAGTCACAGGATCTCACTGATGCTCGACCGCCGTGCAACAGCGATGAAGAAACGGCGAGTTTGACGCGCGGAGCCGGCTCGACCCACCCGTAGTCGCTCGCGATTCATGACACACAGAACAGTGATAACACGCAGCCGATGGGACTTCGGTTTCCCTCACGTTTCGGCGCCAGGATCCGATCCGTAGTCAGTTGCTTCAAATGTGGACCCGCCGCCCGACGCCTTCGAGCGCCCGCGGCGATGGAGTACGAGGAGAATCATCTTGCGCAATACACAGAGCGGCTTCACGCTCATCGAGCTGGTCATGGTTATCGTCATCCTGAGCATCATGGCGGCGATCGCCCTGCCGAAGTTCGCCGACATTCGGGACGACGCGCACACCGCCAAGAACAGCGGGGTCGGCGGAAGTCTGACGGCCGCTGTGAACATCGTGCATGCGGCGTGGCTCGCCGCAGGCGGAAGCGCGAGCTCCGTGACGCTCGAAGACGGAAGCGTGGTAGGCGTCGGCACCGAAGGATGGCCGGAGAACGACAATTCCGCCGCCCCCGACGGGAGCGTGACGGCAGCGGAGTGCGCGGCGGCCTGGACGACGGTGCTCCAGGCGGGGGCACCCGGCGCATCCGCGGCTGCGGGCGCCGAGTACCTGGCCACGGCGGCCGATCCCGTGTGCACCTTCACCTATCAGCTTGACGCCGCTCCGGCTCGCACCATCGCCTACAACTCGAACACCGGCGCGGTAACGATCGCTCCGTAGAGCTCGAGGGCCTTGTGCAGGGGTTTCCGGGGATCGAGTTGGGCGCGAAGCGACCCTTCGATGGTGCACCGCGCGTCGTTCCGCACCACTTGCGTGTCGGCGTGACGCTAATCGAGCTCGCGCTCGGGATCGCGATCGTCGGGGTCCTCGCCGGGGTGGCCGCTCCTCGCTTCTTCTCGCGGGCCTCCTTCCACGAGGCCTTCTTCCTCCAGGACGTGGTGTCGGCGCTTCGCTACGCCCAGAAGCAGGCCGTGGCGTCAGGCTGCGACGTGCAGATCTCGTTCACGCCACCCGGCGAGTACTCCCTGGCGCAAAGGCTGGCCTGTCGCGCCGGGGCCTTCTCGCGGCCCGTCGCGAACCCCGGCACGGGGCAGCCCAGCTACGGCAACCAGGCGCCGCCGGGGACGGCGCTGGCGAGCTCGGTCGATCCGATCGTGTTCGACGCACTGGGAAGGGCGCGCGACGCCGGTCTCGCCGTCTCCGATGCCACCGTCACGGTCGGAGATTCGACCGTCACGGTTGTCGGCGAAACCGGTTTCGCCTTCGAACCCGCGAGCTAGCACGATGGCACGCCTCGCCATCTGCCAGCGCGGCGCTTCACGCTGGGGCGTGACGCTGGTCGAGCTTGTGATCTCGATTGCGGTGATCGGAATCGGCGTCTCCGCCGTCCAGCTAGCGATGCTCGCGACCACGGCTCGAAGTGCCGACCCGATGCTCCAGCACCAGGCTTCGGCGATCGCGGAAGCCTACCTCGAGGAGATTTTGCTCAAGGATTACCTCGATCCCGACACAGCGGGCGTGTGCCCGGCTCCCGAGGCCACACGGGACGTCTACGACAACGTGTGCGATTACGCGGCCGTCGACGATGCCGGGGCGCGGAGCCAGGATGGCACACTCGTGGCCGGGCCCGCCGACTACCGCGTGCGCGTGAACGTCGACGCCTCAGCCACCCTGAATGGCCTCTCTGGAAGCGCGGACGTGCTGCGGGTAGACGTGCGGGTGACCCATCCCACCGGCGTCGACCTCACGCTGAGCGGTTACCGGACCCGGTACTGAGGGCCGCTCCGTGCCGGTCTCTTCACCGTCCCCGCCGTGCAGCCGCCGCAATGGCGTGACGCTCCTCGAGCTGGTCATCGTGCTGATCCTCACCTCGATCACCGCGGGCGCCGTGGCGGTCTGGATCACGCGCCCCATCGAGGGCTATCGCGATCTTACCCGCCGCGCCCGCCTGGTAGACGCCGCGGAGAGCGCGCTCAGGAGGCTGGCGCGCGACGTCCGGCGCGCAGCTCCCAATAGCATCCGCGTCGGGGCGGCGGGTAGCGCCCTCGAGATGCTCCACGCCTGGGACGGGGTCGAGTACCGCGTCCAGCCCGGCACCAACCCGGGACCAGTGCCTCACGGCACACCGAGCGACTGGCTTTCCTTCGCGGCGGCGGGCGACGCTCAGTGGAACGCCCTCGGGCGCTTCCGGGCGCTCGCCTTCGGCTACGGCGTGTCCCTCCCTGCCGGGACGCGAATCGCGGTCTACCCAACCGATGCAGCGACCCTCTTCGCCGAAGCCGCGAGCGGAGCGAACCCCGGGGTCATCACTCCAGCCGCGACCGGAATCACGATCCTCGATGACGGCGATGAGGACCAGGTCCTGCTATCCACTTCTCACCAGTTCCGCTTCGCTTCGCCGGACCGGCGCCTCTACGTGGTCGACACACCGGTGACCTACCTCTGTGATCCCATCGCGGGGACGCTCACCCGCTACTGGGGCTACGCAATCGCCTCGCCCCAGCCGGTCGATCCCGCGGTGGCGCCGCTCGCGACAGCGGGCCACGCGCTCGCCAGCAGGCATGTGACCGCCTGCGACATCCGATACCTCCCCGGCACGAGCCAGCGCGCCGGCCTGGTGACCCTCCAGCTCGAGCTCTCCGAGGCCGGCGAGCATGTCCGGCTGCTTCACCAGGTCCACGTGGAGAACGTGCCGTGAGCGGGAGTGCGACGCGCGGCCGCCGCCGGGCAGGGTTCTCCCTGGTCTCCGCGGTCTTTCTCCTGGTGGTGTTCACGACGGCGGGGGCGTTCATGGTGCGGATTGCGGGCGTTCAGCGCGCCACTTCGAGCTTCGCGTTGCTCGGCCCGAAGGCCTATCACGCCGCGCGCAGCGCCGTCGAGTGGACCGTCCATCAGGCGCTCTTCGCCCCCGCGAGCTGCCCTGTCGGTCTCACCACCACGAGCAGCTTCAACTTCACCGAAGGCGGACTCCAGGGCTTCCGGGCCACCGTGGAGTGCACCGCGGAGATCCACACGCAGGCGGGTACGCCCGCCATCTTCTACCGCATCACGGCACTCGGAGAGTACGGGAGCTTCGGCGAGCGCGACTACGTCTCACGGCGACTGGAGGTGACGATCACCGATGCCTGAGCGCCGCCGATTTTCGATGGCTGCCTCCATGCTGGCGCTCGCCCTCTCCGCGACCCCGGCGCTCGCCGAGACGGTGCGCGACGAGTTCAACGCCATCTCCTTCGCCGGCGACGACGGCACCCTGAGCTGGAGCGGCCCCTGGCGGGAGCTCGGCGAGTCGAACGGGCCCACGAGCGGGCGTGTGCGCGTGCTCGCCAGCAACCGCTGCGCCGCGACGAACTGCCTACGGATCGGTGGAGCTGGCGTCGACATCAACGGACGGGGCGCCGAGCGCGAGGTAGACCTCTCCGGTACCCCCACGGCCACCCTCACCTTCCACCGGCGCCTGCAAAACAATTCGTCGGGGAGCATCGTCCTGTCCATCTCGAGCGACGGAGGGGGGAGCTGGACGGTGCTTCGCAGCTTCCCTCTGACGGGACCCCAGAACGCGTTCAACGAGACCATCGATGTCTCCGCCTGGGCTTCCGCCAACACCCGGATCCGCTTTCTCGGCTCCGGCAGCAACGTCAGCTCCTTCTTCTTCGTGGACAACGCCCAGATCGAGTACTTCCCGCGGCCCCGGCACTTCGCCATCGCGCACGACGGAGGCGGGGTCACCTGTCATGCGGAGGCCGTGACGATCACCGCCCACACCGGTGCTCACACCGTGGACGCGGGCTACACCGGAGTTGTCAGCATCTCCACCTCGACGGCCCACGGCGATTGGTCGCTGGTGATCGGCGCCGGGACACTCGTCAACCTGGGCAACGGCGCCGGCAGCTACGACTTCGACCCGACCGACGGCGGCCAGGTGACCCTCGGATTCGCCTCCATCTTCGGCGAGACGCTGAACCTGGACGTAATTGACGGAGCGCGCAGCGAGGACCCCGCCGAGGACCCGGATCTCACGATCGCGGGCGGCACCACCGAGACCTTCCGTGACGAATTTGGCGCCGTCTCCTACGCGAACCAGGACGGGACAGAGCTCTGGAGCGGGGACTGGATCGAGGTGGATGCCGCGGGCGCTGGGCCCGGTGCCGGGAACGCCCTGGTCTCGGGTGGCGAACTCGTCCTCGAGGACTACCCAAACACCGGAATCGATACCAGCGTCGAGCGGGAGGCCGATCTCGCGGGCTTCTTCTCCGCCACCCTCTCCTTCGGCTTCCGCACGACCTTCGGCGTGGACGCCGACGACTCGGTCTTCGTAGAGGTCTCGGACGATGGAGGCGCGAGCTGGACGCTCCTCGAGGACATCACAGGGATCGTGGGGAGCTTCGCGGGCTCGCGCAGCTATGACATCACGCCCTACGCGGCGCCGAACACTCGGGTCCGCTTCCGCGTGAACGGCCTGAACGGTACCGGCGGAACCTCCTGCTGCTACGGAGCCGCGAACGAGGAGTTCCGGGTGGACAACGTGCAGATCGCGGCCGACGCCCCGGCGGTATGCGGCCCCGACCACTTCTCGATCGACCACGATGGAAGCGCCGTCAACTGCCAGGCCGAGAGGGTGACGATCGCTGCCCACGACCTCGTGCACGCCGCCGACCCGACCTATACGGGGACGATCGCGATCTCCACCTCGACCGGGCACGGCGACTGGTCGCTCGTCTCGGGGTCCGGGATTCTCGCCAACGCCGGCGGAGGAGGCGCCACCTACCGCTTCGATCCCTTCGATGCGGGGATGGTCATCCTCGGCTTGCGCGACACCTTCAGCGAGACGCTCGGCATCAACGTCTCGGATGGGGCGGCGGTCGAGGACCCGGTCGAGGACCCCGACCTGCTCTTCGCGAGCACCGGCTTCAGCTTCCTGGCAGACGGGCTGGCGAGTGCGATCGGGACCCAGATCGGAGGCAAGGCCTCGAACTTCCCCCCGGGCGCCCAGTCCCTCGAGCTCGAGGCCGTCCGCACCAGCGACCTCACCGGCGCCTGCGAGGCGGCGCTCCAGGGCGCGAATCCGATCGAGCTGGCCTTCACCTGCGTGGATCCGGCCACCTGCGCTGGGCCCCGCGTCAACGTGAACGGCGTCGAGGTCACCCCGAACGACCTGGGAAGCCCGCTCGCATACACCTCCGTGGATCTCGACTTCGGCGACGAGACCGACACCACCGCGCCCCTGGTGGTCGCCTTCCCCGACGTGGGCCTCATCCAGCTCCACGCGCGCTATGCCCTCACGCCCTCCGGCGAGGACCTGCTCGGAGCGAGCAACGCCTTCGTGGTACGCCCCTTCGCATTCGAGATCACCGCGCCCGGTAATCCGGGGGCGACCCTTCCGACGGGACCGATCTTCACCTCCGCAGGAGCCGACTTCGCCGCTGGCGCGCGCGCGGTGCTCTGGCAGGCGGCCGACGACGCGGACGGCGACGGCCGAGCCGACGGCCACGGCGATCTCCTCTGGTCGAACAACGCGCCCCTCACCGATAACCTCCCTGCGATCAGCTACGGCCGTGAGGCGGTGCCCGAGGCGGTCGTGCTCGAGGCCAATCTGGTGGAGCCGGTGGGAGGCGCCGATCCGGGCCTCGGCGGCGCGACCACGATCGCCGCCTTTGCGGCGGGAAGCGGAATCACTCCCGCCGTCTTCTTCGACGAGGTAGGCATCGCGGAGCTCTCCAGCGCCGTGGCCGACGGCGACTACCTCGGGCTCGGCGCGGCTTCGACCGCGGGGATCCTGGGGCACTCCGGTGCAGTGGGTCGCTTCACGCCCGCCCACCTCGACGTGGCGATGGATACGGCGCCGGTCTTCCAGACGAGCTGCGACACAGGCGGCTTCAGCTACACGGGTCAGCCCTTCATCTACGCCCAGGCCCCGGTGCTGCGCGTCACCGCCCGGAGCGCCCGCGGTACTCAGACCGCGAACTACACCGCCCCCTGGTGGAGGATCACCAACTCGAGCCTCGGTGCGCCGACCTACGCGAGCGATCCCGGGGCTCCGGCGGCTCTCGACACGAGCGGGCTCCCGCCGGCGGCCGCGGATCCATTGATCGTCGACCTCGGCAACGGCTCGGGCACGCTCACGTTCGACGCCGGCGCGGGGCTGCGCTTCGATCGCAGCGCTCCGGTGCGCCCCTTCGATGCCGAGGTCGCCCTCTCGATCGACGTGCAGGACGCCGATTCCGTCGCCTACTCCGGAAACCCCTTCCAGATCGGCGTTGCATCCCCGGGAGGAGGGATCACCTTCACCGCCGGCAAGCAGATGCGCTATGGGCGACTCGCGCTCGAGAATGCCTACGGCTCCGAGCTGACGGCGCTCGCCGTCCCCCTCCGCGCCGAGTACTTCGAGGGAACCGGGTTCGTGCCAAACGGCGAGGACAGCTGCACGTCGATCGCCGCAGCGAACGTCGGAACCACGGCTCGGAGCCCGGCCGCTCTCTCGACCGCGCCTTCGGTGGCGAACGCACCGCTTCTGGCGGGCGACGCCGGCCTCCGCCTGAGCCCGCCGGCTCAGGAGGGGACCGCCGATCTGCTGGTGAACCTGGAGGGGTCCGACGTGGCGACGCCCTGGGGTGTCATTACCAGCGCCGGGCTTCCTTGGCTCCAGTACGACTGGACCACCGGCGGCGCGGGTCCCCCCGACGAGAATCCCACCGCCCGGGCCAGCTTCGGCATCTACGCGGGACAGCGGCCCGTGATCTTCCGGCGCGAGCTGTACTAGCCGAACCAGCGGTTCCCTCTGCACCAGGATGCGACGCGAAGACGCGGCGGACGCGATCGGCGTGATGCGCATCGGCACTTGTGACCAGAGCATCTTCGGTATTTCATCCGAGTGTAGACGAGTCACCGCGGATCCTTCAGTTCTGCGCTGACGAGTCCGATCAGTTACCGAGCGTCACCGTACAGCCACCCGTTCCCCCACGCCGGGCTGAGTATTGAGCCGTGACTAGACTTCGAGTACAAGGCGCGCTGGCCGCCTTGATCAATGCGGGCCTCGATCCGCGCAGTGCCGATGCCGAGCACCTTCGGCGCATTCGGACGCTCAACCTGTCCACGCTGGCGATACTGCTCCTCGCCCTGCCATTCATGGCAATGTACTTCGCGTTCGGCGTCTGGCGCACCGCGGCCCTCCTCTCCGTGACCGTCACCGCCTCCCTCGGCAACATGTACCTGCTGCGCAGAACACGGCGAACGCGTCTCTGCGGTCAGCTCGGGATCTCGATTCTGTTCGGCCAACTGGTCGCTGCGGCGATCGATTCCGGCGGCTTCCACCAGGCGAACTTCTCCTGGCTGTACGTCGTCCCGCTAGCGGCCGCCACTCTCCTCGACAGGCGAGGCGCCTTGGTCTGGCTTGGGATTTGCGCCATCACCTTCCTCGGCTTCTGGGGCCTCGCCGAAATCGGGATGCAGCTTCGATCCATCCGACCCGACGAGGCCCGCCCCATCCTGGCCCTCGCCTCACACCTCACGGCGCTGGCCGCGCTGGGACTGCTCGCCGCCGGCTTCATCTCCTCGCAGCGCCGGCTGGAAGCGGAGCTGCGTTGGCGCGGTGAGCAGCAGCAGCGCGAGGCCCGCTACGTGCGCCTGCTCCACGATGCCGCGGTCGCTGCCAACGACTCCTCCTCCCTTCTCGAAATGCTTCGCCGCGCGGTCGACATCATCTGCGGGGCCACCGGCTGGCCCGTCGGCCTGGTCTATACGAGCCCGAGCCAAGCGCGCCGGATGCTGCGAGCCACGGAGATCCGCCATGTCGCCGACGAAGGGCGGTTCGGCCGCTTTGCGAGGCACTACCGCCCGGCTCAACGAGCGCGGTCGGGCGATCCAGCGCGCTGCGCGCTCGCCGCGCGCAGCCCGATCTGGATCGAGGATGTCCGGAACCAGCCAAGATTCCGACGCGCCAGGCTGGCCGAGGAGGCCGGACTGGGCGCCGGCATCGCCTTCCCCATGGAGATCGAAGGCCGGGTCGGCGCCGTCTTCGAGTTCTTCGCCAGCGGGCCGCTCGAGCGGGATGAGCGCATGCTCGAGTATCTCCGGCAGATCGCTTCTCAGATCGGGCGCGCCGCCCAGCGCGTGCAGATGCTCGAGCGGATCCACGCCCTCGCCTCCTTCGATTCCCTCACCGGCCTGCCCAATCGCTGGTCCTTCCAACAGCGACTGCATGCGGCGATCGAGCTCGCCGAGCGCCACAACCACCGATTGGCGATCCTGTTTCTGGATCTCGACGGCTTCAAGGCGGTGAACGACACCTTGGGACACGACGTCGGCGATCAGCTGCTCACCGCCGTTGCATCGCGTGTCTCGCGCACCGTGCGAACTCGCGATTGCGTGGCGAGGGACAACGACGGCAGTCGCGGCGCCGAGTCGGGCCTCGTCTCCCGGCTCGCCGGCGACGAGTTCATGGTGCTGCTCCCGCAGATTCCGAGCGACGATGTCGCAAAGAAGGTAGCCGAGCGCATCCTCCGCTCCCTCCGCGCCCCCTTCGAGCTGGAGGGACGCGAGCTCTTCACCGATGCGAGCATCGGAATCGCCCTCTACCCCGACCATGGCACCGAGACCTCCGCGCTGATCCGGAGCGCCGACGTCGCCATGTACGAGGCCAAGAGTCGGGGGCGGAGCAACTTCCAGTTCTTCGACGGGACGATCGGAAGCTCGGTTGCTCAACGGCTCACTCTGCATGCTCGGCTGCGCCGCGCAGTGGAGAGCGAAGATTTCGAGCTCCACTATCAGCCCGTGCGACACGCGCGGCTCGGCCATGTGGTCGGCGCGGAAGCGTTGCTCCGCTGGCACGATTCCGAGCTTGGCACCGTCCCTCCTATCGAATTCGTGGCGGCTGCCGAAGAATGCGGGCAGATCGGAGCCCTCGGCGCATGGGTGCTGCGCACCGCTGCCGCGCAGGCCAAGTGCTGGGTCGATGCGGGCCTGCACCCCATCCGGATCGCTGTGAACATATCCGGCCACCAGCTCCGCCATCCGAGCATCCTGGAGACGATCCGGGAGGCTCTCGAGGCCAGCGGACTGGGGGCGGGCTGGCTCGAGCTCGAGCTCACCGAGAGCACCATCATCCGGGACGACCAGCTCACCAACAAGATCCTTCGAGAGATCAGCGAACTCGGCGTCGGTCTTGCACTGGATGACTTCGGAACCGGATTCTCGTCGCTCTCCAACCTGCGCCGCCTCCCCATCGGCCGCGTCAAGATCGACCGGAGCTTCGTCGCCGACCTCCCCCGGTGCCAGGACGACTGTGCGGTGGTTGGAGCGATCATCGCCATGGCGCACAGCCTGCGCATTCCGGTGGTGGCCGAAGGCGTGGAGACCGAAGAGCAGCTCGAGTTCCTGCGCGAGCGCGGATGCGAAGAGGTGCAGGGCTACCTCTTCAGCCCCGCCGTACCGCCCGAGGCTCTGACGCGGATGCTCGAGCTCGAGAAGGAGGACGGGCTCGGCGCGGTCTGAGCCGCGCCGCACCTTCCCGGCTCCGCGGAGCCGAGCTACAGCGGGGTTGCCCCGGTTCATTCCTGGGGTCGAGAACCGAACGAAGGCAGCGTCGCATGGTCGCCGGGCTCGACTCGCGCCCGGAGGGAGACGCCGGAGGAGCCGAGCAGCTTGTAGAGGTAGGAGCGCGCGATGCCAAGGCGCCGGGCCGCTTCGCTCGCGTTTCCATCGACCTCCTCCAGAGCCCGTCGAACCAGCCGTGCCTGGAAGGCCCGCGTCGCCTCGTGAAACGATCGGTGCTCGCCCACCACCACCCGACCGTCCGGGGCGGCATCCGCTCGGCCGTCCCACCCATGGCCACCCCTCGCGTCCGGCTCGCCTTGCCACACGCGGGCGTCATCGCTCTCGAGGAGTCGAGCCGTGACGATCCCCAAGAGATCGCCTGCGGCGCCAGGAGAGCCCAGGACGTCGCGAACGAAGACGTCTCTTGGGACACCAAGCGCGCGGGTGGGAATTTCGGCCACCACGGTCGCGCAGTGCGCGGCGCCGCGAACGATTCCCATCTCGCCGATCCAATCTCCCGGCGCCCTCAGCGCGAGGACTTGATCTCGGCCCGTCGAATCGACTCTGCGGACGGAAACTCGACCCGACAGCAGCAGGAAGGCTTTCACGGGAGGTTCGCCCTCCCTCACGATGGCCTCGCCGGGAGCGAAGGTGGTGGGAGAGCACCCGTCGATCAGATCGAGCAGGTCGCCCGCCGACAGGCACCGAAGCGCCTTCGCCCTGCGGATGATGAGTGGATCCTCGCCGAATCGTCGGAGGTCCAACGTCCTACCCCTGCGAGCCAATCACGTCTGCCAATCGACATAGCAGGATCCGTGCCTATTGCGGCGCGAAGCTGGCGTAGTCGCTTTTCACCAATATAATCAACGAAAATGGAGCTCCGGTTGCACATCTCCGTGGGCGGCCAGCCACACCCATATGAGGGATGTCGCGGGCTCCCGCGAAATAGCGCGGGGAGGCTCAATGACGAGAATGCTCGGGGAGCGCTCAAAGCTTGATCCCCCCAGGGGGATGAGGTGAGGCGCGAAGACGACGGCGAGGAGCGAGCCGGGACGGGTCTGCCCGAGAGGCTCCGATTCCTGAGCCTCGCCACGGACATCTCCCGGCTGCTGCTGAGCGCGCACCCCGATTCCCTGGACGCTCGAGTCGACGATGCCCTGGCGCGGATCGGCGAGCTCTACGGGGTCGACCGGATCACCCTCCGCTGGCTCGACGAGGAACGGACCGCGTTCCACCGCGCGAATCACTGGGCTCGAAGCTGCGGCCGGCAGATGCCCGGGGTCCTGAAGGTCACCGATCTGCCCTATCTGTGGGAGCGGATGCTGCGGCGCGAGCTGCTGGCCGTGCGCCGGCTCGACGAGCTTCCGGAGGAGGGAGGAGGCGAGGCCGAGATGCTCCGGTCGCTGGGAACGCGATCGATTCTCGCCGTCCCTCTCGTCGTCGACGGCGCGCTCTTGGGCGCGGGCATCGTGACCACCGAGCGCGAGGAGCGCGACTGGCCCGACGCGACGGTGACGGAGCTCTGGGTGCTGGGAGAGCTGATGGCGAGCGCCATCGCCCGCTGCCGGGCGGAGAGCGCGCTGCGTGAGAGCGAGGAGAGGTATCGGCTCCTGGCAGAGAATGCGACGGACGTCATATGGATGACGGACATGAACCTCGTGTCCACCTATGTGAGCCCGTCGGTGACGCGGTTGCGAGGCTTCAGCGTCGAGGAGGCCCTGGCTCAGACGGTCGATGAGAGCATGACCCCGGCCTCGGCCGAGCTCGGGAGGAGGGTCCTGGCGGAGGAGCTCCTGACCGAAAGCCGAGAGCAGAAGGACCCGTCCAGGTCGAGGACGCTCGAGGTGGAGATGAAGTGCAAGGATGGCTCCACCGTCTGGACCGAAGTGAACATGAGCCTCTTGCGCGACGAAGAAGGCAAGCCGGTCGGCATCCTGGGAATCTCGCGCGACGTCAGCGAGCGAAAGCGCGCGCAGGAAGCGCTCGCCCGGCGCATGGCCTTCCGGAGTCTGCTCGCCGAGCTCTCGGCCAGCCTGCTCCGCGCCAACGCTGACGAGATGGACGAGCAGATCGAGCTCGCGCTGGAGCGGATCGGCGGCACCTATTCGCTGCTCGGCATCGCGCTCTGGTGGTTCGACGACGCCCGCGAAGGCACCAGGCGCAGCCACGTCTGGACGACCGCCCCCCGAGCGCCCGATGATCTCCGCCTCTGCGATGGGCCTTG
>Ga0299912_10003992_pt1 | contig 12044 bp, 14 predicted proteins | sample RVTome_2_FD_207667 | JGI IMG/M metagenome (GOLD analysis project Ga0299912, IMG submission 207667) | Soil microbial communities from uranium-contaminated site in the Upper Colorado River Basin, Wyoming, United States - RVT95D214 (version 2) ... | reverse complement strand
TGGGACTTGTACATACAAATGGTTATGCTATAGACGAGAATGATAGTATTTTATATGAGCTTATGCCAAGAGATTTTCGTGAGCCCGATAAGCCGGAGGCTATCCTATTGAGTTGTTACATTAAAACACCCTCTTCCGTGATGGTTAGAAGGGACTTTCTGGAAAGAGTTGGCATGTTTTATCAGGGCTTTCGTATCGCCACTGATCATGATCTATGGATTAGAATGAAAGAGATCACGAGGTTTTATTTTTTGGCCAAGCATCTTCTGAGCTACAGAGAACACAGTACACAACTGAGTAGACAACGGGCTATGTGGGAAGCGGGTTTTGATGTCCTTAAAAGAGCGACCGCTAGATATCCTTACAATTTAGAGGCAAAAAGAAGAAGGCTTGCCGTCTTACATTATCGATTAGGGATGTGGGACCTGATGAATAGGCATTACCGAGATGCTGTTAGACATTTTTGTTTGGCCTTTGTATTAGACCCTTACAGGTCTATAAAAGTTTTACAAAGGTGTGTTATTCCTAGCTAAAATTCAAAAGATTGCTGCTCATAGGTCTTTCATCTGGGAAAAGATCGAAAAGGAATAGAAAAGGAGCGAGCAATGACGAAGATATTGCAAATTGGGAAAAGTATCAAAGTTAGGAGGGTACGGGTAAAAGAGATCCGTTAACTTCGTTTGAACGCAATAACGGTAGACATGAGCATGGAGTCAAATGAAATTTCAGTGATTACACAATATAATGAGAATTAGCGTGGTTGTTTGCACATTTAATAGGTGTAAGACCCTGCAAAGAACTCTGGAAAGCTTCAGAGACATCTCGACTCCAGAAGGGTGTTCATGGGAATTGATTTTGGTGGATAATAATTCCAAAGACAAAACAAAGATGGTTGCTGAAGAATTCCAGGAAGAATGCGGATTAAATGTTGAATATGTATTTGAGGAAAACCAGGGATTGTCCCACGCGCGTAACCGGGGAATCAGCCAGGCCAGGGGTGAAATCATCGCCTTTACGGATGATGATGTAATTGTTGACAGGCACTGGCTGGCTAATATTGAAAAGGCATTCAGAGAGTACGAAGTTTCATGTGTGGGTGGAAAGATCTTGCCGATCTGGGAAATATCCAAACCGGAATGGCTTAGACAGGATCTGCATTACATTGTGGCGCTGTTAGATCATGGGGATAAGCCTTTTTACTTGAAGTCTCCTACTATTTGGGGAGCAAACTTTGCTGTTAAGTCGGAAATTTTCGAGAGATATGGCGTATTCGACATAAATCTTGGAAGAAGCGCAAAGAGACTTTTTGCAGGGGAAGATACCGAATTTGTCAGGAGAATGCTCAATGCAGGTGAAAAGGTCCTGTATTACCCGCACGCTGTAGTCTATCACTGCATTCCCAGGGAAAGGATTTCGAAAAAATATTTTCGTAGGTGGAAATATGATCAGGGAGTATTGAGAGCGTCTCTTTTGGAGAATTCGAGGCATAAAAAATATATGGGAATTCCGTATAATCCAATGTTAGATTTTTTAAAAAGCCTGATTGCATTTTTCAGAGATCTAAGATATTTGCCGAGAAATAGATTTGTCTACGAGTTGGGGATGATTTCTTATATAGGCTTTATTTTACAAATAATCAGGAACAATAAATTATGATCGAGGTTCCTTAAGCTTCCCAGCTAATATATGGGAAGACCGGTATTTCAGCCCTTTCTTTAAGTTAAAAGATGTTGAAGCTTTTATCGGACTCTGTGAGATTTTTTCCCTTTCTCCTGTCGTACCTTTGGTCCCGACAACCCAGAGCGATCGACATCGAGCTAACCAACAGATGTAACTTAAGTTGCCAAATGTGTTGGTACACGGAGAAAAAGGAATCGGAGATAGATACGCAGGGTCAGAACTCACAAGCGACGAAGTGATCAAGTTATTAACCCAATTGGCGATCTACGGTCCGCGGATTTATTTAGGCGGATCCGAGCCTTTTATAAGAAAGGATATTCTCTTAATTTTGAAGCAGATAAAGGATCTCAATTTATCTGTATTATTCACCACCAATGGAACCTTATTAGATCAAGAGAAGATCAAGACAATCGTCGATTTGGGCGTCGACCATATCATATTTTCAATAGACGGGGGCGAAGAATTGCATGATCGAATAAGAGGCCGGGGAGTTTTCGGGGCAATGACAGCGAATATAAAAGAGCTGGGCAACGCCAGGAAGGGAAAAAAATGCGCTAAACCGATAATTTCTGTGAATATAACCATAACCCCTTTCATCATGGGCCATTTGGAAGAGACGATAAATTCAATAAGGGAAGCAACGCAGGATAAAGTAGATACCTACAGAATTCATCAGTTATGGTATATAACCCCAGAGGAATTATCGTTACATAGGTCCGTAACAAGGAAAGTTCTGAACTGCTCAGCCCCCGGAGCGGCGTGCCATCTCAATCCGTTAGCAAAGGACATTAACCCATCAGCGTTATCAAAAGAAATTCTTCGGTTGGAGCGTATGCCGCAAATCAAATTGTTTCCGAATCTTGATTCCCCGGGTCTTCTTCATTATTATTCGGAAGGCCCCCGGGTCAGATATAGATGTTTTTCACCATTCTATCGGGCAGTAATAAAGCCAAATGGGGACGTGAAATTCTGCCCGGATGAATGGATAGATGATTATGTACTTGGTAACATTCGTGATGATCTTTTTGCCAATATTTGGAATGGCCAAAAGGCACGCTACTTTCGGTCGGTGATCTTACGCCGCAAATCCTTTCCGGCCTGTAAACGATGCAGCTGGATGTATTCTTTTAGACAATGAATTTCTTGAATGCAATAGCGATGTTTTCTAAAATTCAGCGAATTTGGAATCGGCATGGCTTTATCATCTAAAGTCCTGTTCCTGGCAATGGATGCAGGAAATCAATCTTTGATACGAGAATGGGCCGGTGATGGGACCCTCCCCAACATCCGTTCTTTGCTTGCAAGAGGGCTGGTCGGTAAAACTATGAGCTTGGATGGCTTATATGAAGGCGCCACATGGCCATCCTTTTATACTGGTCTGAACCCGGCTCAACATGGGTTTCACAGTTTAAAACAACTCAAACCAGGAACCTATGAATTCTGCCGGCGTTATCCCGGTGACTTTATAAGACGTGAACCGTTCTGGAATTACCTGAGTGCCGCCGGGCTGAGAATTGCCATTTTGGACATCCCGTTATCCGGAATCTCCAAGGGGTTGAATGGGATTCAAATGGTGGAATGGGGTTCACATGATGGTGTCTATGGATTTCGCACATGGCCGCCGAGGTTGAAATTGGAGGTGTTGACCCGCTTCGGTCGTCATCCTTTAAGGATATCCTGCGATTCTTACGGGAGGACTGCGCGGGATTTTTATTCTTTTAAAAATAAACTTATAAAGGGTGTCCAAAGGAAAGCCGAACTTACCATTCACTATTTGAAAAAGGGTAATTGGAGTTTTTTCGCCCAGGTGTTCTCGGAAAGTCACTGTGTGGGACACCAATGCTGGCACCTTCATGATCCGAGACATCCCAACCATGACCCGGAAATTGCAGATTATACGGGGGACGCAATTCGCGACGTGTATAAAGCAATCGATGGAGCGATTGGAAAGATCTTAGAACATGCAACAAGCGATACTATTATTTTTTTCCTGGCGTCTCATAGTATAGCGCATAATATCGGAGGGAATTTTCTCCTCTCCGAAATTTTAGAACGCTTAAATTTAGCAAAGAAGGGGCGGAACGGTATCGCAGCAAAGAAAACGCAAAGTCCGGTTAAAAATATTTATGCTTTCTTCGGGCGGGGCTGGCAGAAAATCCCCACAACGATCAAGACACCTTTAAAGCCTGCTGTATTGTTTCTGCACAATCTGATTATGCATCGGGTTAGGAGCGAAGATTTCCTCCTTTTACCTCCTTCCATATCCAACATTGATCTGAAGAACAGCAAATGTTTTCCGCTTCTGAATGGGAATCCAGTCAGCGGCATCCGCATTAATTTATCGGGAAGAGAGCCCAATGGGCTCATCAAACCGGGTGCGGAGCTGAATGGATTTTGCGACGAGATAACCAAAGATTTACTCAGCATTGTTGATTGGGAGACTGCGCAACCAGTGGTTAAGAGTGTGAAGAAGACTTGCAAATTATACCATGGGGAATATATTGATCATTTGCCTGATCTTCTGATCGAATGGAATGATGAAATATTATTGGGGAGCTTAGGCATTAGCGATGGCAAAGGCAGCCGGTTGCGCATGGTTTCAGAAAAAATTGGAGTGGTGGAGGGGGCGAATACTTATTGCCGAACAGGAGAGCATAGGCCAGAAGGGCTGTTAATTGCGGTCGGGCCCGGAATCAAAGCCGGACGCATAGAAAGGACTGTTTCTATTCTCGATTTTGCTCCTACCTTTAGTGATATTTTTGGTGTGAAAATCCCCTATGTTGATGGGAATCCGATCAGCGAGATTTTAGAAATGCTGAAATATAAAAGATAAATTTTTCGAGACTTTTGCCTATCACCTAAAAACTGTTACTTATATCCCATAAACTAAGCCTATTGCCCATTGCCTTTACCTTGATGACTTAGGTACTGTGATTCCCTTGTGACATTAGCCCATATACTCCAGACATTAAACCATAGCTGCCCGACATCAGACTGACTAAGGGGGCTGCGGAATCAATATGGGCGAATCTTACTGAAAAAACAAAGAGATATCTTACGGCGTTACATGGTACAAGTCGCGGGTAGGAAAGAAACAATAACAGGCCGAATTTTTTGATAAAAAGCCTTGCCGTTGGCATGCCTTGGTTCCCGCCTATTGTGGATTACGATTCAATTCAGACAGGGGACATTAGACATCAGTCAGTCTGACGTCTGGAGTCTATGGTCTGTTGCCTGGAGCACAGAAACCGCCTTGACAAAAAAAGACTGGTTTATTAAACTAGTTTTTAAGGAGAAAAAGCAGGTGGATTCTAATACAGAAAAGGTAAGCGCTTTTGAGGCGAAAACCCGGTTGTCTGAGCTCCTCCGTGAGACAGAAAAGGGGATGTCTTTTCGAATCCTCAGACGTGGGAAAGAGGTCGCTCGCTTGATTCCCCCCTTAAGAGAAGACAGGAAACAGGACCTCAAAAAAGTGTTGACTTCCTTCCGGGAGATCCGCGGTCGCGTGCCCGGAAAAATCAAGATTCGGGAATTGATTGAAGAAGGACGTCGTTATATCTTATCCCTTCCCGAGCAGCCTTCTGGCTGATGAGTCCTGCATGATGATAGTGGTTGCGGGTAATCTCTACATAGGCAATGGTTTGAAAAAGTTGATCTAATATTTTTATCTCTTTACCGGTCTTTGCTCCTTGATAGAGCTCGACGGCGACCGGTCCCGTATAGCAAGCTTGGTTAAGTTTGAGATATTCTCTTAGCCTAACAGAAACACTCGACTCTTTTTTTCTAAAAAATTCAATCCAGACAGAGGTATCTATAAGGATCTTATCGGGCATGGCGGGTCCTCTCCCATGTGTTTTTAAACTGAAGTTCGCCTTCATTCTCGAGAATTTTCTCTATCTTTTTGAGGCGTATGTATTCTTGAAGAGCAACGACAACTGTTTGGGTCTTTTTGCGATTTTTAGAAAATGACATTGCCGTCTTGATAAGCTCTTCAGGTATGTTCAAAGTAGTCTTCATAATACCGCCTATCTGATCAAAATCATACTTCTATTATAGCTAAAAAGAGGAGTATTATCAACAAGAAATAATCTGTCTATCATCGCTATTTCATTTCGGCTGTTGGCAATTTTTTTTTATTGTTCATTTCCATCACCTATAAGCTATCGCCCATAGACTATAGCCAACACCCAACACCCTTTAATTATGACCTTTAATATCATCATTTCTTATTCCGCAGCCCTCCTTTGTGCCGCGCTGGCTGTCTTTGTTTTTTTCAAAGATAGGCGCTCCATTATCCATTTGGCCTTTACGGGGGGGATGCTGTCCTTTGCCGCAGAGACGTGGCTGAACGGGTTAAGTTTAGAGGCTTTTACGGCTGCTGAGATAGCGGATTGGCAGCGCCTGAGACTCTTGGCCTCGGCCTTTGTCCCGGTGGGTTGGCTGCTTTTCAGTCTGAGTTTTGGAAGGGCAGACTACAGGGAAATTATCCGAAGGTGGCAATGGTATATTTTTGCTCTCCTTGTCTTTCCTTTTGCCCTCATTGCAATTTTCGGAGGCGCTGTCTTTGAAGCGCGCCCTGCTATTGCTGAGACCTCTAAATGGCTGATCCCCCTCGGCTGGTCAGGTTATCTTTTTTATCTCTTCTACCTGCTGGGAGCGGTCCTCATCATCATGAACCTGGAGAGGACGCTCCGGAACTCCGCCGGAAGCATCCTGTGGCAGATCAAGTTTATGATCCTGGGGCTGGCGGGGATTTTTGCACTCCGGGTGTATACGGGCAGCCAGGTTTTGCTCTTCCGTTCCCTGGAGGTGCCGTTGGAAGTCATCAACGCCGTCACTCTCCTCATAGGGGGCAGCCTGATCATTCTGTCGCTTGTTCGCCTCCGGTTGTTAAGCGTTGAGATCTACCCCTCGCATTCTTTTCTATACAATTCTATCACGGTAGTCATTGTGGGAGTTTATCTGGTCGCAGTCGGCGTTTTGTCTAAGCTGGCCGGCTATTTTAATATTTCCCAGTTCTTTCTCATCGAAGCGCTATTCATATTTCTCGCTTGCCTGGGCCTGGCGGTGATCCTGCTTTCCAACAAGCTGCGCCAGGAGATCAAGCGTTTCGTCAATATCCACCTCAAGCGGCCAAAGTATGACTACCGGAAAATCTGGGCATCCTTTTCCCACCGGACAGCCTCCCTCATCAGCATTAAGGAAGTCTGCACAGCGGTGACCAAGATGGTTGCCGAGACGTTCGGCGTTGCCTGTGTGACGCTCTGGCTCCTCGACGAATCGCAGGAAAACCTTCTGTTAGGCGGATCTACGGTCCTCTCTTCGAGAGAAACCAAAGGGCTGGCCAAAGATCGCAAGGCGGTGGAAGAAACGATTCGGTTGATCCGCAACCAGGAAATGCCCGTTGACTTTGACCAGGCGGAGAACGATTGGATCAGAGAGGTTAAAAAAGCGAATTTGAAATACTTTCAGGATGCCAGAATCCGATATGGGGTTCCCCTTTTCTCCGGTAATGAATTTCTGGGCTTTATGACCCTGGACGAGAAATTAACGAAAGAAGACTTCTCGCTGGAGGACTTTGACCTTCTCAAGACGATAGCGGATCAGGCGGCCGGAACCATCCTCAATATTAAAATCTCTGAATTCATGGGGCAGAAAAAGGAGATGGAGTCGCTGCAAACCATGTCTGCATTCTTTTTACATGACCTGAAGAATCTGGCTTCCACACTCTCGTTGACCATGCAGAACCTGCCGATTCACTTCGACAACGCCGAATTTCGAAACGATGCAATTCGCATAACCCAACAAAGCGTAAACAAAATTAACAATATCTGTTCGGGGCTTGCATCGTTGAGCCAGAAGATTGAGCTTAAAAAAATCAAAATAGATATCAATAAGCTGGTGGAATCCACATTCTCTAAGGTAAACGGAGGCCCAAAAGGATCTCTGACTCAAAATCTTAAACCGGTTCCGAATGTCTTTATAGATCCGGAACAGGTTCAAAAGGTTTTGACTAATCTGTTGCTGAATGCTAATGAAGCCATAGGGAAGGGGGGCGAAATTCGGGTAACCACCGAGCAAAAAGATGGATGGGTTTGTCTATCGGTCAGCGATAATGGCTGCGGCATGAGTAAGGAATTCATGGAACGGTCCCTATTCCGCCCCTTCAAAACAACCAAAAAGCAGGGCATGGGCATCGGTCTCTTCCAGAGCAAAACGATCATCGAAGCGCATGGGGGAAGAATTGAGGTGGAAAGTGAGGAAGGAAGAGGAACAACCTTTAGAGTTTTCCTGCCAATAGCAGGAAAATAGTGTTAAGTGTTGAAGGGTTAAGGAAAAGAATGTTGAGTCTCATAGTAGGTGATGTTGAGAAATGAGTAAAACCTTTGAAAAAATTCTTAAGCTTATTAGAGAGGGAAGTGTGGTAATATCAGAGCATGGGTATGAGGAGCTCTCAGAAGATGACATCATTGTGGAGGACGTACTGGATAGCGATTTAGGTGGCATTGTTATAGAGGATTACCCTGAGTATCCCAAGGGACCGTGTGTATTGATATTGGAGAGAGATAATCGAGGTGATCCGGTGCATGCGGTATGGGGGACTCCTAAAGGGGCTGAATCCCCAGCGGTTTTGGTAACTTCGTACAGGCCGGATCCGGAGAGATGGTCCAGCGAATTTCGGAGGAGAAAATGATGAAGAGAAAACCTCATACAAAATTAGTACATGCAGGCAATTATGTTGCAGAGGTAGATATCGAGCTGATTGTTTCCGGGGAAGGATGGTCGCCCTATTTATCCGTGGAAGACGCCAAGAAATTAGATGAAGTTAAATTGGCCCTTCGCAAGGGAGATTTACAGGCGGCAAGCCGATTGTCGCGGGTCTTCACGCTTACTCCCGTCCCCGTATGATTGCTTTCTCTTTTTCTCCCGCCCGTTTTGCCGTCCTGCGGTCCGGTGGGGTTAGTTTCTCCGCTATGCCTCATACATCCAGCCGTCACTGAAGGGTTACATTAACAATAGACTTTACGCTTTTCAGAGCTCTTTGAACATGATATATGATGTAATGTATAATGCTCGGTAGTTAAGGGGAGAATATGGATGCCCCTGGGGATAAAAACCTTGGATAGAAAGAAAGATATAGGAGATATAGCTGAGAGGTTTGATTGCGTTCTTATCTATTTTTTCGGCTCGCAGGCAGACCAAGGGAGAAGATACCTCGAAGGTGAGGAAGTAAGAGTAGACCTTTTTTCAGACCTTGATATTGCCATAGCCTTTAGGGAACCTCCAACCGAGGCGATTCAAATTTACGGAAAAATTTATAAGGAGATGGCGGAGCTTCTTGAGCCTTTTGATGTTGATCTCGTATTCATGCATGAACTAGGTATGTTGTTCCAGTCTGGGATAATCAAGGGGGCAAAAATTTACGAGAAAGATGACCGTCTGACGGATGAATTTGAAGAAGAAGTTATGAAAAGGGCCGAGGATTTGATGTTTAAGAAAAAGATTTTAGACCGTGAGATAATGGAGGCCGTTGAAGATGGTTATATCGAAATTGAATACAGCGCGAATTCTTGAACTCCTGAGATACATGGAGACCTGCGTTCAAGAGCTGAAACCATTTTCAAGGATGACAAGGGGAGAATTCCTCTCCGACAAGAAAAATCCTCCCTTCGTGGAGAGCTACCTTAGAAGAGGCCTTGAGGCTGTTTTTGACATCGGGAGACATATCCTATCAAAAACGTATGGGTTTAAAGAGATAGAATACAAGACGATTGCAAAGGAGCTCGGGGGAAGAGGGGTTGTTACGAAAGAACTTTCGGAGGTTCTTTATACAATGGCTGGCTATAGGAATCGGATGGTTCATTTTTATAAAGAGGTTGGGCCCGAAGAACTTCATTACATCGTCGTGAATAACTTAGATGATTTCAACAGATTTGCCAAAGAGATTGTGGCCTTTGTTAGGGCCTATGAAGAATGAAGAATAAAGAAAAAGGGGAAAAGGCAGGGTGTAGGATGAAAAGAAAGGGGAAGGATGGAATATTGGAAGAATGGAATAGTGGAAGAGTGGGAAAATGGAAAGTTTTTTTAATGCCAATATCCCAAAACCCCACTGTTCCAATATTCCTTAAAACTGATGGAACGAAAGAATATCAATCGGGGATTTAAAAAACTTCTTGTATGGCAAGACGCCATATCTTTGTATATCCTCGCTTGCCAGTTTTTTTTGAAATTTCCCTACGGACTGAAAAAAGTAGCTGAAAATGCAATTGATGCTGCCCATAGTATTTCCAGAAATATTTCAGAAGGATATTGTCGCCGAAGTCTTAAAGAATACTAAACCACTTGAATTTTGCCCTGGGCTCTTGTGGAGAATTTCATTCATGTTATGATAGCTTCAAGAAAGCCGGACAGATTACTGACCAACAGTTCGAAGAGTTAGACAGCCTTCACTTTAAAGTGGAAAATGGTCTGATCAATTTGATAAAATCGCTCCAAAAGAAACAGAAGGAGGGAGGTTGGGAAGAAACATTTTAAATGGAATAATGGAAAAAAAACAACATTCCAATTTTCTACTGTTCCATTTTTCCCAATTCTAATCTGTAAATGTTCTAATTTTGCAGTATTCCAATATTCCAATATTCCCAAGGGTTTTTAGTTATGAAACCTAAGTTGCTTATTGTCGAAGACGACGACTCCATCCGCACCCAGATGAAATGGGCGTTGGCTGAGGATTATGAGGTGTTTCTGGCCGAGGATCGGCCGAGCGCCTTGGAAATTCTGAAGAAAGAACAACCTACTGTTGTAACTCTCGACCTTGGCCTGCCGCCCAGCCCAGGAGAGGTAAAAGAAGGATTCCTGGCCCTAACTGAGATATTAGAGCAGGATAATTTGGCCAAAGTGGTCATCATAACCGGCCAAGGGGAAAAAGACCACGCCTTAAAGGCAGTTGGACAAGGGGCGTATGATTTTTTCTGCAAGCCGATTCAGATTGAGGAATTAAAAGTAGTATTGGGTCGCGCCTTTTATGTATCTAAACTCGAAAGGGAACAGCGTGAATTACAGAAACGCTTAAGTGAAGATGCGTTCGAAGGAATGCTTGGAACAAGTCCAAAGATGCAAGAAGTGTATGGAACAATTCGCAAAGTGGCGACTAGTGATGCACCGGTTCTTATCGTCGGGGAAAGTGGGACTGGCAAGGAGCTGGTGGCACGGGCCATTCATCGGCGCAGCCCCAGAAAAGCAGAACCGCTTGTGGTAATCAACTGCGGCGCTATCCCGGAAACACTTCTGGAGAGTGAACTATTTGGCCACGAAAAGGGAGCCTTTACCGGAGCCCATATCCAGCGGAAGGGGCGCTTTGAAATGGCTCAAGGAGGAACGCTGTTTCTTGATGAGATTGGCGAGCTCCCCTTAATGCTGCAAGTGAAACTGCTGCGTTTTCTGCAGGAGCTACGGATAGAGCGAATTGGGGGAAGAGAAGAGATTGGCGTTGACGCGCGTATTCTGGCTGCTACGAACAAGGATCTTAAGCAGGCGATAAATGAAGGCCGTTTCAGGGAGGATCTTTATTATCGGCTTGGAGTGGTCACCATCCATTTGCCGCCACTCCGGGAGAGGAAAGAAGATATCCTGCTATTGGCCAAGACCTTTTTGCAAAGATATTCATCCCAGAATAATAAAAAGATCAAGGGTTTAACCCAACAAGCCATTCAATCCCTTGAAGGCCACGACTGGTCTGGCAACATCCGGGAGCTTGAAAACAGGATCAAGAGGGCTGTGATAATGGCTGAGGGATCCAAACTCACGCCGTTGGACTTAGAACTGGAGGGTTTTCCTCTCAAATACAAAAGGCAAGGGATTAAGGAAGCACGTGAAGCACTGGAAAAGAATCTTATCCAACAAGCGCTTTTCAGGAACAAAGGAAATATTACCAAGGCGGCGGCGGAATTAGGCGTCAGCCGCCCAACCCTTTATGAGCTAATGGAGAAATTGGGAATAGGGAAAACAGGGTGTAAGGCATAGGGCCCTTCGCCTTATACCTTTAACCTTTATCCTATGCCTCGCATCTAACACATGATTGTCAATATCGAACAAAAGAGAGGCTACCTCTTCGGCCGTTCTGAACCGCTTCCCCGTATCCTGCCTTTTGCCGTTTACATGGGCTTTATCGCCTCGGTGGAAGGGATTGTCTGGCTGGCTAAGTACTTCCCCAGCCTGGATGACTGGTCGGTTGAGGTTAATCTCTGGCTGTATCCGGTCAAGACTGCCGCTGTCATTGGGTGTCTTGCCTACTTCTGGCCTCGCTATAATGAGCTGAAAGGGCGGCCGTTCGGGAAAAGTACGGATATCGCCCTTTCGATAGC
>Ga0299912_10003991_pt1 | contig 12049 bp, 6 predicted proteins | sample RVTome_2_FD_207667 | JGI IMG/M metagenome (GOLD analysis project Ga0299912, IMG submission 207667) | Soil microbial communities from uranium-contaminated site in the Upper Colorado River Basin, Wyoming, United States - RVT95D214 (version 2) ... | reverse complement strand
GATAACGACCGCATCATCCATATCTGCTTCATCTATGTTTAACTGCCTTGCCCTTGCTCTTATAGCTTTTATGTCATCAATATCACAACCACTGTGTTCTTTTAGCAACTGTGCGAAACTTACCCGTCGCCAGGGCCGAGCATAATCGACCGTCACATCTGCAAACTGCCCCGAACCGCTTCCGATTCGCCCTGAACCAGATGACTTCTCTCGGTTCAGAGTTCGGGGTTCCACACACTCAGAGATAATCTCTTCAGTCAAATCCATCATCACATTGTAATCAGCGTAGGCCTGATACACCTCCAGCATCGTAAACTCCGGGTTGTGCTGTCTGCTTAATCCCTCATTGCGAAAATTCCGGTTTATCTCAAAGACCTTTTCCATTCCGCCGACAAGCAATCTTTTCAGAAACAGCTCCGGGGAGATCCGCAAAAACAAATCCAAATCGAGCGTGTTGTGATGCGTCGTAAATGGCTTTGCCGCAGCTCCGCCTGCTATCGTCTGCATCATCGGTGTCTCAACTTCCAAAAAGCCCTTCGATTCGAGCAGCCGGCGAATAGTTGCGATGATATCGCTTCGCCGCTTAAACCGCTCCATCACTTCAGGATTAGCCCATAAATCTACGAACCTGTGCCGATAGCGCAGGTCAATATCCGCAAGGCCGTGAAATTTCTCCGGCGGCTGACACAAACATTTGCTCAGAAGCGTAAGCTCATCAACCCATATAGTAATCTCACCGGTTTTAGTCTTACCTAATTGACCGGCGGCGCCTATTATATCGCCAAGCTCAAGCAATTTGGCAAGTGGCCATCCTGACGCTTCCGGCCCGAGCAGCTTTTGACTTAAGCCAATCTGGATGGTTCCACTGCTGTCTCGCAGCGTAATAAAAATGAGTTTGCCGATATCCCTCAACAGCACAATTCTTCCTGCGCATCCGGCCCGCTGTGTCTGGTCGCCATCCCTGAACCTGCTCTTGATATTAGCAGCCGGCTCAGCGCCATCGAATCTCGTCCCATAAGGGTCAATACCTAACTCCTTAATGGACGACAACTTCTCCTGCCTTTTTTGTTCAAACCGGTCCTGAGTTCGTCTATCGTCACTCGCCACTTGTCAATTGTCCCTTGCCGCTTACAGCGAGGTCTCCTGCGCTATGCTTTTCACATTTTCCTGAATCAATTTGCTTCTAATAACTAAAGCGCCGACCGCCAACTGCGGGTCAGCTACCAGTGTTTCTTCAGCAGTATGCTTTTTCAAATGACCCTTGGTGTTGTCGTGGTCGGCTCTGACCAGCACGTCATTATCCCGCTGGACATCAATCGTTTTTTTAAGCTCATTGCTTCTTAAATCGACCTCGATGTGCGGCCCAACACCCCAGTCTTTTCTGCCCTTTTTTTTCATTGCCTCCTGGCTTTCGACTCGCTGTCCCGAAGGCAAATGATAATACGCCATCGTATATTTTAATTGAGCACCTCCACCGGGATAGTGGGTTATTCCCTGGACACTACCTTTGCCGTGAGTTCTCACACCCACTAAAATCGCCCGGTTATACTGCGGGTCTGCCAATGCTCCACCAACACTCTCAGAAGCACTGGCTGAGCTATAATTCAGCAGTATAACCAGCGGGTAATCCGGATGCGTATTCTCCTCGTGCGCCGTCTCAAAAACTAATCCTCTGCCAAACCCACGTTCTGTTCTGACTATGGGACCTTCTTTGATGAATTTGTCCACTACTTCAACCGCACTATCTAAAAGCCCGCCGGTATTGAATCGCAGGTCCAGAATCAATCCTTTTAATCCTTCTGTCTCAAGCTCACCTAATACTTTTTCCAAATCTGAAGAAGTTCTCTCTGTAAAACTGGTGATTCGGACATACCCGATTTTATTTTTGTCATCAATCATATACAGCCAATTGCCCTGCTCGGTCCTTTGCCAGCCGCGAATTGTCGGAACAGTTATCCTGGCTCTGGTTATAGTAATATCCCTGGTTTTTTCCTCGCCTTCACGTCTAACCGTCAACGTCACTTTCGTACCCTTGGGGCCTGTAATCTTATCAACCGCGCAGGTAAGAGTCATATCCTTCGTTTCAATGCTGTCTACTTTTTCAATCACATCACCTGCATCGAGGCCGGAGTTGTATGCCGGCGTGTCAGGCAGCAGGCTTTCGACGGTCAACAATCCCTTTTGTTTCGTAATCTCTATGCCAATACCCGTAAATTCATAGGTCATTGTCTTTTCAAAATTTTGCACCTGCTTGGGCCAAATCATAACCGTATAAGGGTCAAGCACAGATAACGCAGCGTCCGCAAACTGTGCAATCAGCACCTGCTCCGGCAATTCCACAGTTGCAGAATTTAGCGACAGCACCTTTTCAAAAACCTCTATAAACTTGTCATTATCAAACCCTGTAGGTGATTGGTCAACTTCATCCCAAAGAATCGCCGCCAGAGCTGCCGACCATGCCGAAAGTTTTTTACTATCAGTCGGCGAAAAAGACTCCTTGGAAGTATCATCCCCTCTGCCCCGACTTGCGTCGGGAGACGCAGGGGCCAGTGAAGACACCCCATCCAAGTCTTTCGACAACTGCGAAGACGATAACCTTAAAACCTGACCCAGCATCTGGCAGCGCTCGATAGCCTTGATTGCCATTTGTCGATAGTCGATAATGTCCACATAATTAACTCTCAGATAATCAATCGCTCGAATAAACATCTCTTTCTCGACGCCCTGGAAACGTTCCGTGCGAGTCTCACAAGGACTATCCTGAAGAGATGCTACAATACTGGCTTTATCCAGGAGCTTGTTGGCATAGTCCGTATACGCCTGGTTGTTTGGTTCGATGGCCTGCATCCAGCTATAGCAATTAATGTATGAGTCAAGCCATTTGCCCTGCGATTCATATTGTGCCGCCTTGTCCATCGCTTTCTGAATAATTTTCTTTACAAACGAGTTGGACATAAGTTCCGGCTTTTGTTGCTCGTCTGCCAGCTCGCTGGCCCTTGCAATAACTAACAGCACCTCTGAAATATCATTTATATCGCTCCCGGTGCTCACGTTATTTACATCGTTTACATCACCGGTTTCTGTTTTGTTTCGTAACTTTTCCAGCTCAGCTAATTGCTCCTGGTATGCAGCTTCACGGGCTGACTGCCTTGCTTTTTCTATCGCTTCATATTCGGAAATAATATCTGTCAGCTGTGCAATGTATGTGCTTTTGGATTTTTCGCTTCCCCCGAGAAGCTCTCGAGCAGTTGCAAACTCACCTTTATATATAGCGGTGCAAATCCGCTCGATTTGCGGAGTTGGGTCGCCGGCAACCCCCCGCTCCTGTTTTCCGACAGGAAGACGCGGGGGCTCGTTCGGTTCTGCCGCCAGCGCTAAAGACGAGAAACCAAAAGCGCAGAACAATAGCACTACAATCAAAATTAGGTAGGTTTTGAGTCTTAAATCACGACTGGCCATTTTTCGATTTACACCTTTCACTTTCTTCACGCACACTCACTTGCTTTTCCGGCGCAACCCAAGACGTGCAGCTTGTGTTTGACCATATCTTTGATAGCATCTCTACCCGGGCCGAGATATTTGCGCGGGTCAAATTCACCGGGATTCTCAGCAAAGACCTGCCTGATTTTAGCTGTCAGTGCCAGGCGCAGGTCCGTGTCTATATTAACCTTGCAGATTGCCATTTTTGCCGCTTTACTTATAGCCTCTTCCGGCACACCCATCGCATTCGGCATTTTGCCGCCATACTTGTTAATCAAATCCACAAATTCCTTCAGCACACTACTTGAGCCGTGCATAACCAGCGGAAATCCAGGCAGTCTGTCGGCAATCTCCTGTATCACGTCGAAGGCCAGCTTCGGTTCGCTCTTGAACTTGTAAGCACCGTGACTGGTTCCACAAGCCACCGCCAATGAATCACATCCGCTCTTTTCAACGAATTCTACCGCCTGGTCGGGGTCAGCCAGATGCTTTCTGACATCATCAACGCCGACGACATCCTCTTCGATACCACCAAGCTGACCTAATTCAGCTTCGACAGACACGTCGCGGGCGTGAGCATATTGAACTACCTTCCTGGTGATTTTAATGTTTTCCTGAAATGGCAGGTGTGAAGCATCAATCATTATCGAAGTAAAGCCGTCGTCCACAAATTGTTTGCAGGTCTCGAAGTTATCACCGTGGTCAAGGTTTGTTGCGATAGGGATGTCCGGATTCTCCTTAACCGCCACATCCATAATTGCGTTCAAGTAGCTTATTTTCGCATATTTGCGTGCGCCTTTGGATACCTGCAGGATAAGCGGGGCTTTTTCCTCGGCTGCGGCATCTATAATACCCTGCGTGATTTCCATATTATTTACATTGAACGCGCCAATCGCATAACCATTTTTATACGCCATCTCAAACATCCTTCTCGTATTAACCAACGCCATAGCACTCTCCTTGAATTTCTTAAATTTATCCGCCAGACGTACGGCGGATTTACCTTAAACCAAAAACTGTTCGGTCACCTATGCCTGCTCTACCACAGGCGCAGGCGAACATCTTATACAATATCCAATTGTTAATAGCCGGCCGAACCGGCTAATCCCATATATCTCCTCGGCCCAATCGCCATTTCCGGCACACCTTCGGGCCATATACTAAACACAATTGCGTGGTTATCCAGCGACTCATCAGCACTATACGTCAGTGCCCAATACATCCTGTGATAACGCCTTATAAGCGATATATCACTTAGTATATTCGCCCCATAGTCAAAATCATACTGCTGCGAGAACACTATTGTATATCGCGGGTCGAGCATATAAGTAGCCGCAAAAGTAAAGGCATTTGAGCCTTCTTCGCCCAAAATCTGGACACGCCTTAAATATCTACTGCCTATATAATAACTCAAATTGGGCCAGCGCAGGTGCGAAAAACCAATATTAAATTGCTGCACCACTCCGCTTTGCACATCAAAATACATATCAGACAATACCGCAGTGGTATCACTCATCCGCCAGATATAATCTGTACTAAAGTAATTGCGTCTCGGCCCAAACATCTCAAATCTCTGAAGTGGCGCCATAAGGTCGCCATTAAAGATAGCAGGTGCAGAAAGCACACGTAACGGAACCATCGGCTTGTTCCAGATAAATCTATCTGCACCGGTGGTGCCTGCACTTTCAGAGTCACCTACCCAAGTAAAGGCCGTATCAAGCCGCATCCAATCAACGGTCCGTGCTTTATCACCGGTGCCCCTTTTCGTCTGCAACCGCTGCGAAATACCTACGTTTAATGTATCACGCTGTTCGACAACAGAGTCGCTTTCGATATAACCAACGGCAGTCAAGTAAGGACTGACAATATGCCGGAGCTGGTTCAAATCCCAAAGTCGCGATTTTACATCAGGATAAACCTTCCAGGACGGTTGCGGCGATACACGCACCCCAGCTTCGCCAATCCAGGCGTTATCTTCACCGAATTGTCCTGTGGAAGTACCGTCCACAAGCGACCTACTAAAACCGCTTCGGTCATCATAGCCGAAAGTTCCAGCCAAAAACGGAACAACTTTAAAAGAATTCATCCGGACCGGCATATCAAGCTCGGTTCTGTGTGATGCAAATGCGAACATTCCTTCGTCTATCATTATCGAATGCTCATTGCCTATTCTCTGTCGCAGCTGGCTGACCTGAGTGTCACTATACAAAGTGAACCTATCGCCAAAAAGGGACTGACCCGTCCAGTGAAACTCTGCACTGGGCAACTCCTCCAGTTCATCAGCAAAATTGTTTATTCTCGCCTTGCCCAGGAAGGAAAGACCCCAGTTATCCTCAATACGCTTCAAATGAACGAGTGTTTCCTGCTCTTTACCTGCGTTAAATTCGCCACGGTAATACTCTTCTATAAAATTTTCATCAGATGCATAGCTAAGCTCTGTAGTGAGCTGCCAGTTGTAGGGCAGAAAATGTCTGTGCTGGAAGCGGAATCTGCTGCGAAGCTCTTGTGGTGGCTCGAGGTGTTTTCGGCTGCTGTCCCTGCCAAGTCTGTCCTCTCCGCTATCGTTAATTACATAACCCACAAGACTGCCGAAATAATTCTCTCGTTCATACTCAATCTCGATGCCACCACCAACGCCGCGATTGCCATAATAATCCAATGCGAGAGTGCTCTCAGTCCCCTGCGGCTCTCGTAATCCCAACAGCCGAGCCAGATACCAACGTGTCTCCAACGATGCCCCCCAGGTGTTGTCATAACTGGCATGTACGCTTTTGAACGGGACATCGGGCCTTTGCAGATTACTACGCACAAAGGGCCAATAGAAAATCGTTCTATCATACATTTTCAAACGCACATCACGCATCTGAGCATCATAACATCTATCAGAAACTTTACCTTCCTGCTCTTCAATGCTGGTTGTGTCGGTAATAATTACCTCTGATGCATTAAGCGAAATCTGAGGCAGGTAAAATTCACTGCTTGTCAAAGTGATATTTTCGGCTGCAAATTTATTTTCTGCCACCTGCCTTAGCTTCTCGGCTCTGACATAAATCGGGATACCTCGTGACACATCGAAATTCCTCATCACCGCATTTACCGCAATCGCCTTTTTCCCTTCGAAATCATAGTAAACCTCATCGGCCCGAATCGTTCGCTGGCCTTCGGTCATAACAACATTACCTGATAAATAAATCGCTATCACTGCTCCGCTGGCTAAAATATCGTCGTGCATATTACGTATATCAGCTGGGGCACTATGTTCGTTTTCCATAACTTTTGAGGACGCTGAGTTTTCTAATTTTGTTTTATTCTCTGTATCCTCAGTTTTATCCGTTGTTGACTCTTTCCGGCTCCGGCTTGGCGCTTCGCCAAGACGAGTTGCCAATGATGAGCCAGCAGCAAAAGACGACGAGAATATAACAGCGTTGTCGGCTTGTAATTCCAATAAACCTCCTCTCTCATCCTTCTTTTGCCACAGATAGAACCTGCCTACCACTGTCCCAATCCCTTTTTCCTCATCCCACTCTATCTTCGGTGCGACTTCATCAACAGGCGCTATATTAACAGGATACTTAAAACGAAGTTCCTTTGTTTCCGGCTTGACCGGCTTTTCAATTCGTTTCTCTGCCGGCACCTCAGGAACCGGTATCTCTGCTTCAACAACAAATCTTGAGTCAATCCCGATGGCTCGACACGAAACAATGGCCTTTGTGTAAAGCTCCAATCCGCGAGGGTCAGAAATTTCTCTTTTGTCCGCTGTCACAAAAACTTCGCCGCTAACCTCAAATTGGACTATCATTGCCCGACCCTCTTCAACCTTCGTCTGGCTCAAATCGGTGGTCTTGGCGCCTTCAGCTTTTTTAACAGATACACTTCCCTGCAAATAAGCTGTCGCTTTATAGTCAATATGAGCGCGTCCGCGAAATTCAGTTGTTAAACTTTCCAGCCAGATTACTGCTCTATCACTGGAAAATTGATTGGCTCCTATCGACATCGACAACCCGTCCGTGAAAACGAGGATATGTTCACCAGTACTTAGCTGATAGCTTATAAGCTCTGGCCCTGCCAGGTGCAAATCCTGACCAACGAAGGCCTGGGCCTTCTGCTGAGGGATACCCTGAACCGATTCTGGTTCAGGGATACCACTCTTAATAGCTGACGAAATTGCCCCCGGCCCGGCTACGGCTCGCTCCGCCGAGACGAGCACCAAAACCACCAACGAAAAAACAGCTAAAAAGGACAGCTGTCTCCTTCGCACAGTAACCTTCCGGCATTGTGTATTTCTTTGTTTTTTGGACAAAATATCCATCCTTGACCCCAAGCAAACAAAGGCACGCACAACCATCGCTCGGCTTGGCGAAGACGCCAGGCCATAGCCAGACGAGATTATAGCCCGTTACCCTGGCAAAGCCAGCAAAAATTGCATTTAATCGTGAGTATTTAGTTTCCAGGGAACTGCAACCTGTAAAGCAAGCCACAAACTGTTATTTGTTGAATAAATGAAGTCATAAAATCTCCCAAAAACAAAAAAGGGGGAAAAATTACCGAATAATACTGTCAAAACCAAAGGTAAATTTCACTTTTGCTTTACCCACGTTGTGCCGATATACTAATTATCAGTATAAAAAGGCCGAATAAACAGGTAACCCCGTTAGAAATGAGACATCTGGAATTTGGCCTGTCGGCAGCAGATTTTCTAACGGGGTAAATTGCATTAGCACGATAATCAAGCTCGTCTGGGCGTAGGCCCAGCCGTAGTCCCGATGGAGGCAAATATGACTGAACAATATCCTGCCTCGGCAAAAGTCTATTCGACCGCAGAATTCGGAAAATTCAGCATGATTGATATGTTGGCCTACTTCGAAGAGCACGGCGCAATGCGGATTTCAGACCTGCATATCAAGGTCGGTGCGCCTCCTGCATACCGCATTGATGGCGACCTGGTAAAACTTAAAGGCCTATCTGTAACACCGGAGGTGGCAAAGCAGCTTATCTATCCGCTTCTAACCGAAGAAAATCTAAATAAACTTTACAGCCAGAACAATGTTGACTTCTCTTACCGGTTCGGCTCATTGCAGTTTCGAATAAATGTCTTTCAGGAAAACGATGGCATATGTGCGGCTATACGTGCACTATCGCTGGAGATTCCAAAAGTGGAGGAAATCGGCTTTCCAAATAATATCTGGGAAGATATTATCAATCTAAAGCAAGGTCTTGTCCTTCTAACCGGAGTCACAGGCGCCGGCAAATCCACAACGATTGCCTCGCTAATCGACCGAATCAGCGAAAAAACCGCCTGCCGAATTATAACTATCGAAGACCCTATAGAGTACCTCTACCAGCAGAAATACTCTCTTATTTCGCAACGTGAGGTTGGAAGAGACGTCAAATCCTTTCTTCATGGGCTGCGATCAATGCTGCGCGAGGACCCCGACGTAATATTTGTTGGGGAAATGCGCGACCCAGAGACGATAGCAATGACGCTTATGGCTGCTGAGACCGGCCACTTGGTTTTTTCCACACTGCACACAAGAGATGTAGCCGGCACAGTGACACGTATTCTGGACTATTTTCCGGCAGGCAGACAGCAGGAAGTGCGAAATCAGCTTTCTCTCGGGCTCAGCTATATCATCAGCCAAAAGCTTGTGCCCAAAAAAGACGGTAAAGGCCGTCTTGCAGTAATGGAAATACTTAACAATAACTACGCCTGCGCTAACCTGATACGCACAGGCAAAGTCGAGCAACTGTATTCGCAACTGCAGATAAAGACCCAAAACAGGCAGGATGAAAAAATGATAACCCTGGAAAAGCACCTGTCAATGCTGGTAAAACAGGGCAAAATTGACCTGCTGGAGGCGAAAAAGTGGGTCAACAACATTAAAGTCTTCATTGACGCTATGAAGCAGGATTAAAAAGGGAAAAAACATTGCTCTTTGTATCCCGCTCCAGCGAGACGAGAGCTCAACCGGGTGAGAACCTCTCTTCTACTACCATCGGTATCAAATTGCTAAACTTTGTCTTTGCTTTGCAACAATCGTGCTTATATAATTGTTGATATAAAAAGGTCAAAATTAATAGCCAAATCACTTTTTTACAATAAGTCGAGGTAAATATGGCTGAAGGATATCGCACTTCAGCAAAGGTGTATCCAACAGCGGAAGATACCAAGTTCAGCATACTGGATGTGTTGGCCTATTTTGAGAAGCATGGTGCGATGCGAGTATCGGACCTGCACATTAAAGTCGGCGAGTCGCCGGCTTATCGCATTGATGGCGATTTAGTAAGACTTAAAGGTCCTGCCGTAACGCCCGAAGTAGCAAAGCAGCTTATCTATCCCCTTTTAAGCGATGAAAATCTGCAGAAATTCCAGGACAAGAACAGTGTTGATTTGTCTTATCGGCTTGGACAGTTGCAGTTTCGGATAAATGTATTTCAGGAAAACGACGGTATTTGTGCTGCAATTCGAGCGCTATCGCTAAAAATTCCAAAAGTAGAGGAAATTGGCTTTCCAAATGATGTCTGGCAGGACATTATAGATCGCAAGCAGGGACTTGTGCTTTTGACCGGCATTACCGGTGCAGGTAAGTCCACAACGATTGCCTCACTGATAGATCGTATCAACGAGAAGCAGGCCTGTCGAATTATAACCCTCGAAGACCCTATAGAGTACATCTACAGCCATGGACATTCGATGATTTCACAGCGTGAGGTTGGAAGAGATGTCAAGTCCTTCAAGGAAGGGCTAAGGGCAATGCTGCGAGAGGATCCTGACGTAATATTTGTCGGAGAGATGCGTGATGCCGAGACGATAGCAATGACGCTTATGGCTGCTGAGACCGGCCATCTGGTTTTCTCTACGTTGCACACCAGAGATACCACCGGCACAATCACACGGGTGCTGGATTATTTCCCGTCCGGACGACAGCAAGAAGTGCAAAACCAGCTCTCGCTCGGTCTGGCCTATATCATAAGCCAGAAACTTGTCCCCAAAAAAGACGGCAAAGGCAGGATTGTGACAATGGAAATACTTAATAATAACTATGCCTGCGCCAATCAGATACGCACCGGTAAAATAGAGCAGCTGTATTCTCAACTGCAGACAAAAACCAAAAATAAGCCCGGTGAAAAAATGATAACGATGGAAAGCCATCTGGCAAAGCTGGTAAAAGAAGACAAGGTCGACCTGCTTGAAGCCAAGAAATGGGCCAATAATCTTAACAGCTTCGTTGACGCTATGAAGCAATTTTAGCGGACTTGTCCGCCGTTCAGTATGGTGGACTTGTCCACCATCTGTGTGGCGGATTTATCCCTGCCTACCGGCAGGCAGGCGCCAGAGGCGGATTATAGTATGTCAATCCGGTTCAACTGCCCCAACTGCGATGAGCTGATTGCTTTTGATGATAAACACTGCGGCAAACGTGCCCGTTGCTTAAATTGCGGGCAGATTTTTATCATTCCTTCCAAGGACAATGAAAAACCGCAAAAAATCAAACTCAAAATCGAAAAAGGCGCACCGCTGCCCGGCTTTTACCGTGCCGTATTTATTGACAGTTGGAAGTTATTCATCAACCAAGAGAATATTACTTCACTAACATTTGTCGCTGCAGCGGTGTGCTTTAAGTTTTTTCTCGCCAAGGGTATCTGTTGTCTAAACTATATCTCATTTGTCATTGTCTGGGGCTGGCTGTTTGGATTTTATCTCAACATTATTTACGAAACGGCCTTTGAGATAAATAAACTACCGGAAATCTACCTCGGAACGAGTATCACTTTTTTATGGTATGTTATCAAGCCGTTTCTAATATTCTTCGCGACTATGGTAGTTGTGCAGTTTCCTTTTATCATCACACTTATGCTGCTTCAGGATAAGGCAATAACATACGAAAATATGTGGCAGGAGCAAACCGGCTTTTATTTGCTTCTGCAGGTGCTTTTAATCTTTGGGCTGTTTCTGTTTCCGATGGCAATACTGACTATAGCAGTGGGCAAGGACATCACTTTGTTAAGGCCTGATTATTTTTTAGTCCCCATATTCAGGGCATTTTTGCCTTATATGGTTGTGGTTTTTCTGCTGGCGGCATTTAGCGTTCTTGAAATGCAAACCACCCAATACACCGGTGCGGGCTTGGCTACAACGGCAAAGGACTTAGCCCTAAATCTTGCCGTTCAGGTTGTCGCGATAATTGCTATGCGTTCAGTTGGCTTGTTCTACCGACACTACAATTGCCATTTTCAATGGTAAACAATGCAACCGTAAAACAGGTTGAAAGGATGTTGCCAAAATAGCAGGACTTCCAAGTCGTATTGGAATTTCAATCAATAAATCTTTTCAGTAATCGCTTCAGTAGCTCCATTGGCAGGCCCATTACGTTTGTTAAGCTGCCTTCAATTCTTTCAATGAATTCATCATCCTTTTCTCTTATTGCATAAGCGCCTGCCTTATCCCGCCAGGAGCCGCTTTTGATGTGCTTGGCGATTTGCTCGTTGGTCAGTTTCTTCGGATAAACAGTTGTGCTGTCACTTTCAACGACCTCGATGCCGTCGTTTAATCTGACAATAGCAACAGCAG
>Ga0299912_10003990_pt1 | contig 12049 bp, 7 predicted proteins | sample RVTome_2_FD_207667 | JGI IMG/M metagenome (GOLD analysis project Ga0299912, IMG submission 207667) | Soil microbial communities from uranium-contaminated site in the Upper Colorado River Basin, Wyoming, United States - RVT95D214 (version 2) ... | reverse complement strand
AGGACACTCGCTGGTTCTGTTGGCAGGCGTTGCATCACCCATCAATTCGACGGACGCCAGGAAGGGCGATAAGAAGTAGGGAGGGATTGGCATGGCGCTTCACGATGATGTTCAACGTCTTGCCGACCTGATCGGTATTGAGCCGGCATATTGGGATGTTTACGGGAATTATCACGAAACCAGTGATGAGACGCGCCAGACATTGCTTGCGGCCATGGGCTTTCCTACGGCCACGGATGCCGAGGCTGCCGCCAGCCTCGCGCGGTTTGAAAATGATCCGTGGCGTCGACTTCTCGAGCCGGTGACGGTGTTGCGTGTTGGCGACCAGTGTCAGGAACCGGCGGTTATGGTCACTCTTCCTGCTGATCGCGCCGATGCGATCTTAGAGTGGGTGCTGAAATTCGAAGACGGCAGGAGCATGAGCGGTAAAGTAAACCGTGCCGATCTGCCTATCGTGGAGGAGCGTATTGTTGATGAAAAACGATACCTCCGCCTGCGTCTCGCTCTGCCGCGCGACATGGCATACGGTTATCACCAGTTGCGAGTGGAAAGCGGGCGGCATCAAGCTTCAACTCAGGTGATTGCAACGCCGCCGACCGCCTATCGTCCGAGCTGGTTGGCAAAGGAACACCGCCGAGTATGGGGTGTCGCCTGCCAACTCTATGCCTTGCGATCGAAACACGATTGGGGCATTGGCGATTTCAGCGATCTAGCCATTATCAGCGGCGCGACCGCAAAACTGGGGGGCGCATCAGTGGGATTGTCGCCGCTGCATGCTCTTTTCCCGGGCCGTCCGGAACGGGCCAGTCCTTATTCACCTTCCAGCCGCCTGTTTATCAATCCGCTTTATATCGACGTTGCGGCGGTGCCTGAATTTTCCGCGTGCGCGGCACTCCATGGGTATCTTTCGGATTGTGCCCTTAAGCAGTGCAAGCAAGCGGTTATGATGGGCGAGCAGGTTGCTTACAGCGACGTAACCGCGCTGAAGCTGAAATCCTTGGCCTATTTGTTCAACAGTTTTGAAGCAGCACATCCCATCGGCAGTGGGTCCGAACGACGCAACGCTTTTGACGCCTTTGTTCAAGCAGGTGGGGATCGGCTGTGGCGTTTCGCCACGTTTGAGGCGTTGCACGAACATTTCAATGGTTGCGTCGCCGACCAATGGCCGGTGGAATATCGCCATCCCGATACTCCGCAAAGCAAAGAATTCGTGCGCACGCATCTCGAACGAATCCATTTTTTCATCTATCTGCAATGGGAAGCCGAAAGGCAACTGGCCGCAGTGGCGTCGCGTTGCGCCAAGGACGGTATGGATATTGGCTTGTACCGGGACTTGGCCGTCGGGGTCGCTCCGGGGGGCGCCGATGCTTGGATTGATGCAGGCGCATTTGTGACGGGAGTCAAGTTCGGCGCACCGCCGGATCCTTTTGCCCCATCCGGGCAAGACTGGGGTATGCCGCCGTTTGATCCCATTCGCCTGCGTGAGATGGCCTATGCGCCATATATCGATATGCTGCGTTCCAACATGCGCCATGCGGGGGCCGTGCGCATTGACCACATCATGTGGATCCAGCACATGTTTTGGATTCCGCACGGTAAAGACGGTCGTAGCGGAGCTTACGTGTGTTATCCCAAAGATGACTTGTTTGCGATTTTGGCGTTGGAAAGCGAACGCAACCGTTGTCTGGTCGTCGGCGAAGATCTTGGCACCGTGCCTGCGGGGTTCCGTGAACGCATGGAGGCTGAAGGTATTTTGTCGTACCACCTGTTGCATTTTCAGCGCCACTCGGATGGTCTCTTTCATCGTCCGGAAACGTATCGCGCCCTGTCTTTGGCATCGCCGGCTTCGCACGATTTGCCGACGCTGGCTGGTTTTTGGATGGGAAAGGATTTACAGCTTTTGGCCGATATCGGCTTGATTCCAAGCGGTGAGGCTCTTGAATCCCGTCGAACGCAACGCACGCGGGATCGGGAATTATTGCTTGCGGCTCTGATCGACCAGGGCTTGTTGGACAAGGGTTTTTCCGTCCCTCCCAATATGGACGGGGTGAAAATCTTAATTTCGGCGGTTCATCGATTCTTAGCGCGCACACCTGCGGCATTGATGATGATGAATCTTGAAGACGTGATTGCGACGACTGATCAAATCAACGTGCCGGGCACCGTTGACGAGCATCCGAACTGGCGTTATCGCCTGCATGTTGATGTCGAAGAATTGGTCAACGATCCGTTCTTTTGCGAATTGGCGCGTGTTATCAGTCGAGAGCGCGCCACGGCGACGCCTTAAATCTTCCTTCGCGCGACGCTTTCTTTACGATTCAGTCGGATGAATGTTCCAGATTTCGCGGGCGTAATCGTGAATGGTGCGATCGGCGGAAAATTTGCCCATATGCACGACATTGAGGATCGCGCGGCGTGCCCAATCGTGGGGGTCGCGGTGCGCTCTGGCCACGCTTTCCTGGCATTCGACATAGGATGCGTAATCGGCGAGCAGCATATAGTGGTCTCCGTCACGCAGTAGGGAATCGACAATCGGCCTGTAACGTCCCAAATCGTCGGGCGAGAAGTAGCCGGTGCCGATCATGTCCAGACACCGCCTGAGTTCGGTATTGTCATTGTAGCGCGCCCAAGGGTCATAACCGCTCATGCGCAACGATTGAACTTTCTCGGCATCCATGCCGAAGATGAAGATGTTGTCGTTACCCACTTCTTCTTTGATTTCGATATTTGCGCCATCCAAAGTGCCGATGGTCAACGCGCCGTTTAAGGCGAATTTCATGTTTCCGGTGCCGGACGCTTCGGTGCCAGCGGTGGAAATTTGTTCAGATAAGTCGCTGGCGGGGATAAGAATCTCCGCCTGAGAGACGCTGTAATTGGGAACGAACAAAACCTTCAGTTTTTCCGACACCACAGGATTGTTGTTGACCGTTTCAGCGACATCGTTGATCAGGTGGATGATCAGCTTAGCCATGTCGTAGCCGGGAGCGGCTTTGCCAGCGAAGAAAATCGTACGCGCCGCGTGTTGGCCTTCGGGATTTTCGCACATCCGGTTGTATAGGGTGATGACATGCAGCACGTTGAGAAGCTGGCGCTTGTATTCATGGATGCGTTTCACCTGCATGTCGAAAAGACTGTCGGCATTGATGGTTGTGTTGAAGCGCTCTTGCAACCAGTTGCCCAAGCGCACTTTGTTCTCACGCTTGATCGCCATGAAACGTTCCCGGAACTTAGCATCTTCCGCCGCTGGCGCTAGGTGGGCCAGTTGCGACAGATCGCGAATCCAGTCGTGGCCGATGTATTCAGAAATCAAAGCAGAAAGTGCCGGGTTTGATTGTAACAACCACCGCCGGGGCGTAATGCCGTTGGTCATGTTGACGAATTTTTCCGGATAAAGACGGTCAAAATCGGGGAATATATTAGAACGCAAAAGTTGGGTATGCAGCGCCGCCACACCGTTGACCTTATGACTGCCGACGATTGAAAGGTGCGCCATGCGAACAGCGTGTCGGTCATCGTCAATCAGTGATAAGCGCCGCAAAATAGCAGGATCGCCGGGGAAGGTGTGGCGGATGGTCCGCAGAAAATCATCGTTGATTTTGAAGATCAAATCCAGATGACGCGGCAAAAGGTTCGACATCATATTGATGGGCCACGTTTCCAGAGCTTCTGAAAGCAAGGTGTGATTGGTATAGGAGAACGTGCGCACGCAAATCGCCCAGGCGTCTTCGAAAGTGTAGTTGTGAACATCGATCAATAGGCGCATCAGTTCCGGCACCGCCAGTGCGGGGTGGGTGTCGTTGAGCTGCATCGAAGTCAGGTCGGGCAGATCATCCAAAGAGTCGTGATAGCGCAGATGGCGGGCGATGATGTCTTGCAGCGAAGCGCTGACGAAGAAAAATTCTTGCTTCAGCCGCAGTTCCTTGCCCAGTTGGGTTTTGTCGTTGGGATATAGAACTTTAGACAAGTTCTCCGACGAGGTCTTTTCGCGCACGGCATCTTCGTAGTCGCCTTCATTGAAGTAACGCAGGTTGAAATCGCGGGTTGCGCGCGACGACCACAGACGCAGATTGCCGACCGTATTGGCGCCGTATCCGGAAATGGGCACGTCAAAGGCCATCGCCATGACTTCTTCGGTATCCACCCAATGGCATTCCTGTACGCCGTGTGCGTTTTTAAAGCACGATATGCGTCCGCCGAAATGAACCGGATAGAGAATGTCAGGACGTTCTACTTCCCAAGGGTTGCCGTAGCGCAGCCAGTTTTCGGGATGTTCCACCTGTTGGCCGTTTTTAATGTCTTGGGTGAAAATGCCGTATTCGTAACGGATGCCGTAGCCAAAGCCTGGATAGTTGTGGGTTGCGAGAGAATCGAGAAAGCAGGCCGCGAGACGGCCCAGGCCGCCGTTGCCCAAAGCGGCATCGAATTCGATTTCTTTAATGTCATTTAAAGACAGCCCGAAGTCTTCCATGGCGCGGGCGGCCAAATCTTCAATCCCAAGGTCAAGCAGCACCTTGCTCAGGCTGCGCCCCATCAGATATTCCATCGATAGGTAATAGACCTTTTTGGAGCCGTTTCTGTAATGATTGCGTGCTGTATTAATGTGGCGCTGGCTCAATACGCCGCGCAGCAGGCGGGCGAAGGCGTAAAACCAATCGCGCGTGGAAGCCTCGGACGGATCTTTGCCGATGGTGTGCAGCATGGTACGCACAAGTGCAGTTTTCATGTCCTCGACACTGCCAAAGCGGCTGAGAAAATCGGTTTTTAAGCATGCTTCGGTTTCTCTGCCGATTTCCGTATTTTTGTCGATCATGGTTTAGCACTCATTTTTATCGTTATTTTATTAGGAGGCGATGGCATCCCGGTACAGATTGATGTACGCCTGCGCCGCTTGTTTCCAGCTTAAATCCTGGCTCATCGCATTTCTTTGGGCTTTCTGCCATGATTTTGGTTGCCGATAAAGGGTAATCGCCCGTTCGGCGCATTTTACAAGAGCCTCGGCGCTGAAATCGTCGATGAAAAAGCCCGTTCCGTTGGCTTTGTCGCCGATATCGGTGATGGTGTCGGCAAGACCGCCGGTTTTTGCCGCCAGCGGCAGCGTACCGTACCGCATCGCATACATTTGGGTCAAACCGCACGGTTCAAACCGCGATGGCATCAGCAAAACATCCGCCCCCGCGATCAGGCGGTGCGCCAAAGGGTCGTTATAACCAATGGTAACGGCAATGCCCGCGTCGGCATCGGCGATTTGTAGGAGTTCGTCTTGAAAATGATGGTCGCCGGTGCCGAGAATGGCCAGTTGAATGCCTAGTGCGCGCAGTTTGGCGGCAGATTCAATGATCAGATCGATGCCCTTTTGCTCGGTCAGGCGGCTGACGACGCAAAACAGCGGAGCCTTGCCATTGATCGGCAACCCCATTTCGTTCTGCAACGCCGCTTTGTTCAGCTTTTTCCCGGCCCGTTTAACAAGGCTGAACGTGTGGGGAAGGTGCGGATCGGTCATGGGGTTCCATACGGTGTCGTCGATACCGTTGAGAATTCCATAAATCGAATTGGCGCGATGGCGCAACAACCCGTCAAGACCGCAACCCAATTTAGGGCCTAAGATTTCTTTGGCATAAGTCGGGCTGACTGCGGTGATGATGTCGCTGAAACTGAGTCCGGCTTTGAGCAAAGAGACGTGATCGTAAAACTCCAAACCGTCGATGGAATATGCCTCTTCGGGCAGGCCCACTTTGGGCAGAATTGAGCGTGGAAACAGTCCTTGGTATTGTAGGTTGTGAATCGTGAATACGGTGCGCGCGTGGCGTCCGCCCCAATAGTGCAGATAGGCTGCCGTCAGGCCGGTTTGCCAATCATGGGCGTGGACGATATCCGCCGCCCAGCCGGTTGCGTTGCCGGGTACGGACAACATTGCGGCAACCCGGGAAAGCAAAGCAAAGCGGAGATGATTGTCGGGCCAGTCATTGCCGTCATCTTGGACGTAGGGATTGCCGACCCGAGCATAGAGATGAGGGCAGTCGATCAGCCAAACGGGGACATTGCTTACCGGGATGCGCGCCTCGATCAAGCGGACATCGCCCACGCCAAGCGGGTCGCCGAATTCGATGATGTTGTGTTTGTCTTGCGCCACTTCCATGGCTTGGGGATATGCGGGCAACAGCATGCGCACGTCTATTCCCGCCGCAACCAGGGCGGCGGGGAGGGCGCCGGAAACGTCGCCCAGACCGCCTGTTTTCAGTAGCGGGTATGCTTCGGAAGTAACAAAAAGAACCTTCATGAGCAGCAATCTGTTCCTTACGGATTGTTTTTAGCCTAGCAAGCGTAAAGCCTATTCGCGCCTTCAAGGCATTTTAAGGGTTTGCGCATCATATATTTAATTAAAGTCATTACAATAGGTGCTGTTATTTAGGACCCAAATTAGGGTAAGTTATTGAATGAGAAACGCTAACGCATGATGGTTGCAAGATGGGTTAAAACCATTGCCGACCCACTGCGTAAAGGGGAGACGCACCTGTGGAACAAGCTAATTTTGATCTCAATAAGGCGCTTAAAAACACATTAGCATTGGTTCTTGCCGGGGGGCGCGGTTCGCGCTTGATGCATCTGACCGAAAACCAATCCAAGCCTGCGGTGTCGTTCGCGGGTAAATTCCGCATTATCGATTTTCCGCTTTCAAATTGTATCAATTCCGGCATTCGCCGCATTGGCGTAGCGACCCAGTATAAAGCGCATACTTTGATTCAGCACATCCAACACGGGTGGAGCTTTTTGCGCGCCGAACTGAAGGAATTCGTCGAAATTTGGCCGGCTCAGCAACAGACCGACGAGGTAAGCTGGTATCGAGGCACGGCGGATGCGGTATTTCAAAACATCAATGTGATTAAAGGGCACGACCCGCAGTACGTTCTTATCCTTGCTGGCGACCATGTCTATAAACAAGACTACAGCCGTCTGCTTGCCCAACACATCAGTCGCGGTGCGGATGTGACCGTGTCTTGCATCGAAGTTCCGCGCAAGGACGCTATGGCGTTTGGCGTCGTGAATGCGGATGCGGAAGGCAATATTTTGGGGTTTCTGGAAAAACCCGCCGATCCGCCGTGCATTCCCGGCCAGCCGGATAAATCGTATGCCAGTATGGGCATCTATGTTTTCAATGCGGACTTTTTGTACGAGCAATTGTACCGCGACAACAAACTGGCGCATTCCAGCCGCGATTTTGGCCAAGATATCATTCCGTATCTGGTCGGGCGCTGTAAATTGATGGCGCACCGTTTCGCCGATAGCTGCGTGGTTTCCATCGGGCAGTCGGAAGCATATTGGCGCGATGTCGGTACGATTGACGCCTATTGGTCGGCGAATATCGATCTCACCACAGTGACTCCGTCTCTGGACCTATACGACAAAGACTGGCCGATTTGGACCGATCAGGCGCAAAGCCCGGCGGCGAAGTTCGTATTCAATAAGGGCGAACGCCGCGGCATGGCCATTGATTCATTGGTTTCGGCGGGTTGCGTCGTTTCGGGCGGCTTGGTTCAGGGGTCGCTTCTGTTTTCAAATGTGCGGGTGAACTCTTATGCGCGGGTTGAAGATTCGGTCATCCTTCCCGGCTGCGATATCGGCAGACACGCTCGAGTCCGCAAGGTGGTGATGGCAAGAAATTGCCGCATTCCCGCCGGTATGATCATTGGTGAAGATGCAGCAGAAGATGCCCGGCGGTTCTACCGTTCCGAAGGCGGAGTCACATTGGTGACGCCACCGATGTTGGAAAAGGTGGCTTCGGAAACATAACCCAAGCGCGGTGTTGGTTGCGTTAGGTGATCACGCTCGGCGTATTGCGGCCCGTGCGCTGGCGAATTTCTGCGATGTCTTCGGCAACGGCGATCAAGCCCGACAGGGTGGTTTGCGTGTCTTGATCGTGCAGCGCCGCGTCGGCTTCGTAGCGTTCCAGGTACACGCGCAGCGTAGCGCCTTTGGTGCCGGTTCCCGATAGACGGAAAACAATTCGCGATCCGCCTTCAAATAAAATACGCACCCCTTGTTTTGTGCTTACCGATCCATCAATGGGGTCGGTATAGCTGAAGTCATCAGCCGCGCTTACTCGGAAACCGCCTAATATTTTTCCCGTCAGCGTGCTCACCTTGTCGCGCAGATTGTCGATTAGGGCGTTGGCGGCGCTTAAGTCGATTTCTTCGTAGTCGTGCCGGGAATAATAATTGCGTCCGAACCGCCGCCAATGATCGCGAACGATGGTTTCTACGGATTGTTCGCGAACGGCCAAGATATTCAGCCACATCAGCACGGCCCATAGACCGTCTTTTTCACGGACATGGTCGGATCCGGTGCCGAAACTTTCCTCCCCGCACAGCGTGACTTTGCCGCTGTCCATCAGGTTGCCGAAGAATTTCCAGCCGGTCGGCGTTTCAAAACAAGGAATGCCCAAATCTTCGGCGACGCGGTCCGGCGCCATGCTGGTCGGCATGGACCTTGCGATGCCCGCGATGCCAGTTGCGTAACCCGGAACCAATTTGGCGTTGGCGGCCAGTACCGCCAAGCTGTCGCTGGGGGTGACGAAAAAGCGCCGCCCCAAGATCATGTTACGATCGCCGTCGCCATCCGACGCGGCGCCGAAATCCGGCGCATTGTCGCCGTTCATGATCGCCGCCAGTTCCTGCGCATGGGCCAGATTGGGATCGGGGTGTCCGCCGCCAAAATCGGTCGAGGGGATGCAGTTGATCAGCGCGGTTTGCGGCGCGCCAAGGCGCTTGACCAAAATATCGCGGGCATATGGCCCCGTCACGGCGTGCATGGCGTCGAAACAGATGCGCAGATGTCCTCCGCGAATTAAAGTTTCGATCTTGTCGAAATCGAACAGGCTTTCCATCAATTCGGCATAATCGGATACGGGGTCAATCACCTCGACCGTCATATCGCCCAACCTGGATGCGCCGAGGCGCGAGATATCGACGTCGGGAGCGTCGAGAATGGCGTAATGTTCAATCGACAGTGTGCGCGCGTGGATGTCGGCGGTGATTTTCTCCGGGGCTGGGCCGCCGTTGGCGATGTTGTATTTGATGCCGAAATCGCCGTCGGGGCCACCAGCGTTGTGGCTGGCGGAAAGAATGATGCCGCCCAGCGCTTTGTGTTTGCGGATCACGCACGACGTCGCCGGGGTCGACAAAATGCCGTTTTGCCCCACCATGATGCGGGCAAAACCGTGGGCAGCAGCCATTTTCAAGATGATCTGGATGGCTTCGGCATTATAAAATCGCCCGTCGCCGCCTAAAATCAACAGTTGCCCTTGGGGAGCTCCTGCCGCGTCGAAGATGGATTGCACAAAATTTTCCAGGTAATGCGGTTTTTGAAAATCGGTTACGGCCTTGCGCAATCCCGACGTTCCGGGAACTTGGCCTTGAAACGGCTGAGTGGAAACAATTTTCACGGTCATGGGTAAAAGTATCCTTGAGAGCAGGCTGGCGCTGAGCTGAACATATCATGACTTGGCGTAAAAAATCACGGTTGTATGCATGGGTTTCTTTACTATACGCAAAGAACGAGTGCGTTGTTTTAAAGATACGATTAGGCTTGGGCCATGAACAATGAAAATTCTACCACCGACCCTATTTTGATCGCCGACATTGGCGGCACCAATGCGCGCTTTGCTTTGGCGCGGGCGGGGCGGATATGGGGCGAGGTGACGGTGCTGGCGTGCCGGGACCATGCGGATTTGGCGGCTGCGGCACGGTTTTTTTTGAATTCCGTGCCCGCGACGGACCGTCCCCGGTCGGGCGTGATGGCGGTTGCATCACCGGTTTTGGGCGATCAGGTACAATTGACCAATCTCAAGTGGGCTTTCTCCATCGAGCAACTTCGTCAAGATTTGCGCTTTGATACGCTTGATATCGTCAACGATTTTGCCGCGATCACTTGGGCCGTACCGGGACTTGGCGATCATGACCGTCGCTCAATTGGTGGCGGCGAGGCCTGTGCGGATGCTCCTATCGTCGTCATGGGGCCTGGGTCCGGTTTGGGCGTTGCGGTGATGATCCCCGTTTCGGGCGGTTGGGTGGTTTTGCCCACCGAAGGCGGCCACGTCACCATGGCCGCAGCGACGGCGGATCAAGATCGGGTCCTTAATGTGCTGCGCCGGAAATTCGGCCACGTGTCGGCGGAGCGCGTGCTTTCAGGCCCTGGATTGGTCAATCTATATACCGCCTTGGCGGAACTGGATGGGCAAACGGATGCGCCTTTAAGCCCTGAAGTCATCAGCGCGCTGGCCATCGCTGAACCGAGTTCTCGCGCGGCGGCGGCGCTGGATTTGTTTTTCGACTTTTTAGGAACGGCGGCATCTAATGCGGCGCTAAGCTGTGATGCGCGCGGCGGCGTGTATCTGGCGGGCGGCATCCTCGGCCAGGTGGAAGCCGCATTTGGCGCATCCGGCTTTCGCGCCCGTTTTGAAGCTAAGGGCCGGTTCTCAGGATATCTTTCGGCCATCCCAACCGTTTTGATCCGTCACCCTTATCCGGCCCTAGTGGGCTTGGCCAAAGGTTCACCGGCTCAATCCTGAAAGCCCCTCTATATTAGGGTCTGGACTCATTATTCTGTTGTGGTTTGGTTTGCTAAAACCGTTTTCCGACAAGGAAAAGGCGCGCTGGAAGTGCCGATCCACTTGCAAGCGCCTTTGACGCCGTTCGGGGAGCGGTTTTAACAAATCCTGCGGACGGGGCAAGTTTCCGTCTGGTCGTCGTTGGCAAGGCCTTGTAATGGCTGACATTACAAGGCCTTTCCGCCTAGTCCAGGCGGAAATTTGCCTCCGCCAAACCCATCACAATAATGGGTCCGGACCCTAGGCTCTTATGCCCAACGTCGATCATTTTTGCTGCGTAGCGACGATTGTCGCCATTGCTAGACGGGCGCGCAAAAAAAAGACGCCGGAGGGGCAAGCCGCTCCGGCGTTAGATATTTGACCCTTTACTCTCCTGTAAGGAGAGGTCATTGGACACACGAATGGGGACGCATGCCAATGAACACACACACACGAGCATACTACCCGCGTCATTTATGTGGTAAATTGTCCGGACAGATGATGGTGGTAGTCCTTAAAGATTATTTCTCCAGGAATGGAATTAGTGTTGATAAACAGGCACAATGCGGCTGTGGGAGTGATTCCTCTTCTACGCAAAGCCGGGGGAGCGCCGGTTATGTATGGGCGTTCGGCGATACCAAGGGGCGAAGTGCATGAAAATTCTTCTGGCCGATGATCACAAGCTGGTGCGCGCCGGCCTTGTTTTAGTCTTAAAACAAATGGAATCCGGGATTGAGCTGCTTGAAGCTGGCACCGGCCGTGAAGCCGTCGCATTGGCCGAAGCGCACGATGATATCGATCTGGTGCTGATGGACCTTGATTTGCCGGACGGTAGCGGTCTTGAAGCATTGAGCTCTATCAATGCGCGGTCATCAAATATGCCGGTGGTCATTTTGTCCGCGATGGAAGATCAAGCCATGGTCTCTCGCGCCATGGAATTGGGCGCGCGGGGTTTTATTCCAAAATCCGCGTCCGGTGAGGTGATGGTGAATTCCTTGCGTCTTGTGTTGTCTGGGGGCATTTGCCTGCCACCGGGCTATGGCGAGAACGTGCGCGGGGAAAAAAATTCCGAACTGCCGAACTTGACTCATCGGCAATTGGAAGTTCTGCGCTTTATGGCCAAGGGCAATTCCAACAAGGAAATTGCGCGGGAATTGGGGATTTCTGAAAATACCGTGCGGGTGCATATTTCGGCTATCATCAGCGCGTTGGATGCGACCAATCGCACCGAGGCTGCATATTCAGCCATGCGGTTGGGGCTGATTCCTCGCGCGAATATTGCGCTTTCCTAAGCTGAATCACCCTAGGGTTCGGACCCATTATTGTGATGGGTTTGACGAAAATTTGTCCCGTCCGTAGGATTTGCAAAAACCGCTCTCCGAGCGGCGTCAAAGGCGCTTGCAAGTGGATCGGCACTTCCAGCGCACCTTTTCCTTGTCGGAAAACGGTTTTAGCAAACCAAACCGC
>Ga0299912_10003989_pt1 | contig 12049 bp, 13 predicted proteins | sample RVTome_2_FD_207667 | JGI IMG/M metagenome (GOLD analysis project Ga0299912, IMG submission 207667) | Soil microbial communities from uranium-contaminated site in the Upper Colorado River Basin, Wyoming, United States - RVT95D214 (version 2) ... | reverse complement strand
GGTGGCGGCTTCTTCCCGGAGGCGCTGGAGCGAGGGCTCGCTCACCGCATAGCGTGAGGCGGCGGTCTCGGGGGCGGGCCGGGGCTGCGGCGCGGCGGCCGGACGGCTTTCCTCCCCCGCCATCTTGCGCACCAGCGCCTCGTCGTAATCCACTGCCGCCACGATCTCGACGCCGCCGTTGACCTTGCGGTTGGAGAGTATGACTGCGTCCGGTCCCTGCTCATCGCGCACCAGGCGGATGGCCTGGCGCATGTCAGCGGCAAAGTAGCGTTTGATTTTCATCCCGTCGACCCTCGCGCAGACTCGCCGCGCGGTCGCGGCTAGCCTGCCTGGTTACCTACCGTGGCCACGATGCGCAGCTGCTTGCTGTCCGGGACCTCGTTATAGGCCAGGACGTGCATGCCCGGAATCGTGTGCCGTACAAACCGCGCCAGCAGTTCACGCAAGGGGGCGGATACCAGCAGGACCGCCGGCTGCCCGGCCATTTCCTGCTTCTGGCTGCTCTGGGCCAGGCCGCGGTGGATACGTTCCGCCAGCCCCGGCTCGATGCCCGCGCCCCCTTCTTCTGACGCTCGAATACTCTTTAGCAATATCTGTTCCAACTCCGGCGCCAGCGTAATCACCGGCAGCTCATTCGCCAAGCCATTGATTTTCTGGACAATCATTCGACCCAACGCGACACGGATGGCGCTCGTCAAAATCCCGGCATCCTGGGTGCGGGGGGCATGCTCGGCCAGGGTCTCGGCGATGCTGCGCATGTCGCGGATGGGGATGCCCTCGGCCAGCAGGTTCTGCAACACCTTGACCACCACCGAGGTGGGTAGCAGCTTGGGTACCAGATCTTCCACCAGCTTGGGCGCGGCCTTGGCCAGCTGACTCAGCAGGTGCTGCACCTCCTCGTGGCCGAGCAGCTCGTGGGCGTGGGACTGCAGCAACTGGCTCAGATGGGTGGCCACCACGGTATTGGGATCGACCACGGTATAGCCCAGCCCCTGCGCCTCTTCGCGCCGCCCCGGCTCGACCCACACCGCCTCCAGGCCGAAGGCCGGGTCGGTGGTCTTGATGCCGCTGAGCTGGCCGTAGACCTGGCCGGGGTTGATGGCCATTTCGCGGTCGGGAAAGATTTCCGCCTCCCCCACCGTGACCCCGAGCAGGGTGACGCGGTAGGCGGTGGGCGAAAGGTCCAGGTTGTCGCGGATGTGCACCGCCGGCACCAGAAAGCCCAGTTCCTGCGACAGTTTCTTGCGTACGCCCTTGATGCGCGCCATCAGCTGGCCACCCTGGGCCTTGTCCACCAGGGGGATCAGCCGGTAGCCCACCTCCAGCCCCACCGGGTCCACCAACGGCACGTCATCCCAGGTCAGTTCCTTCAGTTCGGTGCTCGGCTCCGCCGCAGCGGGCGCCACCGGCGGCGGTGCCGCCCTGGCCGCCGCCTCTGCCTTCTGCTTGCGGAACAGCCACCAGGCACCGCCGCCCAATGCCGCCGCCAGCAGCAGGAAGGGCAGATTGGGCATGCCCGGAATCAGGCCCAGCAGCAGCAGCACACCGGCGGTGACCGTCAGCACGCGCGGATTGGAGAACACCTGGGCGATGACCATCTCGCCCATGTCGCGGGAGGCCGAGACGCGGGTGATGATGATGCCGGCGGCGGTGGACAGCACCAGCGAGGGGATCTGCGCCACCAGGCCGTCACCGATGGTGAGCAGGGTGTAGACCTGGGCGGCGTCGCCGAAGGGCATGTCGTGCTGCGCCACGCCCACGGTAAGGCCGCCGATGATATTGATGATGGTGATCAGGATGCCGGCCACGGCATCGCCGCGGACGAATTTGCTGGCACCGTCCATGGAACCGTAAAAGTCCGCCTCACGGGCGATTTCGTCGCGCCGGGTGCGCGCCGTATCGGCATCGATCAGGCCGGCGTTGAGATCGGCGTCGATGGCCATCTGCTTGCCGGGCATGGCATCCAGGGTGAAACGGGCGCTCACTTCGGAGATGCGCCCGGCGCCCTTGGTCACCACGGCGAAGTTGATGATCACCAGGATGATGAATACCACCAGGCCCACGGCGTAGTTGCCGCCCACCACGAACTCGCCGAAGGACTCAATCACCTGGCCGGCCGCGCCGGTACCGGTATGGCCCTCCAGCAGCACCACGCGGGTGGAGGCGACGTTGAGCGCCAGGCGCAGCAGGGTGGCGATGAGCAGCACCGTGGGGAAGACGGCGAAATCCAGCGGACGCAGGGCATACACCGTGACCAGCAGGATGATCAGCGACAGCGCGATGTTGAAGGTGAAGAAAATATCGAGCAGGAACGGCGGCAGCGGCAGCACCACCATCGACAGCAGGATGAGCACGATGATCGGCGCGCCGAGGCCCGAGGCCAGCAGCATGCGCGTGGTGTGTAGAACTCCGCCAAATTGCGCCATGTCGTTTACCTGATTAAAACCAGTTTGTCGCAGAGACGCGGAGACGCAGAGATTTGCGTTTGCAAACAGGATTTGCAGACCGCAGCAATACCTCCGACCTTCAAACCGCCCCGTGTCTGCTTATACATTGCTCCGCGCCTCTGCGCCTCTGCGCCAATATGTGTTCACATACTTACTCATCGCGCCGCAGGTCGTCCGGGATCGGCAGATCGGGCATGTTCACCACGCCCTCGCGGTTGTACACCGGTCCCTGGCGCAGGTGGTACACATAGGCCAGCACCATGGCCACCGCACGATACAGACCGACGGGGATCGGCTGCTCGAGTTCGGTGCTGTGATACAGCGCGCGCGCCAGGGGCGGCGCCTCCAGCACCGGCACGTCGTTGGCCTGCGCCACCGTGCGTATCTTCAGCGCGATCAGGTCGGCACCCTTGGCCACCACCACCGGGGCATCGCCGCGCGACTGATCGTAGCGCAGCGCCACGGCGTAATGGCTCGGGTTGGTCACCACCACGTCGGCCTTGGGCACCTCGGCCATCATGCGCCGCTGGGCGATTTCCATCTGCATACGGCGGATACGCCCCCTCACTTCGGGGCTACCCTCGGTCTGCTTGTGCTCGTCGCGGACTTCCTGCTTGGTCATGCGCAGCTGGCGCTGGTGATCCCACAACTGGAACGGCACGTCGATGAGCACCACCACCAGCAGCGTCGCGCTCAGCAGCAGAAAGGCCCACAACAACAGGTTGCCCATATGGGCCAGCCCCTGCGGCAAGGACTCGCGGCCCAGTCCCAGAAACTCGCCGCCCATCGCCTGCAACAACAGCAGGGCCGCAAAGGATACCAGCACGAACTTGGCCATGCCCTTGAGCATCTCGATCAGGCCGCGCCAGGCGAATACTCGGCCCATGCCCTTGATCGGATCGAGCTTCTCCCACTTGAAACTGAGGGCGGAAAAAGCCCAACCGCCCAACACCGCCGAGGCGGCGATGGCCACCACCACCATCAAGGCAAAGAACGGCATCAGGGTCAGCAACGCCTCGACCACCGCCTTCAGGAAATGCGCCGGCATCGCCGTGGCGTCAAACACCTGCTCGCGGCTCAGGCTCAGGCCGCGCCGCATCTGATCCGCCAGTGCCGTCATGAGCGACTCACCCATGGTCATAAAACCGGTGGCCGCCGCCAGCAGCGCGGCCACCGTGCCCAGTTCACGCGAACGCGGCACCTGCCCTTTTTCGCGCGCCTCCTGCTCGCGTTTGGGCGTTGCCTGTTCTGTACGTTCCTGGCCGTCGCTCTCCGCCATGGGCTACTCCCGGGCCAGCAGACGCACGATAAGTCCGAAGCCGTCGTTTACCATCGACTCGAACTGTGGAACCACTGCGGGCAGGGTGAACAGGATCACCACGAAGCCCATCATCAACGTCACCGGGAAGCCGATGGCAAATATGTTCAGCTGCGGCGCGGCGCGCGCCATCACGCCGAAGGCGATGTTCACCACCAGCAGCGAGGCCACAGCCGGCAGCGCCAGCCACAGGGCACCGGCAAACATCTGGGTACCCAGGTTCGCCAGCGTCCACAGGCTGTTGCGCGTCAGTCCGTCCGCCGCCACCGGCAGGACGGAGAAACTCTCGGCCACCATTTCTATCATCACCAGGTGGCCGTTGAAGCCCAGGAACAGCAGAGTCACCAGCAACAGATACAGCTGCGACAGCACCGGCACCTGGGTGCCGTTCTGCGGATCGACCATGGAAGCGAAACCCAGGCCCATCTGCATGGCGATGATCTGACCGCCGGTGGTGACGGCGTTGAACACCAGCTGCATCGCAAACCCCATCGCCACGCCGATCAGGATCTGCTGCAACGCAATCAGCACGGCCTCCAGGCTGAGCGGATCGATCTGCTGCACCGCCGGCAACACCGGCGCGACGATGGAGGTGACGGCCAGGGCCAGCATCAACCGCACCCGCACCGGGATGAGGATGGAACCGAACACCGGCATCGCCACGATCATCGCGCCGACGCGGAACAGCGGCCACAGGTAGCTGCCGATCCATGCTGCGATTTCGGCGCCGGTGAAATGCATGGCTAGCCCGCGCTGTTCATGACGGCTAACCCAGCAGCGACGGTATGCTGCTGACCAGCCGCCGGGTGTAGTCGAGCAGCAGCTGCAGCATCCACGGCCCGGCGATCATCAGCACCGCCAGGGTCACCAGTATCTTGGGGATGAAGCTCAGGGTCATTTCGTTGATCTGGGTCGCCGCCTGGAACATCGCCACCAGCAGACCGACCAGCAAGGCCGGGATCAGCAGCACCAGGATCAGCACCACCATCACTTCGAGGGCCTGCTGGAACAGGGTCAATACTGTTTCCGGCGTCATGGCGCGTTACCGTCAGACATAAAAACTGGCGGCCAGGGTGCCGACCACCATGGCCCAGCCGTCCACCAGAACGAACAGCATCAGTTTGAACGGCAGCGAGATGATCATCGGCGACAGCATCATCATGCCCATGGACATCAGCACGCTGGCCACCACCAGGTCGATGATGAGAAAGGGGATGAACAGCATGAAACCAATCTGGAAAGCGGTTTTCAGTTCGCTGGTGACGAAGGCGGGCACCACCACCGACAGCGGCACGTCGTCGGGGCTGGCATAGCCTTCACTGCCGGACAGGCGGCCGAACAGCTGGATATCGCCTTCGCGGGTCTGCGCCAGCATGAAGCTGCGCAAGGGCACGCTGGCCTTCTGCAGGCCTTCCTGCAGATTGATCTTGTTGTCCATGTAGGGCTGCATCGCCTCGGTCTGGATGCGATCGAACACCGGTGCCATGACGAAGAAGGTGAGGAACAGGGCCAGCCCGATCAGGACCTGGCCGGACGGCGCCTGCATCAGGCCCACTGCCTGGCGCAGGATCGCCAGCACGATGATGATGCGGGTAAAGGCGGTCATCATCATCACGGCGGCCGGCAGGAAGGTCAGCGCCGTCATCAGCAGCAGGACCTGAATGCTCAGGCTGTAGGTCTGGCCGCCGCCGGGAGTGGTGGTGACCGTCACCGCCTCCAGGCCGCTCTGGGCCAGTGCACTCATGGGCAGCAAGGCCGTCAACAGCAACAGGGGCAAACGCCAACGGTTCATGAGCGCCCACCTTTTTTCAACGCACTGCCCAGGCGCTCGGCGAAGCTTTCACCGGGGGACGACGCCGTACCGACGCTAATGGGTTCTTCCAGCACGTGCAGGGTCTGCACCCGGCCCGGCGCCACGCCCAGCAGCAGCTGCTGTGAGCCAACCTGGATCAGCACCACGCGCTCGCGCTGCCCCACCGGCACGCCGCCCAGCACCCGCACCACGCCGCCGCCCACCTGGGTCAGGCCGCCGACGCGGCGCATCAGCCATGCCATGCCGACGATGAGCGCCAGTACCAGCATCAATGCCAGCAGCACCTGCACCAGGCTGGCGCCGGCAACGGGCTCCACCGGTGCCGGCGCGGGACGGCCGATGTCGGCCGCCCATACCGGCGCGCAGCAGATTGCCGACAGCAACCAGGCCGACGCGAAGCGCACCGTTTTCATTTCAGCTTTTTCACCCGCTCCACCGGACTGATCACGTCTGTCAGGCGGATGCCATATTTCTCGTTGACCACCACCACCTCGCCGTGGGCGATGAGGGTGCCGTTGACCATCACGTCCAGCGGTTCACCGGCCAGCCGATCCAGTTCCACCACCGAGCCCTGGTTCAGCTGCAGCAGGTTGCGGATGCTGATGCGGGTGCGGCCGATCTCCAGGGAGATGGTTACCGGCACGTCCAGGATCACATCGAGGTTCACTTCCTCCGACTGCGGCGGATGGTGCTCGTCGTGCAGGTCCTGCAATGGTGCCTTCTGGTAGTCGGGCTTGGCGGCCGGCTTTTCTTCCTCGACGCCCGCCTCGGCCATCGCGGCGGCCCACTCGTCCATCACTTCGCTGTCTTTATCCGTCGTATCGTTCATGATTTACTCCGCCCACTGTCGGCGCGTCCCTTGCCGGGACGCTCCACCTGTTTCACAACCTTGATCGCCATGTTGTCGTTGGCGACCCCCAGCGTGCCGCGAAAAATCGGTATGCCTTCGGCGCGCAGCGTCACCAGTTCAGGCATATCGATGGGGATGATGTCCCCCGGCTTCATGTTCATGATGTCGCGCAGGCTCAGTTCAGTTTCGGTGAGCCGGCTCTCCAGTTCCACCTCGGCGGTGCGGATTTCCTCACGCAGCGCCACCATCCAACGCTCGTCGGTGTCGGTACGATCGCTCTGCACGCCGGCATCGAGCATTTCGCGGATCGGTTCCAGCATCGAATACGGCATGGTTACATGCAGATCGCCGCCGCCGCCTTCCAGCTCGATATGGAACTTGGACGCCACCACCACCTCGGTGGGGCTGACGATGTTGGCGAACTGCGGATTGACCTCGGAATTGATGTACTCGAAGTCCACGTCCATCACCGGTGCCCAGGCCTCGCGCAAATCCTTGAACGCCAGGTTGAGCAGCATCTGGATCACGCGCTGTTCGGTGGGGGTGAACTCGCGGCCTTCTATCTTGGCGTGGTAGCGACCGTCGCCGCCGAAGAAATTGTCCACCACGATGAATACCAGCTTGGGATCCAGCACCAACAGGGCGGTGCCGCGCAGCGGCCGGATCTTGATCATGTTGAGGCTGGTGGGCACGTACAGCGTGTGCACGTATTCGGCGAACTTCATCATCTCCACGCCGCCGACGGATATCTCGGCCGAGCGACGCAGCATGTTGAACAGGCTGATGCGGAAATGACGCGAGAAACGTTCATTGATCATCTCCAGGGTCGGCATGCGACCGCGGACGATGCGTTCCTCACTGGCGAAATCGTAGGAGCGTACCTCCCCCTCCGCCATCCCCTCGTCGGTTTCGGTTTCGATGTCGCCGCCCGAAACCCCGTGCAGCAGGGCGTCGATTTCGTCTTGCGATAGGAGGTCGTTGATGGCCATGGGCGTTACTGCATGACGAACTCGGTGAAATAGACGGCCTCGACCTTCCTGTTCTTCTCATGGCTGTCGAGGATGTGCTGCACCTTTTCCAGAATCGCGTTGCGCAGCTTTTCCTTGCCTTCCGGCGTGCTCACTTCTTCATATTTCTGCCCGCCCAGCAGCAGCAGGATGTCGTTGCGGATGGCCGGCATATGGGTTTCCATCGCCTTGAGCGCCTCGGGGTCGTAGCTCATCACCTGTAGATTGACCTGCATGAAGCGCACCGGTGCGCCCTGACTGAAATTCACCACCAGCTTGTCCAACGCCAGGTAGTGGGCGGTCTTTACCGCAGCATGCTCTTCCGCAACGGGCTCTTCCTCCCCGGCCGGCTTACCCTTGAGCAGGAAAAAGGCCGCACCCATGCCTGCCACGGCGAGCACCAGCAGAGCGATGACGATGTACAGAATCAGGTGCTTCTTGCCCGACGGCTTCTGCTGTACGTCGAGATCCAGTTCTTCTTTGTTTGCCATATCCCTTACCCCCAAAGCGTTTAGCGGAATCAAGCAAGCGGTATGCCAGCCCAAAGATTTGGTATTATTTGCTTTGTTTACAATATGTTACAATCACACCTGACATACCGTTGCAGCACCGCAGCGCTCCTGCCGGAAATTTGGCGCCGACGCTATGCCGGGATGAACAGCGTGCTGCGGTAGTACTGCAACTCGGCGATGGACTCGCGGATGTCGTCCAGGGCCTGGTGACTGCCGTTCTTCTTCAACCCCGACGCCACGGCCGGATACCAGCGCTTCGCCAGCTCCTTGACCGTACTGACATCCAGGTTGCGGTAGTGAAAGAAGGCCTCCAGCCCGGGCATCCAGCGGGCCAGGAAACGGCGGTCCTGGCAGATGCTGTTGCCGCACATGGGGGACTTGCCCGCCGGCACATACTGTTGCAGAAATTCGATGGTGGCGCGCACCGCCGCCCCTTCGTCCAGGGCGCTGTCCCGTACCCGCTGCACCAGGCCGGAGGCGGTGTGGGTGCGGGTGTTCCATTCGTCCATGCCGTTCAGTACGGTGTCGTCCTGGTGTATTGCCAGCAGGGGGCCTTCCGCCAGCACATTGAGCTGGCTGTCGGTGACAATGGTGGCGATTTCTATGATGCGGTCGGACATGGGTTCGAGCCCGGTCATTTCCAGGTCGATCCAGATGAGGTTATCGGGGTTTGGTGCCATGGATTCGGCTCGCTGCTGTGGGTTGCGGGCTATTCTATCAGAAGCCACGCCACGGCCTGCCTTTCCGCAGGCCCGGTCCGTTGTTTTCCGCGCCGCCCCGCAGCCGCATAGAGGTTTCGTGCATGAATGAGTGGACCCTGCTGTTTCTCGCCACCCTGGCCCTGATGGTCGTCGTGCAGGCGTGGCTGGCCCGGCGCCAGCTGCGCCATGTCGCCGCCCATCGCGATGAAGTACCGCCGGCTTTCGCTGCCCGCATCCCCCTGGCCGAGCATCAGCGCGCCGCCGACTACACCCTGGCGCGCACCCGTCTCGGTCAGTGGGAGCTCCTGTACGGCAGCGCGCTGCTGCTGCTGTGGACCCTGGGCGGCGGCCTCGACGGCCTCGACCGCCTGTGGCGCATGGCTGACCTACCGCCCCTGGCCGGCGGCGTCGGCCTCCTGCTCAGCGCATTCCTGATCATGGCGCTGCTCGATCTGCCCTTTGCCGTGTACCGCGTCTTCAGCCTGGAAAAGCGCTTCGGCTTCAACCGCACCACGCCGGCGCTGTTTGTCGGCGACCTCGCCAGGCAGGTCCTGCTGTCGCTGCTGCTCGGCGGTCCGTTGGCGGCCGCCGTGCTGTGGCTCATGGCCGGCAGCGGAACCTGGTGGTGGCTGTACGTCTGGCTGGTGTGGATGGGATTCGGCCTGTTGCTGCTATGGGCCTACCCGGCCTTTATCGCGCCCTTGTTCAACCGTTTCGAGCCGCTGCATAACGACGTCCTGCGCGCCCGCATCGAACTGCTGCTGCAGCGCTGCGGCTTCGCCGTCTCCGGCGTGTTCGTAATGGACGGCTCACGCCGCTCCGCCCATGGCAACGCCTACTTCACCGGTCTCGGCCGCAACAAACGCATCGTCTTCTTCGATACCCTGCTGAAGACCCTCGGCGAAGATGAGGTGGAGGCGGTGCTGGCCCATGAACTCGGTCATTTCCATCACCGTCATGTGCGCCAGCGTTTTATCGTCAGCGCCCTATTCAGCCTGGCCGGCCTGGCCCTGCTCGGCCTGCTGGCCCAGGCCGACTGGTTCTATCACGGACTGGGGGTGACCCAGCCCTCGCTGCCCACGGCATTGCTGCTGTTCCTGCTGGTGGTACCGGTGTTCACTTCGTTCCTGCAACCGCTGCTGGCGGCACGCATGCGTCGGCACGAATTCGAGGCCGACGACTTCGCCGCGCGGCAGAGCGACGCCGCCCATCTGGTAGGCGCGCTGGTGAAGCTGTATCAGGAAAACGCCAGCACGCTCACCCCTGATCCGCTGTACTCGGCCTTCCACGACTCGCACCCGCCGGCACCGGTGCGTATCGCCCACCTCACCAGCCAAGGGAGATGACCGTCATGTCCGAAACGCTCGCCACCCAGCACTGCCAACCCATCACGCGCGGCGCGCCGCCCCTCGACGCGGCCAAGGTGGCCGCGCTGCTGCCGCAGATCCCGCAGTGGGCCCTCGCCGCCGACGGAGCCAGCCTGAGCCGCGAATTCCGCTTCCGCGACTTCCACGCCACCATGGCCTTCGTCAACGCCCTGGCCTGGATCGCCCATCAACAGGATCACCACCCGGATCTGCAGGTGGGCTACAATCGCTGCCTTGTCACCTGGAGCACGCATGCCGTCGGCGGGCTATCGCTCAACGACCTCATCTGCGCCGCCCGCACCGACACACTGCTGGAAACCGATACATGAGTTCACCTCTCCGACCCGTTCGCCGATGAGCAAACGCAAGCTGACGCGCCAGCAGACCTGGCGCATCGAGAAGGTTCAGGAGGAGCGGCGTCAGCGTGCCCAGCGCAAGGCCGTCGACCTGGATCAGGTCGACGGCGAACAGCTGGGGCCGGAACAGGAAGGGCTGGTCATCGCCAACTACGGCGCCACCCTCGACGTGGAGGCCGCAGACGGCAGCCTGCACCGCTGCCGTCTGCGGCAAAATCTGGAACTGCTGGTGCCGGGCGACCGGGTCATCTGGCAGGGCATCGGCCAGGAAAGTGCCGGCGTGGTGATTGCGCTGCTGCCGCGCCGCACCCTGCTCGCCCGTCCCGACGCCCTCGGCGCCTTGCGACCGCTGGCGGCCAATATCGATCAAATCCTGGTGGTCGCCGCCCCGCGTCCGATCTACAGCACCGACCTCATCGACCAGTACCTGGTTGCCGCGGAGAGCACCGGCATCACCCCGCTCATCGTGTTCAACAAAGTGGACCTGATCACCACCGACGGGGAGCGGGAACAAATCGAGCGCGACCTGGAGCGCTACCGCCGCATCGGCTACCGCGTGATCCGCGCCAGCACCGTCGCACACCACGGCCTCGACGAGGTCATCGCGGCCCTGCATGACAACAACAGCGTGTTCGTCGGCCAGTCCGGCGTCGGCAAATCATCCCTGGTCCACGCCCTGCTGCCGCAACAGGACATCAAGGTCGGCGCACTGGCGGAACGCAGCGGCCTCGGCCGCCACACCACCAGTGCGGCGCGCTACTACCGCCTCCCCGGCGGCGGCGCCATCATCGACTCGCCGGGGGTGCGCGAATTCAGCCTGTGGCACATGGAGGCGCCCGCCCTGGCACAAGGCTTTGCCGAATTCCGCCCCTATCTCGGCGGCTGCCGCTTCCGCGATTGCAGCCACAGCCACGAGCCCGGTTGCGCGCTGCAACAGGCCGTGGCCGACGGCGCCATCAGCGCCGAACGACTGGCGAGTTTTCACCGCATGGTGGAAGAGGAAGGCCGCTAAGAACCAATGGTAAAAACCTGCCGCAGAGACGCAGAGACGCAGAGACGCGGAGCAATACACTCGAAACCTCCGCGTCTCTGCGTCAAGGGTTTGAAGTTTTTGTGGTGAATAACCTTCAGCGGCCCGGGGCGGGGCCGAGGACGCCTTCGATGGCGCTCTCGACGCCGTTGCCGTTGGCGCGCGGCGGCGCCGGACGCGGCGTGATGGCCGGGGTAACGGCCGGAGCGGGAGGTACGGCGGAAGCGGCCGGCGGGACCGGAGCGGCAGGCGGCGGTGGCGCCACCGCAGGCGGCGGGGCAACCACCGGCGCCTCATCGGTAAGGCCGATGGCGCGCTCCGTGGCCTTGTTCAGCACCACGATGCTGATGCGGCGGTTCACCGGATTGAAGCGGTTTTCCTTGTCGAACATCACCGAATCGGCCAGCCCCACGACGCGGCCGAATTTTCGTTCCGGCATGCCTGCCGCGACCATTTCGCGCCGGGCGGCGTTGGCTCGGTCGGCAGACAGTTCCCAGTTGCTGTAATCGGTGCGTTCGCGGCTGAAGGGCGCGGCGTCGGTATGGCCGGTGAGGCTGATGTGATTGGGCACCTCGTTGATGGTGCGGGTCAGCTCACGCAGGATGGCGCGGGTATACGGCTTGAGACGGGTACTGCCCAGGTCGAACA
>Ga0299912_10003987_pt1 | contig 12053 bp, 11 predicted proteins | sample RVTome_2_FD_207667 | JGI IMG/M metagenome (GOLD analysis project Ga0299912, IMG submission 207667) | Soil microbial communities from uranium-contaminated site in the Upper Colorado River Basin, Wyoming, United States - RVT95D214 (version 2) ... | reverse complement strand
AACGTCGTCTTCCCATGATCCACATGCCCTATCGTCCCTACATTCACATGCGGCTTCGTCCTCTCAAACTTCGGCTTCGACATGGCTCAAATCCTCCTTATCTTTTCGAAAGATTGTTCAATGCATCCTTCCATTGGAGCCCACGATCGGATTTGAACCGATGACCTCTTCCTTACCAAGGAAGTGCTCCACCGACTGAGCTACGTGGGCCAAGAATAAAGAAAAAAACCTTTCAACTCAAAAAGACAGGCTGGCCAACGATTTGGAAAATAGATTACCAACATAATTTTGAAACAATGGAGCGGGAAACGGGGATCGAACCCGCGACCCTCAGCTTGGAAGGCTGATGCTCTGCCAACTGAGCTACTCCCGCCCTTGTCTGAAAAGCACTTGCTGACTGATGGTATCTGAGGTTTTTCCCTGACCTAAGGCAGATCGAAAATCGTCGCATTCTTATCAGTTCCCACCCACCGTGCCCAAAGCAGACAGATAGCTTGCACTACTCATTGTCATTGGGTCAATAAGATGTGATTAATGAAGATCTTCAGCCCAACTTCCGCTGGTAGGCCTGGTGGAGAGGGGAGGATTCGAACCTCCGAAGGCATCGCCAACAGATTTACAGTCTGTCCCCATTGGCCGCTCGGGAACCTCTCCAATTTAGATTCTTTTTTGATTGGGCAAGCTCCTCCCGGTATAGAAAAAGAATGGAAAAACAATGAGTTACCTTAGTGGAATAAGGGTACAGAAAATCGCTAATCTAATATTATTAACAAAGATTATAAGTTTTGTCAAGAAATATTTTGCCATCCATTTTTTTAATTTTTTTTAATTTTTTCACACCTTCCCTTTTTCAAGGGGCGATTGAGAAGAATTTTCCTCCGATCAACCCGTTTTCAAAATTAATTTAACAAGATAAGGCTGACTTTCACGCTCCCTTCTCCCTTCCCCATCAACGAACCCTATGGTAAAGCTATAATGAAAAGTCATTGCAGTATGCGACGAACGAATCCTTAAACATTCTGGCTCATACAGGAGCGAACATGTGGGGCACCTTCATCGCCCTGAAGAAGGTGTCATCCCATTGGAGGGATGAATAAGAACCTTTCTTCGTCTGTAACCCAGAGTGAGAAAGTCGTCTCTTTCTTTTTCCTCTATCTTTTTTAAGCCAAGATCGAGAAGTATCTTTCTCTTCTCTTCATCTCTTTTTAAACGCTTTCGATATCTTTTCATTCCCAGCTGTTCTCTTAAAAGTAAAAATTCTACAGGGGACCCTTCTTCATATTTTTTTATTCTCGCCTTCATGAGCCAACCTTCTTCAATTCTAAAATTTCTGATAGTGTATCATTCACTGGTAAAATAGCCCTCTTTTCGAGATAGGTCCAATCAAGATCATTCATATATTTTATTATAAGCAGCTCCACCATTTCACAGTCGATTTCTGATTTCCAATGTTTGCAAGCATTCAGGCGGTCAATAATCAAGTCTTCTATTCCTATAATTGAACATTGAAGCCCTTCCCCTAACTCAACCACTTCAATGGGAGCATCCTCTCCGGCGAGAACGGATGCTGGCGCTTCAATGGCCATCTTTAATCCTCCATGCACCCAGTACCTTTCTTTTTTTTCAAATCCAATGCTCTTTAGAACCATATCCAGGGCTTCCCGGTCTGCATAAGCCAAGTCGATATCTGAAGTAAAATAGACTTCTCTGGAGTAGTATGACAACGCACACCCTCCTATGATGACAGGCGGACGCTTTCCTATCTTTTCAAGAAGTCTCGTCACCAGTGCCACTATTAAAAGCTGTCTTTTTAACGGAGACTCCATTTTCCGAATTGTTTCCAATAGTTCTTGCGTATCCATTTCAATCCATTTTAACAATTCCAACGAGTTCTTACAAGGGAAAAAGCTTTCTTCCAAAAAATAACCCCTTGTTCTGAGCTTCTCTTCAGAATATACTATCTATATTAGCTTTGCTCATGGTGTAGATTCTTACACCTTTGATCTGAGAAATTGTCTCTTACACTTATCCTGTCAAGGCAGGACAGAATCCAGAATAGAAGATTGGTTAACCTTGTGCTTTGAGCAACGAACAAAACGAGCAGGAATTGTCTCTTCATTCTGACTTCTGAGTCCTGGATTCTCTGAATTGGAAGAATTTCAAAAATCTTAGTCTAGGAGGTAACCCCATTTTGAAAATCGTTGAAACGTTCCTGCTCGCCATATTGATGATTCTTCCTTTCCCTCTACTTTATCCTACAGCAATCCTTTCCCAGGGGTCTTCCCATGAGAAGATTATTCTGAAGGGTTTCGATGGAACCCCCCTCACCATTGATGCCAAAAAACCTTATAGTCCTAAGAGAACTTGCGGCGGCTGTCATGATTATGAGCGAATAACCAATGGCTACCACTTCCAACAAGGCCGAACCAATGGAGACAGGAAAATTGTTATCAGTGATACCTTTGATCAAAAATACCCTTGGAACCTCTCTTCTGGAATGTATGGGAAACATTGACTGGCTACTACTGATTTTAGCCAGTTGGCTAAGAAGGGCAATCGAAATCCTTCGGAGATAGACAAGTCCTCTTTCTTTTTCGTCCAGAATTGCGGGGTCTGTCATCCAGGAGGAGGTTTTGGTGAATATGACCGGAAAGGTAACCTCTACTACAACGAGGCAAACAAAAAATTCGGCTACGAACTCTCAGGCGATGATCCTTCTCTCGATGGAGACTATACAAACTTCACCATGGGCAACGCCGGCTATGGATCCCCATGGGACAGAAGTGGACCCAGCGAAGCCGATTGCCTCATCTGCCACTTAAGAGGGTACCAATGGAAAGAACGCGCAGCTACCTTAAGGGGAAGGCTCTTCAGCTATGGACCAACAGTCGGGGCAGGCTGGGCTGCTGTGAAGCTCTCTCAGGATGAGTCAGGAAATTCAAAAGCGGATGAGGTAATGGTTGATTACACTAAAAAAGAAGTTGCTGATTGTGAGAACCTTCACCAACAGATCATGAGAAGGCCTCCTGATGAGAATTGTTGGTCCTGCCATGCCAATTCCGACGGGAAGAAAAGAGGCCGTCAGTGGAGCCCTGAGACGGATACACATAAATCGAAAGGCCTCGACTGTGTAACCTGCCATCTAAGCGACAAGGAACACAACTTCGCTAAAGGGAATGCCTTGCAGGAGACGGTTCGTGATGACCTTGATAACACAATGCATTCCTGCGAAGACTGCCACTACAAAGGCAAGGATAAGAAAGCGCCTAGATATAAACATCCCTTCTCTCCCCGCCATATGAAAAGGCTTGCCTGTGAGACCTGTCACATTCCGTTTCAGACCGCTTCAGCAGACCTTGTCTATGACAATGCTTCAACGGGATCGACGATCATCTATGATACCTCAAAATTTCTCACGAACGATCCTTTAGATCCTAAAAGAACGATTCCAGGAGTCGATCCAAATATTTGGTATCCTGCGATTAAAGAATTTAAAGGAAAGATCATTCCGGTGAAATCTCTGGTGGTTATCTATTGGGGAGACCTGGACGAGAAGACAAATGTGGTGAAACCAATTTCCCTCTGGAAGATACAGGAGATGAAAAGACCTCCCCTTAAGGATGACAAGGGAGATGGTTTTTCTGAGATCAATTCCCTCGATAAGATCAAAGCCTTTTTAAAGGCACTGAAGGAGAAAGATAAATTTGGTAATCCGGTGGCCAACCATCCTGTATTGATCAAAGGAGGTTTCCTGTACCATTTGGATAAAAAGAGCGAGGTGGAAAAGATCAAACACGAACAGGCTGAAACCCATGACTTCTCTCTCAGCCATAATGTGATGTCAGGCCCGGATGTCATCGGTGCCCGCGGGTGCGGGGATTGTCACTCCAAGAAATCCCCTTTCTTCTTGAGAAAAGTCCTCACCGATCCTTATGATGAGAAAGGAAAACCGATCTATGTGGAAGCATGGGAACGCTTGGGGATTGATAAGGAAAAGTTGAGCCGACTGTTAATGGAACAGTGATTTTTTGTGGGAAAGAAAAGGGACCCCATGGTTTCTCGGACCGAATCGGAAATATGAGGCAGTCCTTTCCCAAGAAAGGACTACCTCATAGCAGGGTTTTTTCCCCTGAAGTGGAGGAGAGAGAATGAGTGTTACAGACAGGATAGGTATCCTGTCTGTAACTTAATCTATTTGACGATAGGGGCGGGAAAAATATTCAAAACCAGTAAAGAACCCCGCCCACAGGGCTGGGCTTTAAAACCTAAATTCTTAAACCCAAAACCGAGATCCCGAAATCGAAGATCCTGAATCAAGTTCAGGACCTGGTTCGGGATGACAAAAAGAGCAGAAACGAACAGTCATGTCATGCTGAACTTGTTTCAGCATCTGGTTTGTTTTTTTTCTACTTTCATCAGACGCACCTTTCATCCACGTCCACGGGACGGGGTTTTCAGATACGGTCTTAATAAAAAATGTATTCCCGTTAGCTGCCTCAATTGCATCAGACAGCAGTTCGACTAACATTCATGAATTCTATTTTTCCAAAAGACCCTGTCCAAAAACATCGGAATGATGCTTGAGGATATTTCCTGAACGGCTGCGCCAGAACTGGTAGTTGTGCTCAGCTTTTCCATTAAAGGGCTGTATAGGAATCTGATGACTCTTCTCCTTTAATGCTCCTTCAAAATTTTGATTGCCTTCTACAATCCAACTCAATGCCTCTTTCTCCCCATAATCGAAATAAATCCATTGGGGTAACTGGCTGATCTCTCTCTTTTTCATCAGGGTCAGTGGATTATTAGCGTAGATATGTTCTACATTAAGAGAAGAAACTGAAGGAAGTCCTCTAGACTCCAGACGGCCAAACACCTCTAAGAATTCAGGCAGCATCATCTTGAGTATCCACTTATTCTTTAGGAGCTCGATGTTGAGGAGCCCACTCTGACTGCTGACAGATTGGAAAAGATGAGAATATTTTAACCCCAGTTTCATCGCTCCAAAACCACCCATAGAGATACCGCCGAGACCCCTTCTCCGAAGAACCCTCTCCTGGTAAGGAGGCCGGGAATCGATGTATTGCACGAGTTCAAGGAAATAGGATTCATGTCTTCCCAGGGCCCCTGGCTTCATATAAAGGAAAGGAAGAAGCGAATAGTTAAAGGCTTCTCCGGGATTGAAATCATCACAGGCCTTCCGATCTATTGTTTCAGGGAAAAGTCTTCTCCCCTCATTTTCATCGGTATAAAATCCGTTGTCACCATCGGGTAGGACGATGATCATTTTCTCAAGAGGATGGAAAGAATCACTCAAATTCCTCGTGGGATGAAGATTATGAGAGACGATCGACTGAGCAATCCCCTTCGGGGTATAGTCTCCTTTGCTTAGACCGCCATACGTTGAGAGTTCTGTAAAACGCTCCTCCAGGGAATTCTCCAAATCTCTGTAAGTCCGTTTCTTCGAATCCATCATCGCATAGGCAATGACCGCTATGTCTTCATGGAGGAGCCAGTGATATTCCTCTTCTTTCACTTCGCACAAGACCTTTCTCGTCTTTTCCGGAGACTGGACTTTCCACCATAAACCTCTCCGGTAAAAATTATACCCGTGGAGAAGAAAAAGGATCGGATATCTGGCTTTCGGATTTTGATAGAAGTCTTCTGGCAGGATGGCGAAGAAGCCTTTCTCCTTACCTAGAGCGGTTGAAAAAAAGATGTCATATCGAACCAGGTATTGAAACCTCTGGGATGATTTCGGAGAAAGAAGATAGAAGAGTTCCGGATCTTCATTGCAGCATGGATGGTCTAGACCAAAGGCCTCAAAGACAGTTAGGAAGAAAAGACAGCAGATCCCGCTGAGCCAGAAAAGATATCGGCCTTTGGCTTTCATAAAACATAGTCAAAGATATTTGAAATTCCCCCTCACCCCCTCTCTCTCCCCCGTGGAGGCTGTGTCGTAAGTCCGTTCATGGTTCGACAAGCTCACCACGAACGGACAACGGCACATTAAAAATCAATTACTTAGCCGTTCGTCCTGAGCGTGTCGAAGGGCGAACGGTGAATTGTGACACAGCCTCGTGGGGAGAGGGGAAGGGTGAGGGGTGCAAAATGTTAGAAGAAAATTCTCAGATTTAACCATATAGGAATCCAATATAGACCCAAAGAAGAATGATTACAATTCTAAAAAAGGTTTTGCTTAAAATAGAAAATTTCAATATAATTTAAAGTGAATTGATCTTTATAGAAAAAAAAGCAAACCATGGGAACATCAGGGGGCAAAAGAATAAAAGTGTTACGAACTTTTTTGTGCAATGGGTAGGTGAAGCGTGGGGCCACACGAGGAGGGATAAGATATGGGAACGAATAATGTTGTTTTTTTGGAAGTGATTGAGTGGTTCGATGAAACAGGGAGAGAAATCGTTCACAGGATTCCTGAGACGGGCTCCGGGGAGATAAAATATGGAGCTCAACTCATTGTACGTGAGAGTCAGGCAGCGGTCTTCTTTTATAACGGGAGGGCCTATGATGCCTTCGTCCCTGGCCGGCACACTTTAACGACGGCAAATATCCCTATCCTGACTAAGGCCTTAAGCCTGCCTTGGGGGTTTACAAGTCCGTTAAGGGCTGAAGTCTATTTCGTGAACATGAAGGTCTTCGCCAATCTGAAGTGGGGCACGCGAGATCCAGTTGCATTTAAGGACTCTAAGCTTGGTTTAATCCGCCTCAGAGCCTTCGGGATTTTTAATGTTCGGGTGATCCAGCCGGTGCTTTTTGTAAATACCCTGGTAGGAACTCAAGGAATCTATACGACAGAAGAGATCGAAGAATATCTGAGCCGGGTCATTGTCTCGCGCTTTAATGATCATCTGGGCGATCATCTTGACACCGTCCTTAACCTTCCAGGCCAGTATGATAAACTTTCAGAAGGGCTGATCGAGCGCTTGCAGAAGGATTTTAGCCGCTACGGTTTAGGGTTATACAACCTTTATATCATTTCGATTACCCCACCTCAAGAAGTTCAAAAGGCGATTGATGATAAGAGCCGACTGGGTATTTTTGATGACCTCAACCGCCTTTTACAGATGAAGGCTGCGATGGGTATAGAGAAGGCATCTGAATCCCAGGCCGGAGCAGGTGCAGGTCTGGGGATGGGGCTTGGTTTCATGATGCCTGCGATGTTTGCTGATCTTCTCAAGAACTCCCACTCCCAACAATCCGGTGAAACATCAAAATGTCCTGACTGTCAACATCCGGTTCCCAAAGAGGCCAAATTCTGTCCTGATTGTGGTCACCAGTTGCTGATCTTCCAGCAATGCTCACAATGTGGCAAGAATCTGCCTCCTCATGGGAAATTCTGCCCCCGGTGTGGACAACCCATAGGACAGGAGCCCCACTCAAAAAGATGCTCTCACTGTAATGCTGAGAACTTACCAGAGTCTATTTACTGCAATCAGTGTGGTGAAAAAATATAAACCCTGTTGTTGCATTAAATTCGATGTTAGTGAACATGGAATCTTTGCTAATGGAGGAATGGGCCTTAACTCAATTTTACTCGCTGGATCACTCTAAAGGGGACTTTTAAAGGGTGGCATTATAATAATGACACTCGGATAATTCGACTGGATCTTTATGCAACGACAGGGTAAACCCATCACCTGGGAAATCGAACATCCGTGTCCTCAATGCGGCGCTCCTATCACTCTGGGAGAGACGGACCGCCTCTTTTCCTGCTCTTACTGTCGGACCAAACTCTATCTCATACCCAGGGATTATTTTAGATATTTTTTGCCGCCCTCTGATCTCTTCTCGAAAGATTTCTTTTTTGTACCCTACTTGCGGCTCAGGGGAATGGCCTTTTTCTGTAAAGCCAATGGAGTAGAGCACCGAGTCATTGACGTGAGTCCCTTAGCCTCACAACATCCATTTTTGCCGCCTTCCCTTGGAGTGAGACCCCAGGTCTTAAAATTGAGATTTATTTCTCCTGAAATAAAGGCCAAGTTTGTCAATCTTTGTGTCCCTATTGAAACCCTGATTCAAAATGTTCTAATCCGATCACATCCTTTAAACGATTCACCCTCTATAGGTCCCATTGCTTACAAAGCTTTTATTGGTGAAACGGTCAGTTTGATCTACTCCCCAATTTTTATCCGCGAAGATGTGGCTTATGATGCAATCCTCGGAAAGCCTTTAGCTCCCGTACCAAAAGATTTCGCTAATGGTTTTTTGTCTTTTGATCAGCAACAGGATTGGCAAGTCAAGTTTGTATCTACCCTATGTCCCCACTGCGGATGGGACCTTCTCGGCGAAAGAGACAGCGTCACTCTTTTCTGCAAGAACTGTAATTCGGCTTGGGAAGCCTCCCAGATTGGTTTAGAACAGGTGGATTTTGGGATGGTCCCAAGTAAGGAAGATCATGTACTCTATTTACCCTTTTGGAGGATGAACACCCGTATTGAAGGGATCAAGATTCAATCTTACGCCGACCTAATAAGGGTAGCTAATGTGCCAAAGGAGATGGAAGAAGAGGATGAAGGATTCGATCTCTATTTTTGGAGCCCGGCGTTTAAGGTTCCACCCCATCTTTTCTTAAGATTAACTCAAGGAATGACCATTTCACAGCCGCGAGAAGAATTTGAAAAAAGTTTGCCCAGGTCGTCTCTGTATCCTGTTACCCTCCCTGTCAGTGAAGCTGCAGAGAGCATCAAAATTACTATTGCCGATTTTGCTATTGATAAAAAAAGGGCCTTCCCTAAGCTTAATGAACTTAAGATTCACCTCAACGAATCCCTTTTAGTTTACCTACCTTTTACTCCAAGCGGGAGTGATTTCATCGAACCTCACACCCAACTTTGCATCCCCAAGAGCTTACTTAAACTTGGGAGAGATCTTTAGCCTTTTTGAATTCTTTTGGAACAAAATCGTCTCCCCGTTGTCTATAATACTAAAACAAAAACCCCATATCCTCTCCCTTTCCCAATGGGAGAAGGGAAAGGAAAAGGAAAAGTGAAAGGAGGATTCCAATGAAAAAATTAGTCATCTTAATCACTCTTATCTTGTTCATTTTCTCTCTCCAAATCGGTTTTGCTGCACCTTTGACTAGTACCCTCAAGGATCAACAGAACATGTCGATCACCATCTACAATTCAAATATCGGTCTGGTGAAAGATACCCGTCTCATCGAGCTTAAGCCCGGAGTTCTTGAATTGAAGTTTATGGATGTGGCTGCTAAGATCGATCCCACGACAGTCCACATCAAATCCTTAATCAATGGATCGAGCCTCAATGTCTTGGAACAGAATTACGAATATGACCTCCTCAACCCACAGAAACTTCTTGAAAAGTTTGTGGGCCAGAAGATTCAACTGGCCACAATCAACCCTGAGACAAAAAAGGAAGAGATTGTTGAGGCCGCTCTTCTCTCCACTCAGGGTGGGAATATCTTTCAGATTGGAGACAAGATCCATATCGGTCATCCGGGACGGATCCTACTTTCAAAGATTCCTGAAAACTTGATCCCCCAACCTACTTTAATCTGGATGTTAGAAAATAAGATTTCAACACCTCAAAAATTGGAAGCGTCCTATCTCACCTCTGGGATTAATTGGAAGGCCGATTATGTTGCCGTCTTAAATAAGTTGGATACCCTGACCGATTTAACAGGCTGGGTAACCATTGACAATCGAAGTGGGGCTACATATCAGGATGCTCTTCTGAAATTGGTGGCTGGTGATATTCATCGGGTTCAGGGGGAGATGAAGATGGATTTAGCCAGGCCAATGGCTGCGGCGAAAGAAGCAAGCCCGCAATTCAAAGAGGAATCCTTCTTCGAATATCATCTCTATACCCTGGACCGAAGAACGACGATCAAAGATAATCAGACCAAGCAGATGACCCTTCTCGATGCCAATCAGGTTCCCCTCAAGAAACTCTTTATCTTCTCAGGTTCCCCCCAATACTATTTTTATCAGATGGATCAAAGTTCCAATAAACAAAAGGTCGGGGTCTTTCTTGAACTGGAGAATACCAAAAAGAATAACCTCGGAATGCCCCTTCCTAAAGGCACCATCCGTGTCTACAAAGAGGATAAGGACGGGAGCCTGCAGTTCGTGGGAGAAGACAGAATCGACCATACTCCCAAAGACGAAAAATTCAAGATCAAGATCGGAGAGGCCTTTGACGTGCTTGGAGAGAGGGTTCAGACGGATTACAAACGTCTTGGCCGAAATCTTTTTGAGGTGGGTTTTGAAGTGAGCCTAAGAAATCACAAGGATGAAGACATTAAGGTTTTCGTCGAGGAACCAATCCCTGGAGATTGGGAGATGCTTTCGAACACTCACCCGTATGAAAAACTCCAGGCCCATTTGATCCGTTTCGAAGTGCCCGTGGCCAAAGATAAAGAAGTGAAAGTGAAGTATAGGATCAGATTTCGGTATTAAAGTTATGAGTTATGAGTTCGGAGTTCAGGGTTCGGAGTAAAATCATAATAAAAAAAAGTACGAACTATACACAGCGACATTAATCACAGCAAGGGCCGTCATTCCTGCCCCGTATCAAGTACAGGATAAACTCCAGCAGGAATCCAGGAAAACACTAGATTCCGGGTCAACCCCGGAATGACAAAGCGTATAAGACTTATGTCGTTATGTATAGAGACTCCGAACTCTGAACTTAAAGGATAGGCTTCTGTTTCTCCTCCATTCCTTTCTTTTCGTTGACGGTCCAGAGGATCGCCATTCCAACAATGAAAAAGAGGAGCACGGAAAGTATGCCTGATTGGACACTTCCTGTGATGGCGATCAATATTCCGTAAATCAGGGGTCCAAAGATAGAGGCAAATTTTCCGGAAACACCAAAGAAGGCAAAAAATTCCGCGCTATTGGCATCAGGGGTAAAGATCCCTTGAAGTGAACGAGAAGCGGCCTGGCTTCCACCCATCACTAACCCGGCAAGCACCCCCAATATCCAGAATTCTGTCTTTGGATCCCATAAGACCCCTAGCCGAAAAGCCCACAATACAATGAGGGACCAGATTCCCAGTGAAATCATCACCGTTCTTTTGCTTCCGATGGCGTCCGCCAAGAAACCAAAGACCAATGATCCGAAAAATGCAATCCCTTGAATCATCAAAAAGAAGAGGATGATCTCGCCCGTTTCCATCCGCAACACGTCAGCACCGAAGATCGAGGCCATAACGATGACGGTTTCAATCCCATCATTGTAAATGAGGAAAGCCACTAGAAATTTCGTCAACTCCTTGAAGGTTCGAATTCGTCGAAAGGTATGTTGGAGGCGTTGATAACCTTCGCTGAAATAACTTTTCTTAAAAGATGGCAAGGTCTTTTGTGCCCTCTCTCTTAAAAATAGAAAAGTAGGAAGTGAAAAAATCAACCACCAAAAAGCTACAGAGAGAAAACAATCCTGGACGGTGAAATACCCGACAGGGAATCCAAGCCACTCTGGATATTTTAGCATGATCAAGTTGACCGCAAGAAGTGCCCCTCCCCCGATATACCCTAGTGCCCATCCGAGACCCGAAATTCGGCCGATATTCTGTTCGGTTGAGATCTCTGGAAGAAAGGCATTATAAAAGACATTTCCCTCAGCAAAGCCAATATTGGCAATAATGAAGAAGATCGCCCCCATCCAATAATCACCCGCATCGATGAAATAAAGGAGGCCGGAGAAAAGAACGCCAACATAACAGAAAAACATTAAAAAACGTTTCTTTGATCCAGAGGCGTCTCCTATTGCACCTAAAAAAGGCGAAAAGATGGCTGAGATGGCCATGCTGATGGATACGGTGAAAGTGAAGAAGGAGGCGCCGTGGAGTTGAAACCCAAAGAGTTTAACCCCTCTCACCCCACCTGCCACCACCGTGGCAAAGTATTGATTAAAGATGACGGCGAGGATGGTTGTGGCAAAGGCCGAGTTTGCAAAATCATACATGGCCCAGCCAAAGATCTCACGTTTTTGAACAGACATATTATGATGAAAATGTTCTTAGGTAAGGGCAAGGAGGCCGGTTTGGTTCAAAGTCAAAATGTTAGGTGTAA